>Ga0068618_1000018_pt1 | contig 26285 bp, 27 predicted proteins | sample InSIn2SAF170_2_FD_77423 | JGI IMG/M metagenome (GOLD analysis project Ga0068618, IMG submission 77423) | Clean room microbial communities from NASA Spacecraft Assembly Facility at Jet Propulsion Laboratory, Pasadena, California, USA -... ...
AGGTTTCGCAGTACAAATCACTTGGCTCTTGTGTAAGTAACGGTGGAGCCTGTTGATAAAGCCAGTCCACAGAAGCAGCTGTAGGAGTGGTCATTCCTGACATGTTCGTGTGTGGAAATGGTTGTGGAGATATGTAACTCGACGTGGATGCTGAAGCGACTGCTGTGTCAGGAAGCTCAGGAGTTGCCACGTTGGTACTGATTGAATGAGGTGTCCTGATCGATAAGCCACTATTGCATACCGCCTGAGAATTGGTCGAAAGTGAACGTGCTGGTTCCATGGTCGCAATTTTGGGCTTCAATTGTCGTAATGAAGAATTCGTCCCTTGAGGGAACTGTCCTGACTGAGCAACGGCTTGCGATACATATTGCTCAACAAAATCATCGCTCACACCCGTCAGCGCAAGTAACTCTCGCAAGCGGGTGTTTTCAATTTGTAGCTCCAAGAAAGCAGCCCTTTGGATGTCTGCTTCCCGACACGTGAGCTGACATTCAGATAATCGACGTTCGAGGTCGACGAGATACTCCTGTCTGCGAGCACGACTCCTTCTCTGGTTGTCTCGGATTCGTTCTTGTTTAGACTTTGGTAGTGGTGGAGTGGTATCGTCGTCGGCCATTCTGTTAATTGTTCAACTGGCGAGACCGTTGGGTGGTAGCAAAACCTCATAATGCAGTGACACGTCTCGGTGTGTTGCGCAGTGAAACTCGGCTAGGTAGAAACATGGAAATTCACAAAGACGTAAGCAACGATTCGACAAGTGTTCAGCCTCATGCAAGATGATCAAAAAACAAAACAGTTGCAGGAGGGCGATGACCTGCAGTTGAACATAGTTTTAGCCAAATGGAAGTTCCCTACCGTAATGCAATCGACATACGGAGTACACCAACAACGCTTGGGAAGGCCGGTCAATCCGCTAAAGTGGCTCACCATATTTTCTGGTGTTTGAGTTTGTGATTCAGGGCAGAGCATGCAAGCAGGAGGGCTGGACGGTTGACCGAACTGAAGGCGAATCCACCCAACACTGGAGTATTCGGTATAGATGAACGCTACCAACATGCATTTTCAGACCCTGACGAAGAAGAGCGGTGGTAAAGGATCGGAAATTTCTGGAACGAAACTGGAGATCGGATGAGGTGGCATGCTTTTTCAGCAAGGATTTGGATCCCGCCTTCTTTACGACATTCGACTGGCGGCTATTAGCGTAGCAGATGATGACAATTAAACTTTGTCGTTCAAGACTTCATCTGTCTTTCTCCGAGTTCAACGGGCTTGTGGAAAAACCGGAAGTAAGCAGCGAAACTGGTCAACTTGAACTTGGCAACTCCAACACATGTAATGTCGAGACAACGCTCTTACTCGGTGTCTCCGCGACCTGGAATCTTGCAATCTGCAGTGGTTGTCAGAGGTAGACAGCGACTTAGTGAACCTGTACAATGACAAACGGATCATTGTGCAGCAGGTTGGCACTCCATCCATGGCCAGACTCGAGTCTTTTTCTGCCGATCTTCTCTACTTGTGTGTGGCGGCCTTCAGCAGTGCAGCCGAGGCCCATTTGTGGCGGCCACCCAAAATGATTCTCGTCAACTGCGGTCGGGGCTGGCGTCATATCGGATCATTGTTGAGCCCGCCGCAGTGCAGTGATGCAAACTTGGAGATTGAAGGGTACAGCCGATGTGCATCGTCATTATGGAGCCCTGTGTTCTAGAAGGAAAACCGACGTCCCATCACCACTGTCCGCCTACCATGACTTTGACGTCAAAGATCATGTATTTCCCAATCCCAATCTCGTCGTCTCTTTAACGACTATGAAGATGCAATCCCTGATGTTACATCGAGCTGCGCTTGTCCCAGTTGTCCACCACTTGATGCCACCAGTTGTACGTCAATTCAACCACGTCTTGCCGCGAAACAAAGGATAGCGGGCGAGCAGCTCCAAGTGTAGCTTTTCTCGTCGAAACAACTACAGAGGTGCTCCCAGCTGATCTGTTTGTCCTCGCAGAACTTCCACATACCTTGAAACACTGCGTGCCATAGTGATAGCCTGGAAATCCGAGCAGTACTACCGGCTACTCACATCATGTGAGCATGATTTAGCTGGGGTCGATTCCGCAGCAGCTAGGCAACAACATCGCAGGACAAGCAAGGTGAAAATTGAGAACTCCGATATTAAATATCAAATCCCAACAACTACTAGGAGGACAATCATGGACACTTCTTGTTGCGGCGATCCTTTTACACGGCTAGGCTCAACACCAAAATGTCAGCCACTGCGCTCAAGGACTTCACCTGTGTATGGGCCACTAGCAGGAAACGAAAGTCGAGAAATGTCGCACCCAAAACTGCCATGTGTCAATTTTGACCTTGAGCGAGGTCAAATCTGGTGCTTCAAAGAATCTCCTTTTGCGAAATTGCACGCCTCGAAGTTGTTTGTGCGTTGCCTTGAGCAGGCAATGGGAGGAAAGGCTTTGGTTGATCGTTGACCATGATTGGCTACTGGTCAACACAAGCTTCAGTTGCCTTACGCTAGTACTACCTACATATTCCCGAAGCCTTATCGGTAAATGCATTCCCAAGCTGAAGTAGCTTCTCATCAATTTTTTGCCTTGTTGCTCCCGAATTTGATAAGGACAAAACGCGGACAGCTTTTTTGCCTAGACTGAGTCATTGTTCTTGTTGAACGACTGAAAATACCGTAGAGATCTACCCGCATCAGGACTTGAACGTGCGGTCACCATTCGTTTCTTTCAACAAGATAGTATGTCATGAATTATGAACATCTTTTGTGGTAACTCCGACACAGTGTTGCTTTGGACTGGCATAGATGCATTTTTGTCAGTTCTGCGTTCACCTCCTTGCGTGGTGTTACGATTCAGGTCTTCCTCTAGTTACCATTACATCAATCCTTGTTTGTTTTCCTTTCTCGGTCTTCATTGCTGATGGCATCTTGGCAGCTTTCCTCTGCTTCTTCGGTTGTTCAGCCATATCTTCGTCTTCTGTATGGCCATTTGCACCACCGCCATCATTCTCATGCTCCTCCATCGGTCTGGCCCTTTTCCCGGCCCTTACAACCTCCCCGTTAGCCTCGTCTTTATCCCTCTTACCTTCCTTATGCCCAAATACTTTTTTCCACTCACCACTCATTACCTTCTCGTTATCGCCATACAAGCCCACATCATACGAAGCCTTTACTTTGTCGATGCAAAATTGTCTCATCTCATTGAAATCAAACATTTGTTTCGGATATTTCGCCATTTCTTCAGTTCCTTTGTCTGTTCCGTCACCGGTAATCTGACATCCCCATCTCTTTTGGTCTGCTATTGGAGCTTTAGATGGCTCATAAATGTACTTCTTATCATAGTTCTTTAGCTCAGGGACATACCTCCTCACGAAGTGTCCCTCCGGATCCCACTTCTTGGCAAACGCTATCGGGCTGTAGCAACGATAAAACTGACTATAGAAGGCTGTGCAACTCAACCTGCGACATGGTTAGCAAATTCTCGCATTTCATCAGCCAGCAAGACAACCACTTACCACATCCAGTTTCCAACATTGCACGCAGTTTCATGATCAACCAGCCACTCCTCAAACACCTCTGCACCTCTTTCCCAACTGACATAACAACCACCTCGAGTCAAGAAGCAAGCAACACTATGGCGTCCAAGATGATGCATCCACCCCTCGTACTTCAACTGTCTCATTAACGCATCGATCCACGGAAATCCTGTGCGTCCATCCTTCCAGCGTCGAAACCTCTCTTCCGCAACCTCATCATCGACCTCGTACGTCCCATCCAGCAGATGCTCCCCGACGGGCATCTTGGAATAATTACTCTGCAAATGCCAATCGATGAATCTCGCAATCTTATTACCCTGCGTCTGCGCAAACGCATACCCCAACGCAGCCTGAGCCCCAAAATACATATCCCGAAACAGTAACTGGCCAGGCATATTCTCTGGCTCGCCCGCAATATGTCGTCCAGCCTTCTTCCGCCGCGCAAACACCTCCTGAATATCCCACCAGAACCGTCTCACACTCAACGTGCCAAAATGGTGGTGCGGAGACAGTAGCGTTGTGCTCTGGGGCTCGAAAGCCGCCGGACTAGACTTGGGCTTCTCAAAATTGCCAATAAACTCCTCATCATCGATATACTTCTTCAAAAGCCTCAGTGCCTCCTTTTCCCCACCCACATGCGGACTCCTCGCATCTTTCGGATCAATCCCCATCTCCTCAAGCGTGACAATCGCAAAATCACGATTCGGGCCTGCCACGCTGAAATACTGTCTATCCCTCTCCTTCCCCAGCCCTCGCTGCCCCTCATTAAAATCCGGCTCCTTTTCCGGCACATCATGCCAAAACTCCTGATGCCCACTCAAATCCAACTCCTCCTCCCGCAACGGATCCGGCAACGAAAGCGGCGTAGCCACACACTTCCTAGGCTCGCCCTTCTTTCCCCCATCCCCAGGATCAATCTGCCTCGAAGCCTTTAAAACCTGCGCCATACTCATCGTCGGCCGTCTCCCATTCAACCGAACCAATTCATCAGGATCAAACAACGTCCTTCCCACCTTACTCAAAACCCTCACTTCCCTGCCCATCTCCCCACTCAATTCCCGCATCTGCTTCACAACACTCTCATCCCGTGCTCTAGCATACGCGTCGGTATCCTTCTCGAAACAAAGCACATCAACGCCCCAAGCTCTAACCAACTTCCGAATCACCGTCTCCGGCCCCTCCCGCACGACAAGTAGCCTCTGTCGCGGATTGAGTTCCGCCAACCGCTCTGATAGTACGCGCATCGACTCGAGCAGGAACTTCCATCGGTTTGGCCCCACGCGAGCGCGGTATACGTAGTGCGGATCCCAGGTCCAAATTGGGATGAGGACGGATGGGTTGAGCGCGAGAGCGGCGTCGAGAGTGGGCGAGTCGTGGATGCGGAGGTCTGTGCGGAACCAGTAGAGGACCCGGGGACCCGTTGGGTTGGGGTTGGGGAGGACGGTTGTGGATTGGGAGATTGAGGGTTTGGTGCTGATGGTAGTGGTGTTGTTTGGGACGACTGTGTCATTGTTGTTGTTATCGCTGGTAGTGGCGTTGAGTTTCTTGAATTTGGGGGGCGGCATAGTGAGCGCTAGTGATGATGATGATAGTGGTGGTGGTGGTTGTGGTGGTGATACTGGTGACTGTTGTTGTCGGTGCTTGTGATGTGGCGAAATTACTCGAGCGGTCAAAGGTTGCGCGCGCGGTTACAGTACCTAGCTAGCTACACTGCAGCTTCTAGAGAACCGAATTGAACTTCCTATTTCAAACGGTCGCAAAACCTCTCGCTTCCTTCAATCAATGTATTGATGTGTGATTCGCCACGCCTTCACAGAAACGACATGGCGCGCTCAAGAAGGAGACTTGTAGGTTGTTGGGTGTCCGGTGTTTCTACTACCGACAGCTGAGGCGTAACATATTTGCCACGTGTGATATACTGGAATGGGAAAGCAGATAAGGATTGTTGCGGGTGGAAGATGCTTACGGTACAGTATAGCAAAGTGATGATCTCGACCTTTCGTCTGTTGATGTCGATGACGCTAGAGGCTTGCTGGCCAGATCGCGATCGTGCTTTTGCGGATAAAGTTTACGATCGAAGTTAGCTTTGAAACGGTCTTCTTCCGAAGTGGTTAGTAAGCGATTCTTCTGGCAGACACGATTATTGTAACTCTTGTAGGGGAGATGTATGTGGTAATAAAGAGCTTGTTTTATACACATGAGCTGTCATGTGTTCTTCTCTTGTTCTGGTCATTAATCATTATGTACATTATCACATCTTCACCATGTGATTGCTTCCAACATCCAGACTACTAGTCCCTGCAGCAATCCCGAATACCAAACACTGATTATGTCATTCGCTGCTTCAAGTCTTCACTGTTCCTTCCCTAGGATCCGGACGATTTTGGAGCCTGTACCTGCCCATCGCTCACTTGGCTGACTGGAGTTACACTCTTTGACACCTGAACCTGCCCATCGGTAATCTGACTAACAGGCGCGGCACTTGATCTAAATGCTTGAACCTGTCCATCGGAGATTTGAGAGACTGGCGCAGCGCTTGTCTTGGAGGCTTGAATTTGGCCATCAGAGATTTGGCTGACTGCAGCAGATGCCTTGGCGGTGCTGGCCTGGATTTGACCATCCGAGATTTGAGAGACAGCTGCGCCGGAAGATGTGGCCTTAGCAGTTGAGGCTTGAACTTGACCGTCGGAGATCTGAGAAACGGCAGCACCGGATGAAGTAGCCTTGGCAGTGCTGGCCTGGATTTGACCGTCAGAGATCTGAGAAACAGCGGCACCCGATGATTTAGCAGTAGTGACCTGGACCTGGCCATCGCTAATTTGGCTGACCCCGGCTGCGGACTTTGATACCTGAATTTGACCGTCACTGATCTGACTCACAGGTGCGCCGGTCGCCTTGGAACTGCTAGAGGAAGCTGCACCTGTTGCGCCAGCGGATGCACCAGAAGAAGCTGCACTTGACGAACCAGAAGAACTTCCACCACCAAGTGTGCCTGACAAAGGTAGATTCCTGCTCGAGGAGCCGACGTAGATCATTGGGTTGGACACCTGAATCCAGTTCTGGCTTGCAGTATCCCATGTTGAAACGTCCTTTCGTGTAAGGTCGACTTGGAATGTGGCTGATGCTCCGGGTGCAATTGTCAATCTGTCGAATCCTCGAAGTACTCTTGGTGGCTCATTACCACCGAGACCGACGTAGACCTGCACAACTTCATCACCAGTAACCTTACCAGTGTTTGTGATAGTCGCTTGAACTGTGGCGACCGTTGCCCATAAACCAGGGTTGCCACCTGGTGCGCCTCCCGCTGGTACAAATGGTTGAGGGCTGGAATCTGTAGCTCCTGCAGGTAGGTACTGGCTGGCTGGTAGACCATAGTCAGGGTCGCCAGAAGAGGCTTTTAGGTTGGTGCTATTGAGGTATGGATAGATGTACAATGGGACTCGTTGAATACCACTTGGGAACACGTAGTCTGCAGCATTGGTGTCGATGGTTCCGAAAGTTGGTGCTGCACTAGTCTGACCAGTGAACGGTGTGTATGGAGCAGCATTCACTGGTGTAATGACCAAGTTGGAATAGCTGAACGTGGTATAACTGAGACCAAATCCGAATTCGTAAATAGGCTTAATTCCATTGGCATCAAAACCTCTGTAATCGATCAGAAGGCCCTCAGTGAAATCTTGTTGGGGAGCACCGAATTGGCCATTGTTTGGTGTTGTCATTACACTCGTGGTATAGTCGGTCGCTCTGGCCATAGTGAAGGGTAACTTGCCGCCAGGATTGATCTTGCCATACAACACATCGACAAGAGCATTGCCGCTTTCTTGACCCGGAAGACCTGCCCATAATATGGCAGTAACATTCGCGTTCTGGTACCACGCAGAGATATCGATGGCGCCGACTGAGTGAATGATTACCACAGTATTGTTGCACACTGAGGTGACATTGTGGATGAGTCGATCACCATCAATCCATGCTGTCAGATTTTTTCGATCGCCTTCATTGCCATCGACACTGATATATCCTTCGCCAGAATCAGCATTGATAAAGACAAGCGAGACACTGGCCTGGCTAGCAAGAGCAACAATCTGACTTTGGGCGTAGTTGTCAAGGATAGCGAAAACTTCCCCCTTGCCACTGTTGAGAATGTAATTCTGTATGGCTTGTTCTGGGGTAACCAGATATGGGAAGTCAGCTGTTCCTGAACCCCATCCCATCGCCAAGGTACCGTTGTCGCAACCACGGTCACTGCAACCATTGGCGCCATATGGGTTGCTTCCAGCATCTTCACCAATGATAGCGGTCCACTTCTCATGACCACTGAGCGGCAACGCGCCATTGTTCTTCAGCAGGACAGCAGACGCCTGACCAATGGCACGGATTACACTAGCGTGGTCATCTCGCACATCAACATGCTGGTTGATAAGACCAATCTGAGAATTTGGGACAGCGGCATGAATTGGACCATAGGTAGCTCTGCTCCAAGAGTCGAAATTGGTTGGTGTATAAGACGCATCCCGTCCGACGTAGTAGTATGCAGCCATGATTCGGACCGCCATGTCGTCGAGGCGGTACTGCGGTAGAGTGCCGTTGAGGACAGCGATAGTCAAGTTTGTGCCCCAGTATGATTTGCCTGTGTCAAAGGCAGTGTCACCAGGCATGGTCATATCAAGACCGGCGAGTGCCTCACTTACCCCGGAGTGTTGCGCGCCCCAGTCAGACATGACGAAGCCTTGAAAGTCGAGCTCATTTTTCAATAAGTAATTCATAAGGTATGAATTGCTACACGCGTAAGAGTTGTTGACTTGGTTGTACGAACACATGACGGAGCCGGTACCAGCACGAACTGCATCAGCGAAAGGCCACAAATACAGCTCATGCAAAGTCTTGTCGTCAATGTTCGAGCTGAGAGATTGAGTAATGTTGTAGCCATATCCTTGTGCCTCTCCCGATTGTCTGAAGTGCTCTTGTTCGTTCGCGATGTAATGTTTGGTGCAGGCTATTACACCGGCTGCTTGAATACCTTCGATGGTTGGTCCAATAAGTTGACCGGTGAGGTAGGGATCCGGAGCGAAGCCTTCCCAGTTGCGGCCACCTTCAGGAGCTCGACCTAGAGGACCACAGACAGGACCGAGTTGTACATCCACTCCCTTTGCTCTGTGTTCTTGACCCATGGCCACACCTCGGGCGTACGCTAGGCTTCGATCCCAGGTCGCGGCCACGTTGATACCAGCCGGGAATGCAGAGACATAATCCGCGTCTCGAACGCCAAGAGGTGAGTCCTGCATGCAAAGAGCGTGGAAGCCTAACCTCGGAATTGAACCAACGTTACCAACACATTGCTCGCCTTCCCAACCAACACCGGTGGTTAGGTTGACTTTTTCAGCCAGGGTCAATTGAGAAACAAAAGCTCTGGCTTGGACATAGGCTGCTGACCAGTTGCCTGAACCACGGCCCCATGGTGAGGGGTATTTCGGTGGAGAGTATGCCAACGGGCCATTGTAGTTGGTGTAAGGAAGGATAGTCTGCCGTTTGGCCAAGTTCTCGTTTTTGTCGAATGGCTAAGGAACAGTTAGTGACCATTCGTGAAACGTCGTTATCCTCTAAGGCTATCAAGTCCCATGACAATCTTAGATGCGTCGCGGCATCTCTACCACGATATGCGGCAGATCACTGTCGGACTGGTACATAGAGCTGCTTGAGTGCAGGAGATATATCCAAAGAGTACTTACGGATGCTGTGACAAAGGTAGCCAGCAATGCTGGTGCTATCAAAGTGGCTAGCCACATATTGTCAAGCCAATGTCGATGCGACAGCTCCAAGCAGGGAACAATATGGACTGGCAGTGAACGGGGTTACCAGCATCAGCTGTTTTGTCGGTCGAATCTGGCAAGCAAGTGAAGAAGAGCGATCATAGCCAGGATTTCGCAGAATCAAATATTCGAGCATCAGAGTGAAAGAGCTTCGGCAAGACCACTGGCACTGTTCGTACTGAGCTGCTCCGAGTTCAAAATTCATGTCGATCTCAACTAAACCGACGTAAGCGGCAGATCGGGCGTCCAGGAACATTCCAGTATCCGTAATGTACCCACTCACGACACCAATGAGAGACATCTCGGCAGACCTGAGCATCTCAAAATACCCCGCAAAAGATCCAACGACCGCCAAAATGGCATGATTTTCATGCGGAAAACTAAAATATCCCTGCATCGCGTGCAGCTACATTTCTTCCTCACAAGCTGGTTACATGGTAGGAATTCTTGTCACTGCTAGCACATTTCTGCTGTTACAGTACATGCCGGAATGGATATAACGTGCTATGAAGAAACCAATAGGTTCGGGCAGATCAAGGATTCCCCGCTTATGAGGACCTTCGTGTACACAGATGACACCTTCATGCAGCTTGGTTACGAGTGGTCACATTGTCAAGGTCTACAGTTTCGGTACCAAGTATACCGCAGATTCAGGTATGCCAGGAATGGAGCTGCTGATGATTGAGTACATACCTGTGTACATAGCTCATGGCTGTCAGCATAGTGAAACAGCACTCGCCGCGGTATGAGTAGGCGCCTTTTGTAACTGACCGGAAGTTAAACCACCAAAACTGATGCGGATGTACCTAGGTAGGTACTTCGTGCTGTACAGTACATTTGAGGGGCGGAAATTGGGTACCAGTCTTGAGAGGTTATAGGCTCCTTCCTTTTTCGGATGCGAATGTCATGGTTAATCGACATTCTGTGTCGTCACTTCCGCACTGGGGCCCTTCTCCACAATATCTACCTGAGCTTCCTCTTAGTGCAACCGCGATTTACCCTTCTGCATGTACAATCGAAACCTTGGAACTGTCCCAGCTTTGCCTCGAGCTCACACCGTTGCAAGCATAAGAAGCATTTAGCCTCTTTTTGGCGGGATTGTGGATGATGTATTGAGTTCCGAAGTCAAGTTTCTACCACAAGGCCACCTTGGTCATTAGAGGGGAAAACATGATACCGTCGGTTGAAAAAAGCAGCAACTACTTGGTACAAGTAAGCAGATGTAACAACTATTCACATTCCGCCATCGCTTACTGTAGGTGTTGATCTCGGCGATGGTACGGTAGAGCATTTTACTGTAGTCGGTGTGATGACGGCTGTTGAGTTTTCAGATCGAGTCTGCTCCGAGATTTCACATCTTCATCCTCCGTAGCGCAAGCCTATCCTACCTTTCTCATTCAATCAAGATACCCTTGTTCCATTTGCATGGAATAGTATGAAATACCAGTTTTCCCACCTCAGAGCGTCGAGAAGCAACCAGTTAGAATCTGGCTACTTTGCTCAAACACCCCTTCGCCAGTGGGGAAGAGTGTGGTTGTTCACGAAAGTCATGTACACTACCAAGTAGTGGATGCAGAGGGTGGAACCCTTCAGAAGCTCTTGTGCTTCCGTTTCGCGCTGATCATGCATCCGAGAACACAGCTTTCAGGTGTTTATATCAAAAACAACGCCATTGTGCATGGATGTTCTTTAAATCTCAGAAGCTTACTCTAGGTCCGCTGTTGCTTCATTGACAGCTAATGCGGCCATTTACTTGCATGTGCTCTGCTGGAAACGACGTATTGCTATTCGGGTAACGGACTATCAATTCGCTTACCGTACTCGAGTAGGGAACTAGTCCGAACGAATTTAGCCGGTGAAATGGATTGCTGTTGAGAGAGGATCTTTCAGTTCCGAAACTAGTCAGTGCTCAGGATAGGTATGTTAAGCTAAAAGACCTTCAGGACAAGACTACCAGTTCTCTCAATACCCACTTTGGAATGCAGTAAAGAATAACACCAAAGATACCACAGCAAGCCAGGAAGAAGAATACCCCATTGAACAGGGCTGAAACCGCTCCTATACGAAGTACAGACAATTGAACTTCCAAGGCCTTGCAAAAAGTCTCTAATGCATCAATACAGTAAGCCGCAAACAAAACCGGAAAGAGCTAAACTCAGCCTCCTGATCGGCAGCTTCGCGGCACGTGCAGTGTGACGGCCACACTCGACCACTTCAGCCTCATATTCATATGCCTTTCATATCCACTCCTCTCACTCCAACCAAGACTTCTCCTGCTCAGTGTTCCTGGGTGTAATGCGATCAGCTGTACTGAGGACACTACGACTTCAGAATTACATGTCGTTTAGTCCGTTATCGTAGCCGGCACCTCAAAGACTTCTCTCCATCCCATATGTCCCTCTCCACGCCCACGATATCGTTATGCCTGTTCGACACGATGCGTATAGCTGCAAGATTCCATCCTAATGATCATGAAGTCACATGGGCGAAAATTGACCACAAGTCGAGACTAACACACGGAACAGTGTCTACCAGCTAGTCTATTGAGGTTGCTTGAAATTCAAGCTGTGGTTACCAACCAGACCAGCTACCAAGTGGCTAAGCTCGAATTCAACCGGGGATTTCGATCTCGGGCTCACAAAGATTGTCCAGATGTGGTATGATGCCATGCTCATTCGGGCGCCTTGAACAACACGCTGGCCAAGCTGAATCAAGTGGTTGTTCATGGTCTTGCAAATGCGACCACATTCCGGTGCTTATTGTGTTATGAAGAATCTGGGTCTTCTGGAAACAGACCTCGTTGAATCCTCGCGTCTGCCATGAATTGCAGGCTCTGCCCCGCTTCTCTCCCGATGTTGTTACTTGGCACGATATGATGGCCGGAAATATAATGCGAGCAGTGCACCACGCCTGCGCGTCAACTTGTAGCGTTGGTTGATTGTACCCGTTCGAAAGCTATGGGTCGTTTGACCTCGACTGAACAGAGTGAAAGGTGTTCTCAAGCATGGAAGCTGTATTGGGAGCTGTTTTTGGTTGAGCTGACATGCTAGCACGTCAACACTTATCAAAAGCAGGAACCTCATCAGTGCCAAAAGCTACAAGATGTGCAGGTTAGTGTTCAGTTTCGATCAATCCATCTTATTCCTCAGTCGTACCAAGTTGACTGCTGTACTTACCTTCTAGTAGACGTGGATTCATGCAAGTTCCTATGGACTTTGAAGAGCATAGTTTTCGTACAAGGACATTGCTGTCAAGTCTTTAGACATGGTAAGTGTTCCTCTAGTCCTTACTGGATGAGAAATGTCACTTGTTGGCCGAGTATTTACGCTGAGTGAAGCCTGCCCGTGTTTACTTGCGTTTGTTTACGTGTTCAATGTTTTCAAGTCTATAGCCGCGTTTTGTTTCACTCCTTCACTCGTATTTCAGATTCTCAACAAGACCCCACTCTGTTGTCGTTGTTGTCATTAATGCAATCTTCAAATAAGTACGAGAAGAATTGCTCACACTCTTCCAACTCCAACATCATCTCTCATACCAATTCGAGGCATACATCAGTCTTCAACACGATTCAACCATCATTTCACCAGTTAGACAGTCGCATGTGTAATCTGATCTGCAGGCAGCTCCTTCGTTCACTGGCATGAATCCCTCAACCCCTCCAGGCCGCGCCATGGGATACCTCTCAGCATATCCTTATGGCGTCGGCGCGGATTCGCAGGTCACATCACCTCCTCCTCCAGCCACAGATGGCCCACGCAAGTCTAAGCGCCCCTATATTCGAAAAGCCACCAATGTTGCACCAGGAATCGTACCACCAACATCACCACCCCAGCTTGCGGAGTTTGCTTTCAACATTCACGGCTGGGCACTGGAAGATGGCATGACCAGCCGTTCAACATTCGAAGTCATCAACGCATATAACGCGACAATGGTCAAGGGCGGATTCGAAGCAAAAATCAAAGAACTCCAAGAACAACACACAGGAGACATTTACCGACATGACCTTGCATACACTCCGCGAGAGCTAGACGACAAGCTTGCCAACAAGGATCCATCTGTGTCTCGATATCTGGTGGTAGGGTACACCTTCCGTGAGGACGATCCAATCTACTATCACAACCGAACCTTTGCTCGATACTCGGAGAATGAGCTAGTCGGCGAAACTTGTCCAGGAGAGCAGCACGTCATCCACTGGAATCAGTGTAAGACTCCTATCCTGGTCGTCACTCCTATCAAGGAGAACACTGGTACCTCTATTCGTTTGTTCGGTCTCATCATGCCTCGAAGTGGTCTTTGCCAACCGGTTCTTATCACTCATGAACGAATCTTCTACCGATGGGAGTTCCGCGCCAGTGCGGGTGCTCGTGCAGCCCAGCGCAACAAGAACTGGAACCAGGTTATCATTGACAAAGCGCTCTCGATGACACCTCAAGATGCCACGCACCAAGATGAGCCAACCATCAAGCGGCGACGATCCGAGGACCCGGCCATCAAGCAAGAAGACGATGACACGTACTATCTCGAGAACCGTCAGGAGATTCAAGGTGAAGTTCTCGAGCTAACCATCGATCTGAGCAGCCTCTTCGAGCCCCTATCTGAAGTCTACAAAGTGGTTAAGACAATTCAAGACACATCTCCGACAACCATCACTCGAATCAAGATCGTACTCAATGATCACGTGACTCGTGCTATTCTTCATGCCATTCGAATCACTCAAAGTGATCGCATTAAAAGTGAAGTTGAGCAACAGCTGTTCAAGGTGACTAGTGCGCATGGATTCTTGTCCGAGCAACACCCCAGTCTTGAGCGGTTTGGAGATCCGGGATACACTACATACGGCGTCGAACTTGGATACGACATTCTCGATGACATCAAAAAGCTATGGCCAGGCCTAGAGCGTGTAGCTAACGTCGCTTTTCTGATGAACATCAAGGACGCCATCAACCAAATTCAGCAGAACATCAGCAACGACAATATGAAAGACGTCCTCCAGGCGACCCTGTCGGCTCTGTCCTATCGGCCACACATGCAGAAGTCGGAACTACGAGAGCGACTGATGGAGGCAATCCACGCCAGCCAGGCCATGCGGCGATCGAACATATCTCGCATGGCTCAGAATGTCAAACCACTGGCTATTGACGCCATCTATTTGGTCACCCTCTTGAAGGACACTTTCGCAATCCACGAATGGCAGGCCAAGGCTACAGAACATCTTTCGACAGACATTCCTGTATCGTATAACGGTGGCGTCTTCGAGCACACCATTGAAATTCGAGTTAACGAACACTCACCTGAGGATGTTGACAACACTCATCGGTGGCTGATCAACCACGCTCGAGCGAAAGGCTGTGGTATCGAAGATATCCTCTTATGGCTCGAACGACTTCGACTTCGTATTAGACAAATCTAAGACTTGGGAAGATTCACAGGCCCATCAGATGTTGGTGCAATGGCCATTTTGTGCAGGATCAACGAAGACAGGTTGATGTCTCCTGGAGCACAGGGGGATGTGATATGAAAATATGTAATTTTGCGACCATGAGCCACGGCTCCATTCTTGAGCGATGATGGTTGGTTATGAAGTGATGGCATTTCGATGGACTGTGTACTAAGCAGTATCTACTCCGAAGAGTCGCGATGTTTTTTGTCCTCAATCCTCCTACACAGTATAGGACGAGTATGAGAAGTGTTTGGGTGCGTCATAGTGCCAATGCTAGCTCGTCGACAATCATCGAGGTCTTACACTGCAGTTTCCATAACCAATGCTTATTAATAACCTTCCTATCTGTATTACCATGTCTCAACTTATTTATTCTTTGTTGTCCTCCCTGTCGTAATTCAAGCGACGGTCTTGATTTATCAGGCGCAACCAAATCTCCGAACTGCTCTGCCTGCTGATCCGCGCTTACGTCTTGCGATCAATATGCGACAGTAACGAACACGTGCAGTCCCACAACACGCCCAATCACCAGCTTTCCGGGACCTTTGTAGTCTGACTATTCAATAGCCACCTGCCGGGGCGATGAGTACCTTGCTTCACCCAATTCATGGTGCACGCGAAAAGTGCCGTCCGAAACACCAGGTGCTTGTGCTACGCTGCTACCCGAAATATCAAAAGAATGTACAAGAAGTTAAACCAAACTCGAGCGAGCTAAGCTATCTACTTTACTATGTCAGCACCAAGAGGAGCAAGCTACAGAAAGTCGGCGCCTTCCTGGAGAAGAAGACGGCGAGCGATGTTTGGCGAAAGAGGCTTGGGTAAGTATCTGCCATCACCAGTTTCGTCGCACAGTAGGCTGACAGTGACGAAGCAATGTACAGGTCACGCTACAGATACTCAGCTCCATCATTGAAAAGGCGCCGAGGGATCTGTCGTTGTACGCAGGTTCGCTTCTCACAATACTCGACACCGTGCTCCGGTCCAACGATATGAACATGATTGAAGAGACGATCCCTACCTTCGAATCATACTGCAAGTATGCCGATGCGGCCTCACTGGCAGCCGACCAAGGAAGAGCAAAGCAATATCTCAGTATCATTCAGCATTATATCGCTCTGGGATCACTTGAGAAGCCTTCTGCCGCATCTTCCACGCAGTCGGTGCCAATTTTCACTCGGCGAAGGACGATCGCCCTGCGAGCGATCAGAGCTGTGGTCGGATCTGACGCGCTGATGGTGGAAACCTCTGATCAGTTGAACACCGTCATGCCTGTCGTCTTCGAAAATCTGGATCTTCAGAAAGAGAGCAGTCTGAGTGCGCTACAACAAAAAGCAACAACTGGTGAGAAGCAAAGCATGGAAGTAGCAAGAAAGCGAAAATTAAGCAGTGCCGCCCTACCGAATGTTGACGAAATTGATCAGGACACAGCTATGGCTTCCGAAACCACAGCCGATGCGGACAAGAAGGCAGAGGAGGAAGTAAGAGTACTGGCTGTACGCTGTCTCAGACAAATCTTCTCTGTCACTACGGGAACAAGCAGATCACAGATGCGCTTAGCCACAGCCCTCACTCTACGCTTCATTACGTCCAAGGAAAGACCCCGGCCGGGCACGAGAGCTAATTCAAATGCTAGCCTGGCACCTGACTGGGCTATCACTTTGTTCGACACAATTGCCAGGTGGACGCCGGTACAAGATCGTTTCATCATTGCTGTCACAACGGTCGAAACCTTAGTGCGGAGTCCAATTGTCGAATCGATCCTCGAGAAACAGCTTATGTTGGCCGAACTCATCGACGGGTTGCTCAAGTCGGACATCAACCTGATCGGACTGAGTGTCATGGATGTCCTGCTAAGACTAATACAACATACTCTGCTACTTCTGCAGCTTGGCTCAAGAGACTTCACTGCTATCCCACGAGCAGAACAACAAGATGCTCTAGGCCTGTACCGTGATATACAAACATCGTATGATCCTGCGAACAGTGTCGTAAAGCTTGAAAGAGAACGACAAGTTGACACGAAGGAGTCTATGCCGTCGCCCATACGGAGAGAACTACTCAATGTGCTACAACGATGCATCAGTGACCTTGCAACCCACATATACTACACAGATCAAATATCAGACATGATGACAGCGATTATGGCTCGCTTGAAACCGTCAACCAATTCTGATATTGCGACTGCTACCGCCGCGGTCAATGATCCGGTGGGAGCTACGAAAGCCATTGCCGACTCTCTTCAAGAAGATCCCTCCACAGATAGTTTCTTCTCTTTCGCCACTGCCAGATTGGTAGCGCTCAAGTCAGTACGCGACATTCTGATCACAGCAAATAGCCGAAAAACTAGCGCTGGCGGGTCATCGGAAGTTCGCAGTCGAGTAGGTGTGCAAGTCTGGGAAGGGACGCAATGGCTCCTCAAAGATGAGGAGCTCGAAGTTCGTGCGGCGTACGTTGATGCTATCGCGACTTGGCTGAGACTGGAGACCAACAAAACTGACATGTTTCTACCCCGGGATGGTCCACGAAAACTTCGGACTACGAAACGAGACGGCGACTCTAATGGCGAAAGTTTGACGAAACGTGCTGTGTCAAGTGCCTCCAGGAGAGAACAGAAACCCTTGAAATCCACATTCTTGAGGCTTCTCAATCTTGCAATTCATGACAACGCCATCAATGACGCAGAGACCGAGTCAAACATTTTACTGCTACATCTACTGCTCGGAACACTTGTTCAGCGGTTAGGAGTGAATGCAGTCAGAGTTGGCCTTCCTATGATTCTCGATTTGCAGAATGATGTCTTGAATGGCGAGACGGGGCACTCAATAATAGCAAAGACCAATATTGCAAGTCTGGTGCACGCTTACCTTTGGACCGTCGCTGAGAAGTTCGACTTGGAGGACTCAAAGGTCGGTCACGAGATCAACGCTGAAATTGCACGCCGCAAGCGATTCAAGTGCTGGTTGAACAGACTAAAATCCCCACCATCTAACGTAGCACAGATAGCTGCCAGCGCTCAGGTGAGCGGCTCGTATGCATCACTGTCGATTGATGCGGTAGCAACACTCAGACCCTTTCTCAGTACTAATGACCTTGTTGAAGAAATTGCGATAGCTTATGATAGATCACTGATCTCACCTCAATCATCCCCACCTTCGTCACCGGGGCAGCGAGTCTTCTCAGTCCCAACTCTGGGCTACGGCTATGGCTATAGTGCAGCGCCATCTCAGAAGCCCTCGTCGGAAAACAGGATACCTCAAAAAATAAAAGACGAAATGTGTGGTACCTGGTCCAGGGAGGCTTGCATTGCGTTTATTGAGAAGGAAAGCAATCCTTCCGTTGCAGGCTCTCGAAATGCTGTGTCATCCACGGGGAGACAACACCTCACAGTAGCCAACGACAAAACTGATGCTACGAATGGTCGCGACATAACCCCAGCGTCAAGTACAAACAATGAAGCGCCTCATTTAGCCCTCAACAGCGGCCTGGGCAGTATATCTCGCGCCCGTGAGATCAGCATTGCCAGCTCTTTACGCGACCCAGATACATCGAGTCGGGACTCAACAATGCGAGTGGCCGATCTGAAGCGAGCACTGGCAGGCGCAAATGGAGATTTCAGGAATCACAGTCCTTTGAGAAGACAACAGAGTCGATCAAGACAGAGTACACGATCCAGCGGAAGTGATAGCATGATTAGTTGGAATCCAGCAGACGATGACTCCTTCATAGAAGGACAGGATCAGATTAGCGAAAAGCAAACATTGCCAACAGTCCAACCACAGCAGATTGGTACAACGTACCATGACCAAGCGACTATCATGACGGATCCGGATTTCAATAGTGACATTCCCCCTGTTCCAAAGATCCCACCAGGCCTCAACTTTCCGATGGCAGGGACATGGCCCAGGGATGCTTCTCCAAACCGAAAGGATCAAAAAACAACAAACAATGTGGCAGGTAGAAACACAAGCACAGGTCTACCATCAAAAGCTGACAGAAGCCCAATGGCCACCATGTCACGAAGTGAAAAGACTAGAAATCGAGCTTCGAGACCAACGAGTCGGGCCGGTGCAGGCTCTGTGTGGGATGGCAAGTTCGCGACGACAGGTCGGAAAAGTGATCTCTCTACACTACTGGCGAGTATTCAGGTTGATGCATCGACAGTAGATGAGAAAAGAGTGTTTAGTGGTGGAAATAAGGTGATCAAACCACCTTACTAGAAGTGATTGCTTTGCAATGGGTTTTCTACATAATGAACTTGATGTGCTGGGACAGCGAAGGCGCTCTTGTGGTCGGATGAAAAGCGTTCATGTAGTATTTGGCACAGCCAGGGGCGGCTATTATGCTGCTCAGCTAGATGCAAAAGTCTATGAGCTTATGTGCTCAAATCATTCTTGTAGATTGACCTGAAAAATGTGCCATAGTATGAACCAGCTGCACAGCAAAATCATGACATTTAACATATTGCCATCACAGCTCTTCATTAACTTAGAAAGCCGCCTGTACCATGCATCACAACAATTGTCTCTCACTTGAAAAACCCCTTGGCCTTATCAAACACCCCCCGATACTGCGCCGGCACCCTACTCTCAAACCGATCCGCATACTTCCCCAATCCACCACCACCATGATGGTGGTGTCCCCCATCGCTACTCTCATTCTGCGCCCCATACACCCTCTGACCAGGATAGACACCCTGCCCCGTCACTCCAGCAACACCACCACCGCTCTGCCCACCACCGTGCGTAGCAGCGGCCCCACAAATCCGATAAGCACAACACATAGGCCCCGCATCCATCCTGAACAAATCAGGCGTCAATCTCACAACGCGTCCCTTCCTATTATCCCAGCCCTCGCCCTCTCGTTCTGTAGCATGATAAACACAGAACACGCTCTGTCCGTCCGGAGCAAGCACAAACGACGCGTGTCCTGGGCCGAACGGGCCTCCGTAGCTGCGGTCCGAGACGAGGAGTGGTGTATCGCGTTTGCGCCAGAGAGATGGATTACATGCGTTTTCCGTGGACGTGCCGGTGTAGGCTAGGAGCCCGAGTTTGTATTCTGATGTCCAGGAGCCGTGGGCGGAGAAGATTATTCCCTTGAAGGAAGAGGTGGGAAGGGAGAGGAATGTTGGGCCTTCGTTTATGCCGCGTTTTCCGCCGTCGGGGCGTTCCCAGGGGTGGGTGGGTTGGCTTATCAGGGTTATTGAGTGGGAATCGGCGGTTGTGGGGGAAACAAGGTGGGCGAGGTAGAGGTTTTGTTGGGTATCGCTTGTGTCGGCTGGGGGCCAGCCGCTGTAGCAGATGTACCACCGTTGTTGTTGGTTTTGGTCTTGCTGTTGTCCTTGTTGGGATGGGGGATCGAGGGTGAAGACTGTGGCGTCTATGCTCCATTGGTCGGTTGGCAGACCTTGGAGGGGACCTTCGAAGATCCAGGATTGGGATGAGGACATTGGGTCTTGGTCTGTGCAGCGTAGGACGATGGTGCGGTGGGAGGCATTACCTTGGTTGGGTTGGGCGGCTGCGGCGTAGATGTACCATGTATTGGAGATGTAGTGGAGTTCTGGGGCCCAGATGTCGGCGGACCAAGGGGAGCCGGGAGCAGGTTGCCAGATTATTGTGCGGTGGACGTGTGGGTCGTGGAAGGATTCTAGGGATGGACTGGACCAGATTTCGATGCGGTTGCCCAGTGTGAATGTCAGGTAGAAGAGTGGTGAGCTGGGTGAGTGGAATGGTGAGGGGATGAGCCAGGGGTCTGGTGTGTCTTGGGAGGCTATTGTTTGGTTCGACATGGTTGGATGGGGTGAGGGATTGAGGAGGTGTAATACGGTTGTTGATTGTGTCTTTGCTATCAGTGAAGCGGTCCTTTTCTGGAAGTCGAGGCTCTATATGTTTTCCGGTAGGCTCAAGACTGGGGTAGGGTATGGCTTTACTTTTGGCCACAATATAAGTATTGAATAGTGGTCGTGATTGGCTGGTACTTTGCGCAGATATGTCTTGGGTTAGCTATCTTCTGACCTCAATTCGTGGAACAGAACAGTCTGAGATGTGAGGAAAATGATTATTGGTGGTCTATAATAAGTCAAGAGTTCATCTACCTAACTCTTGAAGAACGAAACGGCCTACAGTATTGAGCGGTTGTTGCACCGATTTTCTTGAAACTTCTGTTCCGGAGCATGACGTTTCATGATTACTTGCAAGATAATGACGATCTCCCATGTGCTATAATTCACCCACCATCTGTAGAGACAAACACCTCAATCATGATAGAATGCAAAGTTGCGAAGACTAGTGTTAGTTGACGTATCAGATAATTCGGGTTGGGAGAAATGTGTAGGACGAGGAATTGTCAAGAGCTACTTCTGCGAGAGCGTGCCAATAGCAACGTTGACAACCTTCCATCACTGTTTCGTGGCTTTCTATTGAAGATCAGTAAAGCCAGCGTTCGCAGGTCGTGTCCATGGGATTATCAGAGGAAGCATTTAAATCGCTTTCAGAGCTAGTTTTCTGAATGGTTAAGGTCGCGAAATAGGTAGTGAGATTATCTTCGCAGACGCGGACTGAAGAAAAGGTCAACACGGCGACGGGTAGAGACACAGTAATGAGGAATCATCCTGCATGTCCTGCGAGGTTTCAACCTGATCGTATCGTAAGCTTCATCGTTATAGGTATGCCGGCTTATAGTTCCGCAACAGTTGACGAATTAATGAGACACAGCGACGGAGAAGACTATCCGTACACCATACAATGTATGTGAAAATAGTGCCTGATACTCCATGTTTCAAAGACAAACTTGAATAATCCGGATGCCAGCCTCCAGGATGGACCACGTTGCACCACAGTCTTCGGGTATGTGTGACCAGCCACTGGTTTTACGGGTAAGGTGAACCCTGTACTTGGTCACATTTAGGCGTGGCTGGCAGAGCCCCATCCCGAGCTTCACGGCCAATGACGAAACTAAAAAGCATCCACATGTTAACCACCTCATTATTCCAACACACGCGCCCAATCTTTCTTCCACCCTCTCGTCGTCTTTTCGTCTTTACAGAAACCTTGCTGTCGACACCAATCTCACTGCTTTGATGCTGTGTTTGCCATTCCAACAATTACCATCTCAACGGAAACACGTTCTTTTCACAGATCTACTATTTATCTATCTCCGAAACCACAGTATCCACCCCGCATCTTCGTTGTCAGATAGACATACAGCAATAGAAATCCAGATCACAAGCAAGCAGGATGATATGAAGCCTTGAGAATCGTGGACAACAACTAGAAGAGCTATAACATGGCGCCGGCCAATGCAGACGACTGGCATTTATTTCCTCGAACATCAGATCCTTCAAATCCGCCTTTAGCATCAGTCTTTGCCTTGGTATTAAATCAAGCAAGGGCATTGTCCTCTCGAGCTATACATGTCTTCTCCGAATCACTGTCTTCACGAGACACACAAAAATCAACTGCAGCTGTAACAAAGCTTGCGATAATCAAGAGACAAAACTCAGACCAAATACTGGTCATCCCAACAACATATGCAGGTCTCAATAGCGGGCCCGCTCCAGGTGCTGTTGTTGGAATCACCCTCGGCTCGATACTCGGCTTTCTATTAATAGTAGGCCTTATAGCGCTTGCATTCCGTGCCGCAGGCTTCGGTGGCAACGACGAAGTGATAGAAGAAGAAATCATCCGCCGACATACTCACAGATCTCGCTCACAATCAACAAGACAAAAATCATCAACGTCATCACCAATGAGCGAACCACGTGCACCGCCGCCCGTGGTGCGAGAAGTCAGACGAGAATCTCGGCAAACCAGGCGAGGATCTCGACGGCAAAGCAGAGTCAGCAGAAGGGAAAATCCACCAGATCCAGAGATGGTCATTGTGGAAGAAGAAATGAGTGAACAGCGTGAACCAGATGAAGTCATCGTTGAAGAGGAGGAAGATGATGAAATAATAGAGGTTATCGAGGAACATAGTCCTGAACCACCTCCACGTCGGCCGAAAAAGAAAGATGGTCACTATAGAACTGTTGATCCTGGAGAATTTGGTGGTGGAGATGCCCCACCAAGAAGAGTTGGTAGACGATAGTAAGAGCGAAACATTCAATAGATACCCTGGAGATGATTGATATATATCCGAGCAAGGAGTTGGTGGATTTTTTGGATATTTAGCACATCGAATTTGGAACATTTATCCATAATCTTGGAGTTTATTTAACCAGCGTCTTCTCTTGAGCATTTGGAACACCCTATTTCACAGGACCTCCCAGTCTCAACATGATTCGTAGCTACAATTAAAACCCCGGCCCCTCCGAACGACCATGCTGCCTTTTCCAGGACACACCTCCACCTATAACAGACCTCAACGCCGAGCGACATAATGCAAACCCCTTCGCCGAAAGCAATTACTTGCCTTCAACCCTATTCTAGAAAGTAACACGCAACCGCAGAAACCAAAATATCAAACACCAAAACCAGTACGAGCAAAAGCAGAAGCCATTAGAAATTCAAGACGCATACCGTCTTCACTCGCAGACGACCCACCTCCCTAACGCACTCACATATCCGTCCTGCAAATTATCAGCATCAATACCAATAACGACTCTCTCTTCCTTGACAACTTCCACAACCCTGACTTTCTTGCCATTCTCGTCACGCTCGCTCCCATTGGTATTCATGCGATTGTGAACAACGACAACAGCATCCATCATCCCCTCCACCAACCTCCCTAATATATCCTGTCCGTTCGCGTTGCCGTTGATGTTCACACTCAACACCCTTCCACCTCCACTCCCACTCCCATCCCTACTGCCGTCCGTAGATGGGATAGGCATGGGCGTAAACGCACTCTGCAACCCCCCTCCACTCTCCCCATCTATCCCCGTCCCATCATATGCATTACGTCCCCACCAAAACTCCCCCTCAACAAGACACAAACACCCCCCCAACCCGGCCTCCCTAACCACCGCCCTAACTCCCCGCCCCACAGCCTCCAACAGCGCCGCAGTTTGCAGGACACCGTTCCTACGAAGCATACGTGCTGCTGCTGCTGTGAGACCTTGGATTAGGACTATACATCTTCGCTGCTGTTGCTGCTGTGGTGCTGGTTTTGAAGTTGTGCTACCGCTAGCGCTGGCGGTGTGGCGGGCGTGGAGCGTGTGGAGCGTTTGTTGGATTTCAGAGAGAGCGGAGATGAGGCCTGGTATGTCTAGGTGTTGGAGGAGGGAGATGTTGCTTAGGAGGGCTTTTGCTTTGGTTTTTGCCTCGGAGGTGGAGAGTGGTTGCGTTGATGCGGTTGCGTTAGGGTTGGATTTGCGGTTTTGTTTTTGGGGTTGAGGTTGGGTGTGTGAGAGGCGTGTTGTGAGCAGGGTGTGGAGGTGTTGGAGGGTTTGGGTTGATGTTGTTGGGGGGGAGAGGATGAACACTGATGGTTGTGGGATTGGTGAGGGAGATGGGAAGTCGCTGGTGTCAGTATCGGTCTCGGTGTTTGTAGGGTTGGTGGTCAGGAGTTGTGTGGCTATTATTTCGAGAGGGATTGACGGGGTGGTTTTCTGGTTGCCAGGAGATTGTTAGTGTGGGTTCTTGCATGTTGGTGTTTATGTTCTGGTTGTGCTGGTGGTACACCGCCTTATGACCTGGGGAGGAGACGCGTTGTGCTGTAGCTTGTCTACCATTACCTCCTAGCAAACAACCACGCATACCGTAGATACCGTGAATGCAACCACTCAGCTACAAACCAAGCCTTCAGGGATAGCCACATCCAAAGATGAAAGATAACACAATACCACGACTGGAGATATAACTTACCCTCGCCATCCTCCCACCATCACCACCACCACCACCACCACCACCACCACCAGTAGTAGCACCAACACTCCCCACGCCAATGACGCGTCCACCCTCCCACAACGTCTCAGGCAATCCACTGTCAAGAACACTCACACCAGTTCTCCATGTCGTGCCGCCTGCCTCGGCGGCGATAGCGTCATTCTCGAGGGCGAGGTCTAGGAGCGTTGAGGCGAGGGTGACGTTCATTTTGTATTGGAGGTGTCTGTGGGTGATTATGTTATGGAGTAGTTGATCGTGACTGGTGATTAGATGAGTTAATCGGTAGAGAAAACATTGCGGGTTGGCCGTGGGAGGAGATTGGGACAAGTGCACTGGCTGGATTTTGTTTGTGGTTGTAGGTACGAAAAGGGGTTTGGGTCTTGTGATGGAGTGGTTACTGGGGACGCAATTCGTTTTGCATGTTGGATTTCATGAGGACGGTGGTTTGAATTGAGCTTGTAGGAGGATGAAACGAATTCGAGAGGAGTAGTGTAGCTAGGAATTTAGAAGATTGTTGAGATCACTAATTGTAGATGTACAACATTATTTGGTAGATACGTATCTCAAACTCCAACGCTAATCTACTTATACCAAGCTCCAGCTATTCAGACACAACAGAACTTTTATAAAAGTACAATTGCTGTTCGTACAGTACAAATAGAGGACATCATGAATTACTCCACCAATTTCCCTTCTTCAAACGTGTGCGGTCCTTTCTCTCGATGTCCATAAATCCAACCGAAACCACCGTCCTTCCCCTTGACAAGAAAAAATGCCCACATCACCCATTCCTTCAATATCTGCCGCCAAACGGATGGTGTTGCCTTCCTCATATCTCCACCTTTTGTTGTAAATGCCTTCACCTTCTTACACCTCGTTTGTCTTGAGCTCTGCCATCGTTGTAAAGCATCCACTAGATCAATGTGGACGTCGCCAGACTCGGTCACTACTCTTGCAAAAACTCTTGCAAGGCTTGCAGCATCTTCAAGTGCCATTGCTGCACCTTGTCCACCAGTGGGTGGCATTGCATGGGCAGCGTCACCAAGAAGTATAACACGGGATGAGGGTGTCATGTACGACTCCAGTTCGGGTGCATGGAAGAATGGCCAAATTGTAAGACTTTCTCGTAATTGGGGCTCTGACATACTTTTGCATGCTTGTTGAACAATTTGAGGCCACTCACTACCACCTCCACAATGACGCTGCTGCAGCATGTGTGCCTGCTCTTCCTTGTCTGCTGCTAGCTTAGCCCAATCTTCACGAGACCGAGGCTCAACCTCAACAGTCGCAAATGCCGCAACAGAAGAACCATCGGCAACGGTAGGCATCATCATGAACCCATTCGTGCGGCCGACCAACAAGCATGGCAAAGGTTGATCAGCTGGAAGTGAGGAACGGGGGATCTGACCACCACCGATTCCCATTTGTCCTGCAAACGTAGGCTCGACCTTGGATATTAGTCTTCGCACACGAGAGTGAATGCCATCTGCACCGATCACGTAGTCGAAAACATCGTTTGAGCCATCTGCAAAGGACAATGAGACTTTCTCTTCACAGGCGTTGTAGTCAGTGGATTCGACAACATCAACGAGTTTCTTGTTGAACTTGAGCTCGATGGATGAGTCTTCCTCAACAGCTTTCAACAGAGTTTGTCGTACGATG
>Ga0068618_1000019_pt1 | contig 26015 bp, 28 predicted proteins | sample InSIn2SAF170_2_FD_77423 | JGI IMG/M metagenome (GOLD analysis project Ga0068618, IMG submission 77423) | Clean room microbial communities from NASA Spacecraft Assembly Facility at Jet Propulsion Laboratory, Pasadena, California, USA -... ...
GCCAGTAATCCTCACGCAAACTTCTACAAGACTCATGGCCGAGCGTTGTTCAAAAGTCTCACGTTAGCATTCTTCAGCTACCAGGTGTTCTATTGGTTTTGGTTGACGCTCGAGACCGAGACGATGAAAGACGGAAAGAGCAGGACCATTCAGAGTTTGCAGGAGGAGGTAAAGATGTTGACTAGTGGGAAAGGGACGCATATTTTAGACGGAGCCGGAGAGAAGAGGCTGTTGGAGGAAAGCAAGAAATAGGGATCGAAATGTCTACACGAACACCGAGATTCAGTATCTGCAAGGATGGAATGGGTACACGGAGTCGTCTTTCAGTTTGGATTGTGCCTGGATGTTGCCAGAGGGAGTCCTCAATCCTCACGTCCGTCTGCGGCGGATGTCAAACTCAACAGCTCTTCACCACCGGTGTCTTTCCTGTCTCGCGCGATACGCGCTTTACTTGGGTCTCCGAGATTAGCCATCCTGAAGATTGTGAAGTCATGGTCTGCACGGCTGCAACCCTTCATCACATCTTCACGCGTCTTTCCTTTGAAGCCTTTTTCCTTGCGAGCATCCACCGCCATTTTGTTAACATCGCTATCCACGAGTATTCCCGCATAACTCAGGATACCCACAGGTTCCTCGAAAAGGACTGAAGTATGGTTCTTGGTGTAGAAGAGGATGAGAAATAGGAGACCAGTGGCTACAACCAGAAGACCAAGGAGAATTCCGGCGATCACATCACTAACAAAGAGTTTGTTAGTCGTCGTGCTTAACATAGCGTGGAAAGTCGAGGGCACTGCTGGTCGCAACATGAAAGTATTGACAAGACTTGCATACATTGTACTCCATACTGCTTGGGATGCAATGACAATGCTTTCGCCACTGAGAGGATCTGCCAAGTTTCGCCGAGCATATGCCAGGATCAAATTGCCAACTGCTGTCGTCGAGTCCGCGCCAAAATTGACCGTCGTGTCAGCGAACTGGATTTGATGTATTTGATGTTCATACGAATTCCACCACTGCGGTCGCAACTCTCTCACAGTAGCTTCGTCTTGGTTGAAACCCCTAATTGAATACAACTGCCCCGAGTTCAGATCCACTTTCAAGCTTCCATTGGACGCCCAATAGGTTGGCACGCAACTCAATATAGTCAATTGCGATGGTTGCAGATTTTCGATATGGGCCCCAACAATTATCAGCCGGCCAGTCGAGTCTGAGCCATCAAAACTGCCGCAAGACACATTGCTGGCTGTTTGCATATATGTTGTGAACCCTTGAGTAATTTTGAAGCTTGTTATCCAGGAACAACCACGGTCGGTTGTATTGGTAAAGAAAATACCTGTATTACCATTTGTCTCATCAGGCTCAATGCGCCAATGGTTGTCAGCGTTGTCGGTGTTGAGTACATCGCAGTTCAGCTCAGCGAAATACGCAGTGGTGTTTGCTTCCACTTGAGCCCGCGATATGTTGCCTTTCTGCAACGTCGGAGTTGAAAAATTCAGATAGACACGATCTTTGTCGATCCACTGCGAGTAAGTTCCACCGTACACTGTTGTTGCTGAAGTCAACCCAATGACAGGGGCCAAATCCCAGCCAAGAGAGTCATTCAGACCGTATGTGGCGAACAGAGCCTGGTTCTGTGACAAATCGACCCCCTCTCTCTGTGTGTACGCTTCTTCACTCATCAAATGTGCTGCCAGCGGCCCAATGATCATTGTCAGGAGTGATGACAGCAGGAATGACACTGCCAAATGCCGGTGGCCATTCTGACCAGCCTCATATACATTTCGTCCTGGGAAGTACGAGCCATAGTCGAGGGCAATACTTTTGCGAGCCACTGCGCCATCTTTGAGCTCGATGAATGGTTGACGAAAGCTGAAAGCAGTCACAACCATCGTCATGCACACACCATATATGTTAAACATGAAAGAAGGCACAGACGTCCATGTCAGACCGATGTACGGTCTGTTGGTCACAGTTACGAAGCCATGAAGTATGTGCGAGCACACCAGCAGCGTTACAATCGCCACAATGAGGATAACGGTCACAATTATGAGAGAAATGAGAAAGGTCTTCTTGAGCTTCCATGAGATCCATTCCTCTGGCACCTTTGGTTCTTTCTTGCTTTGAGTTCTCATCCTGATATTGACTTTGGGCATTTTCGATGTGGTATGAGCTTCTAGAATAATCGTCACAAACTCAAGATGGGAGTATTGAGGTTCGGTTTACAATTGCAGGACCGTTGAACCATGAGAGTGTGTGGCTCGGAGACGCCTACACTGCCTCCATTTCATGGTTATATTCTAATGATTTGCTTGCGAACAACGCTAACCACAATGGATGTGCCTTCAGGACAGGTCATGCCACACTTTCAGGCAAATGCACTTCCTTGCATTCAAGTCACCATTTCACCCAATCACGGAATCTGCAAGCTAGATGTTTTGAGAACAGCTGAGCAGCCATGGCTTTCTTGGCGCCAATCTTACCAAAGCTTGGCCATACCCCTCCCTTTAGTATACGTTCAAGCGACGTGTCAGCCTCGCTCGGTACTTCACCAGCATCTCATCTCAACCGAACCTATTCGTATTCACTTCTCAACTCAGAATAGCCTGTGTGTTCAGCTCAGCCTACTCTCTTCATGTGTGCGCGCGTACACTCCAGCACAACGAAAGCTATGCAAGCCACCGCCTTCCTCTCCCAATATCGATGTTAGCGGTCAGGTTGTCGTTCGTTACTGGTGACGTGCACTCCTCTCCCGACACCGTCCAAGTTACCCGCTATCCACATTCACTCACGCTGTAGTGGAAAGTCGCGAAAGTCGCTGTTGCACGTTCCCTTTTGAGACTCCGATGGTTGTTTGGTTTCCTGTCTATGTTGGTGAGGTTCGTGTTATTGTGATAAGCGGAACCATGCAGGGTCCAAGGCTAGATTGAGAATGTCTCACTTTGGACTATGTTGGTTAGAACTCCTAATGCTTTGGGAACGATGGAGAGAAGCGAGGAACGATTCATTGGTGCTGCTCGAATTGCCTGCAGCACCGAACCCCAGCTCTTGCTACATCCGGCAACTCGTCCGCTGATCGAGGCATTGTCTTCGTTAATGTTCTTTGATTGGCTTGGAACTTCAACGACTAAGGAGCTTGAGAAGCTCGTATATGCACGACCATCTCAAACAAGCATAGCTTCTAAAAAGTTGAAATATCGAAGTGTCAGGTTAGACTTGGAGGTGTGATCAATGACTAGAAGGTACTCAGCTCATGCACTATGTCCAGGTAATGAGCGGTCGAAAGCAACTGCATATCCCAATCAGTCGTGGTCAGACCACTTGCTCTCGTGATGAATTCTGCAACCGGAGCGTGTTCCATATTCGCAGATATCGAGATACGTACAAAATACATGAACTGACAAGACACCAGTTTCGGGCTTGAATACTCACTTCTCTCCCCAGCACACTTCGATACTTTAGCATTCCCCATATTCGGCGTGCATCATGTTCAACAAAATCAATCCATACGTTTTGCTCCTTCTCCTTCGCGATGCTATCGCCCAGACGACTGGTCTAGGTCCATATGGATGTCGACCGGACTCAGGCGTCTCGCTTCTACCAGCCTGTGATAGATTAAACTCTACTCTCTACTCGTGCTTTCCGTCGGTACAGCATACTACTACATCGATCATCCAGAACTGCTTCTGCAAGCAGAATGCTCTAAATGATATTATCGAGTACGTTGCTCTGTTTCCAGGTGTCCATGTCTCCCCTCTGACAGACCATTGCAGTTGTGAAAGTCAATTTCGCCTCTGCTACCTCAACGATCAGGCAGACATTCAGGCGCAATCGGTCCTGAGCAACTGGCATGGTTGGTGTGATACATATGTGACTTTTACGCCAACTACACCAGTTCTTAGTAACCCATCAACCACAGTTCCTACCGGAGGAGGCACTCAGGCGCCGTACTGCTCTAATGTCCTCACCTCCTGTGCGGCGCTCTCTTCCCAAGAACGTGACTGCCTCAATCTTGACCCCTCTGCAACTGCTGCAAGCTTTTTGAGCTGTGCTTGCAAGCTCAGTCTGTTGTCGCTGGCTTCAGTATGCCTTGTGGATGTTCCAGTGACTTGCTCGAGCCGCAGTGCTGCTGTGACTGATGTTGGTCTCTTCTCGATCTGTAAGGTATGTCATATCTCCAAGGGATCGTTTTTGGATCGTTGCTGACTCGACCAACAGGCAACCTATATTAACAACCAACTCATCACAACAAACGCTGCTGGTAACAGAACTACCAGTACTATTCTGACAGCCTCATCAAGGTCTGCGATTACTACCATTGTGCCCTCGACAACCACCACCTCAATCAGTTCAACGTCTTCTAGTTTGGCAGCATCTGGTACTACTACGTCACAAACAATGTCCCCGACATCGACAAAACCCTCGTCAGCAGCATCGTCAACCACAGCTGCAGGCGTTGCTACCAAATCCTCAACTACTCAGAGCTATTACCAAATTTGGATGGGCGTAATGGCAGCGACAGCTTTTGTCTTTGTTGCAGGTCTGGCACTTCTATGATAAGCAGAACAATGGTCACATTCATGTTGTATCCAGTCATTGTCCCTCACAGTCACAAGCTTCCATGTCGCAGATCCTTCAGATGATATTCCTTCCAAGGATCCTCCCTATGTCTTCAGTCGTGTTGACGGTAAATTTTGGATAGCATGAAATGGTCACCGTCCTTCCCTCCATTTCCCTAACCGTCTTATACATCACCGAATAGGTCGTCACTCGTTGCCTAGCTTTCATAATACCCAGATATTGCAGCCGCAATGCATCGTCACTCGCAACACTTTCGACACTCCCAGCCGCCATTCATCAGTCAGAGTATTTCAAATCACCTTCCAGGGCCGCATTATTCGCTTTACTTCATACCACGAACAGATCCGAAACACAGAAGATCCGCTTGCAGACCAAACCAACTTCGAACCAATCTTACACCAACCTCAGCTCAATTTCAATTCAATTTCAAACAATCAATCTCAGGCCATTATCATAATCATCAATTACCATAATGGCAATGACAAACTCAACTGCAGACCTCATCAACCAGATGCCAAGACCAGTATATCGAGGCCATGAGTTCTCAGCATGGATGGAGCGATTCGATAACGAGCCGGATGAACGGTTCATCCAATGGAAGAAGGAGATGCTTGGTGAGGTTGAGGTGGAGCCAAAGGAAGGCGAGGAGGAAGAGGAGGAGGAGAAGAGGGAGAAGAAGAAGAAGAAGTCAGTAGTGAAGAAGATGAAGGAGTGGGTCAAGCAGAAAGTCGAGCGGGTGTTGAAGAGAGTCAAGAAATGACGGAGTATGCTCGGGAGGACGCCATGATGAGAATGAAGGGGTATGGGACCAGAGTGAAGGTGTGGTATTTGGTTGTATATGACTTACAACAATACAAAATGGTTCTAAGAACTTTGTGTTTCGTGTCCGTTACACTTAGTAAACATTTTCCTGTTCACCATCGTATCATGTAACCATCTGTTCCTAGTCAAACTCTACTCACGTTCCTCTACAACACCCATCACGTCTCGATGACAGCGATGAGGAGTGTCCCGTGGATTCTCCAACAGACGTGATAGTTTAGCCAACATCGCCATGCTCAACACCAACGCTGTTGTTGAGTTTTTCCATCCATCACAAGAGTGCCAAACATGCGGAACATTTTGCTTGACCTTCGCGACACCTTTCGATACTTGTCTAGTAGATATACATATTCAAAGCTCTTCGCAATGAGATCTACTCACAGCAATTCACTTTCACAAGGCAACCAAGCTATCCAACTTAGAAAATACCTTAGATAAGCAAACGGCGTCAAAAACGAATCCACCTCGCATGCAACGTTGATCTCTTTCCCAATCCGCACAAAAAGTACGCTCCGACCAATCATATTGCTTTTTAGAACAACGGCTTTTGTAATCCATGTAGCCTCTATCAGGTAGAAACGATAAGTCATGTACATAGGTGTTTACTCAATCAACCACTTCCAATCCGTGCTGTACATGTACTTCTCATCTCACAGTCAGTCCCCTAAATCAAGAATCTGTCACAAACACATATTAGTATTCCAAGCCACTCCTCCACGAAAGCGCAGTAATGCGACCTACGAACTAAGCACAGTACTCGTTTAAAACTCCAGCACAACGCATCGCAACCTAAAACGCCATCAACATACATACTCACACCCACACTTCAACAGCTCTACTGTGACCAGCACCTAGCCCCTTACCCTCTGCACATCCTCCCATCCCCTCCCTCCCTCCATCCACGCTGGTCCCGTCACCACCATGCCCACAACCACCTCCACCACTACGCCCACCAGCTCCATCTCCTCCACTTCAGCCACCACAACCACTGCCACAACAACCACAACTTTTACCCACCCCACCACAGCCCCAACGACTCAAAAGCGCACGCGCAAAACCCACGCAAAAGTCCGCACAGGTTGCCAAACCTGCAAGATCCGGCGCAAGAAATGCGATGAGACCAGGCCGTCTTGTATGCGGTGCGTTGGGACAGGGAGGGTTTGCGATGGCTATGTACCTCTACCACCGGTTCACTCGCAAATCTTGGATCTGAGTGCCAGGGAGTTTGTTCTTACTGGGTTAGTAGGTGAGGTGATTCCGAGAGGAGGAGGAGGAGGAAGAGGAGGAGTGAAGGATGTAGACGGTAGCTACGCGTGTGGCTATCAGAGGTCCACTGGAGGTACTACGAACGTCGAGAATGATTTCGATGCGGCACTGGATGAAGATGAAGAGCTTGAGGACTTCATTCTCAGCTACAGGCGGCCCACACCATCACAGTCACCTACATGTTCTTCTGCTACAGCGACTCTAATCACGTCTCTCGATCCACTGAAACGACGCCGTCTTGCTCCTGGTCCCGCAACCATATCACGACGCATCCCCATGGCACCATCTCAATACACTCAAATATCAGATCTTGAGAACCACTGCTTCACCTTCTTCCGCTACAGTACCGGTCCATGTTTCGCTTCGTACTTCGACTCTTCTCTTTGGCGTACTTACGCCGTGCATGCAGCGCTCGCACACCCAGTCGTGCTTAGCTGCGCTGCAGCTGTTGGCGCCACTCATCGACGGTTCGGATATGGTATCTCGCGCGAGGCATTCGAGTACTGTGCCCATGCTGATCATCTTCATAAGAAAGCACTCAGACAGCTTGCTGAACTGAAACGGAGGACAACAGCCAGTGGCATGGATGCACATGATCAAGATGCAATCATGACGTCTGAGATGTTGTTGGGATTGTTCGATGGATTCCAGGGAGACTACGATTTGACTGTGGCACACTTGAACAACGCGCTGAAGTACTTGTTAAAAAGGCCTATGAGCCTCGTACACACGGAGAGTCAATATTGTGACGTGGAACCAAAGCCGAATTCCTTCAGTCAGTTGTTCCATCGTATACATTGTCGGGCCCTACAACTTTTCGGTACACCCATCAACATTCTGGTCAAGTGGGATGATGGCAGACCATTGCCCCCTATTCCGGATACTTTTGCATCCATAGACGAAGCGCGGGATTTCCTGTTCACCGAGGTCGATTGGATTATGCGTAAATCGGCAAGAGTGTGGCAGAGTTTCAAGGAGATAAGCGAGGCGCAGAACTTGCATGTGAGACGAATGATGAGGTGGAGCGTCAGTTATGCGGAGACAGTGCGAAAAATGGAGAGGTCGCCTAGAGAGAAGAGAGCTTGTATGTTGATGAAGTTGACGAGGAATGCGGCCTACTTGTTGTTGTATTTGACACTATTCGTGCAGGTTGATACCAGATTTTCGACAATGCCAAGGATAGACGATGAGATTGAAGACGACCCAATGCAGGATATTGGTCTGACTCATGCCACCAAGAAACTCGAGGAGCTCATGGAGCAGAGAGAGAAGCTCAACATGAATTTCGCGAGAGTGAAGATACTTGTGGAAGGAATTCTTGAGGAAGATGGTATCTTCGACCATGATGAACCTAGTTTGAGCGTTGATAGCGGAATTGGGCCGCCGCGGTACACTGGCAACAAGAAGCTTCCGGTGCCAGAGACAAGTGCAAAGACAAGGCGCATGGTGTTCGAATTGACGCCCAAGAGTCCAGATGATCATGGTATGTGGCAGATGCTTGGCGTCTATGGCGTGGCAGAGATGATAAGTGCTGTGGAAGAGCATGCTGTAATCGACGCAGTAAGGAATATCATTCCTGAGTCTATTGATCCAAGATGGGTGGACATTACCTGTATCATGGAGAGTCGAAGGATACTGTTGAGATATTGTCGACCTGATGATTATGGATTAGGAATGATGTGGACTCAGGAATGGTGGGCTTTTTAACAACCCGAACGACCTTCCGTAGGTAGCTCTCGCATATTGATATCTATGAGACCGCACCTGGATGATTGGAAATAGAGATGCATGAACCATAAAGAGTTCGCCTTTCAGTCCCATGCACCCCAATCGTCGTCCGCTTTCGTTTCTTTCGGTTTCAGATCCACCTTTTTCGAAGAGGCAGGTGCGGCTAATGGCTTCTTCACCAGAACAGGTACGACCTTCTTTGTGGTAGGAGGACTTGGACCGCTGGACGCACTACGTAAAGGTGTAGGTCGGACACTTAGTGAAGATCCATGCGTAGGCTTATTAAGGCCCTTGGGCAATGGTCTTGAGGTTTTAGGCTTATTTTGTGCAGCAAGCCAGCCTGCGAAATCAGGCTCGCCACCATCGTCGAATACCGCCGTTGTTGAAGCTGGTGCTGTGGGTTTGTCTGTTGTAGCATCAAAAAAGTTGTCTCCTTCATCGTCCATTTCACCCCACGCATCCAGTGCGTCATCGTCCATAGCACCTGATTCCGAGAGTTGTTCGGTTGGAGTCCGTTGTAATGTTGCAGCAGCACTTTCGAGCCTCGCAATTACTGGGCGTTCCAGTGCTGCAGCAATGGTTGGAGTCGCTCGTCCCGAGCTAGGTAGAGATCTCACTTGCGCTAATGCTTGACCGTTGGTCGCACTGGTGGTTATTTCACCTTTCGCTGTAGAGATTTTGTTTGTGAATGAAGAAATTGCCCATCCTGCCCATGATGCATCATTCTGACCACCAACACGAGCTGTTGTTGCATTCGCTGGTGCCGCTCCGGCAGGTACCTCAGCAGCCTCAGGAAGTGTTGAAGCATATGCCCTGATCTTTGCCAAATATGTGTCGAGAGCTTTGTTCGCTGTGTCACGCACAAACTTCTCCTTGTCAATCAATGAAAGACAAATAGCTGGCAAGATTTTCGTAGCACAATCCTCGTCACTGAAAAGATCCGATGTGGCAGTGAAAGCCATCAAAGCAGCATTCCTTGCATGCACGAACGGGTCTCTTAGCGAGCGTGAAAATGCAGCAATGAGCACTTTTGACCTCGAACCCGATCCCAAATTCCTGGCAATCTTGCCTAAGCAGATAGTAGTGTTGGTACGAATGCCAGGCTGCTCGTCATTGGCGGTCTTCGCCAGATACCGAAGCAGTTCTCCGTTGATTGTGCGGTCTGAAAGTTTGGAGATGACTGTCAGTACAGCCTTGACGGTCTGTTCCCGAACTACAGGTGCTGTGTCGGTGAAACCTGTAATCATAGCTGGGAAGATCTTTCCATTAACTTCTTTCTGAGGTATCCTATCAATCATACCAGACAGATTATCAAGCAGGCACACTCGCATGGCTCGATCTGGACTCGCAAACAATCTCAGTATGACGGGTAACAATCTCGTTTCGAATTCGTCGTCGGACATTTTGGTGCCAATCTTTAGCATAGCACTGAAGACCTTCGGCCCTCCGCCGCCAAACTCGACCGACTTGAGTAATTCAGGCAAGATCTTCATCTTGAAGAAGTCTTCGGGGAAATCGTCGGGCAAGCCCTCGAGTTCATCTAGAAATTGATCCCGCTCTTGCTCATTTTTCAAGCCCAGACTTTCCGCGCCTTCGGTAATATGAATCAGCGGCGTTTCAAAGAAGCTGCCAGCTTTCTTTCCTTGCTCGACGAAGTGACCAGCACTTAACCTCAATTTCGGATTCGTGTGGATTAGCCTCTTGTAAGACGAAACCATGTTTGCTGGTATGTTTCTCGCTTGTGACAGCTGATCTACTCCCATGAAACTACCATTGAAGGCCTCGTATATCAGTGTGCCCAGCCCAAAAGAGTCTGGGGCGGACAGCGGATTCTTCTTGACAGCAGACCAGCCTCCGTTCACGACCTCAGGCGGCGCATATCGCCCAGAATCTGGCACAAGACTACCATAGTTATAGATTATAGCATCATCCTCGTTCATAGAACTCAGTATCTCAAAGCCTGCTAGTTTCCATTCTCCACTCTCGCTCGTGTATACTGATCCTGCTCTTATGTTTCCGTGCACTGAAGCTGCTTCGTTGTTGATGAATTTGAGGGTGGAGGCAATACTATGCAGACCCCATTTTATGGTCTCTTCGCTCAGGCTCTTCCGCTTGGTATGCCATTGCAGCGGAGTCACTTTTTCTGTGGCGATGTAGATGTGTGTTTCATTCTCAATCACATCGAGAACCTTGATCACACCAGGATGCCGTAGTGTTCTTAATTTTCGAGAAGCATTTTTAGCAAGAGGGAGTAACGATCGCTGTGCGGCAATTTCGAAGGTGAATATAGAGCAAGTTGATCCATCCTCCTTCCTGGTAGCATTATTCAGTGTCCAAATTCCTTCCTGGTCTACTCGGTCAGCAATGGTATAAGGAAATGAGCTAGACTTCGCAATCGCCGAGGCGACCGCGGACTTGAGGAAATCCATCTGCCAGCGTCAATAAAGTGAGGTAACTCTAATCAAATGTGTGTGAAGGGTTTCAAAATTGTGTTCCTCTATTTAAGTCAAAGAATAGGCATGTGTCCTTTGCTGAAATCTCCAACTGGGACTCAGTGAAAAACATGACCTCGTCGTTAAGTGTCTTACATCTCTTGGTGTACGCTAATCAAGCCCAGCGAATCAGTCAGATGTATATCATCATGTGGTAGAAACGAGGATCGCAGGTTAATAAGCTCAAAATCAGTGTTGTTGGTGGTAGTGCATCATATGCGATTAAATTTGGAGACGGACAATCTGAGTTCCTGGAATTGGATGTATATCGATCGGATTTAAGATTTACTTTTACGATGTATTATCCTTTCGTAATTCTCTCTGGTTTCAACACTGTTGTATCTGATGTTTGCCCTATCAACATGTTGATCGTGCTAGTAGTTGGGTGCAGAAGGTGCAGGCTTAATGGCAAATCCTCTCAGCATTGGCCCGTTGTCTCGAGTACGTATACGAGTTTCCTGAACCCTGATAGATCTCGATAATAGTCAAGCACTGCGAAATCAATGGAGATTTTCTGTTCAGAAGCCAGGTATTCAAGTCAGAAGTATCTCTCAATGAAGCATTCAACATGCCTGCTCCGTTCCCTCAGAAGCCAGTACCCTGATCTTTAGTAGGGTGCATAACAAGGTCGAGATCGAAGACTACATAACAACAAACAGGAACATTCAACGAGATAAAACTACATCGAGCAGTTCTGTTAATGCTAAAATTTTAGCAAGATATAATTCGAGTGATGCTAGAGTTAGTAGACGCCCAAATGAGCAATCCCGGTTAAATAGTTCCCCTCCATTCGTGTGGGCCAACGTGTGATCGTCTCTCAAGTAGGAATTCTGGTAGCAAGAAGGCCATGAACATGAACATGCCGTAGATCCTTGTCATTACTCACACCATACTTCGTCAACATGACCGACAGACCTGGTTATCGACGAGCACCATCAACAAATAGAACACGACAAACCGCATATAGACCTCACGACGGAAAATTTGGTATTGTCACAGGTGGTTCACGAGGTATGTCAATTCAATTACGCTGTAAGCCAGCCTCAAAGCCAAATACTCATCGTCTTGCAGGTATTGGCGCCGCGGTCGTGGAAAACCTCGCAGCAAAGGGATGCAATTTGTTACTGGTGTTCACGTCTGACTCCTCGGCAGAGCCCACAAGGACACTCTGCGAAAAACTTCAGCATGATCATGGGATTATTGCCAAGTCTGTTCAAGCTGATCTGAGTGATCCAAGCCGGAGTGTACCTCATATTGTGACCACAGCTAAGAATCATTTTTCACACCCGAAATCTGGTGCTTTTCAAATTGATATTCTCATCAACAATGCTGGGATTGCTGGAAACAAAATGCTGAACGATGCCGATCTGGGACCCATCGAAGAGACTCAGTTTCAAAAGATATACGCTGTGAATGTGCTGGCACCACTGCTACTGACACAAGCATGTCAGCCATACCTGCCCAAAGATCGGTCAGGCAGAATAGTGAATGTGTCAAGTGTGTCGTCTTCAATAGGATATGAAGGCCAGTCCATATATGCAGGCAGCAAGGCAGCATTGGAAGCTATGACACGCACTTGGAGTAGAGAGCTGGCTGAGAACGCTACCGTCAATGCCGTCAATCCGGGACCTGTCTGGGGTGATATGTATGCAGGGGCAGGTGAGACTTTCTGGAAGCAAAACCAGAAATATGTTGACGCTGCCCCCTTGTGTCGTTACAACGGAGATACTGAGACGAAAGCAAAGGCGGGAGGAGACCCTGAGGAATTTGATAGGATCGTGAAGGAGAAAATGGGAAATATGAGGCCAGCTTTCACGGAAGACGTAGCAGCGACTATTGGTATGCTTTGTTCTGATGAGGCCAGGTGGACCACTGGTAGCGTGATTTGTGCAAATGGGGGGATGAAAATGTCTATAGCTTAAGCTCTTGCAAAGCCGTAGGTACTGCTTGACTGGTTTGCATAAGCAGTTACACGTTGCGAAGCTGCATTACAAAGCTGCATTAGCAATCACGGTCTTGGAGAAACGTCGTCGTATCTGTCAGTACTAGTAAGTCAACTTGATGAGCAATTGAAAGTCATATCAATCATGAAGATGCCATCCTGAAGGTGCCTTGATTAACCAACCAATATCAGCAGATAATCACTAAACACAAACTAGGGCAAACGTGATCGGCTAACCTGCTATGTATGGTGCTTCAGTTCTGGTAGACAATTTTGCTTGCTGCGGTACTAGCTTTTGCTTTTTGGTTGTGGGTGTTGGTACTTGTGGTCACAGCAAGATCAGACAACATGGTTGACATAGTACCTGTCTCGTCGTATCCTTCACATATTTCACTCTTGCCGTCAATACAGCAATGTAATCTGACAAATCTTCCCGAGAATTACTTCCTCAAATACTACCTCTATCACGCCCTAACATGGCCACAACTATCCTTTGTGGCAGTTGTGCGGTCCTCAAAACCTACAGCATATCCTAAGGTCGTCGGCTATGTTCTTGCCAAAATGGAAGAAGACCCTGCAGATGGTGTCCAGCATGGTCACATCACAAGTTTGAGTGTCATGAGAACACACAGAAGACTGGGTATTGCGGAGAAGCTTATGAGAAATAGCCAGAGAGCTATGGCAGAAGTCTTCAATGCAGACTATGTCAGTCTACATGTTCGTGTGTCAAATGCTGCAGCTCTACATCTTTATCGTGATACTCTTGGCTTTCTCGTTGAGAAGACGGAATCGAAATATTATGCAGATGGCGAAGATGCATTTGCTATGAAGATGGATCTGAGGAACATGCAGATCAAAGATGTTCCGGATTCTGACGAGAAAGACGAAGGTGACGCTGTTGGCAGTGCAGGCAGCAAAGAAGAGACAACCACGAACGGCGAGAAATTGGTCAAAGTCAGAGTTGGCAAGCAACGAGGCGTTGCTGATCTGGTCGAGAGAAATGAAGCCGGTTCCTCATATTAAGACAACGAGCATTTATTACGCTCGATTCCCTAAAACCGAGAATTACACCAGCCATGCCGCGATACACAGTCCAGTCAACCAACGAGCTACTGCATAACACAAATGACTCCAGTAAAGTCAAAGCTTTACACAAGACGGATGGTAAGTGCAACTCAAGCCTCTACTCTCGTTTCTTTCGATGATGTTTACTCACTTCAAACGATAACTGCTTAGCTCATATGAGCCATGAAGTCAAATCAAAATTCAAGCTCAACAATCTGAGATTTCCAAATTTCAAAGCATATTATCATAATATTATTACACCTAAAGCTAATATCTATACAGACCATACAGTAAATCAAACGCATCAATGCTAAGAACACTCAAATTCAGAAGCTCAATCAGCAACGAGCCTTTCTCGCATTCTTGGCCTCCCAAACAGCATTCTTCAAAACCTGCTTCACAGGCTTCAAGTCGCGCTTGATTTGCTTTCTCTCGCCACATTCAAGACGACCCTTTTCAGTCTGTCGACGAGCCATCTCAGCAGCATACATCTCATGAATAACATTTTTTGCAGCTCTCTTAGCTCTCCCACGTCCACAGCATGCACCTTCTCGGTACGACGTTAACGCAGACTGAAACTGTGTCATACCCGTGGGTAGAACACCATTTGATCGAGGCTCTCGCTCCATGTGGTAATCATCATCCACCGATCGAGTCTGGTATATGGCCTCTGGCATTTGCATACCCTGCTTGTTATCCATCGGCGCATTTCGAGCAGCTGGTGAACGACGACCCTCGACACTTTCGTCGTAACTGGGCAACTCTTCCATGCTGGCTCTCCGTACCTCAATTTTCTCATCATAATCATCATCGCCAAAAACAGTTGAATCAGGCGTATATATCACACCTTGTGTCTGGCTTCGTGAGTCCAGTTCAGAAATCGTAGGCGAACCACGGTATGACCGTTCTGGTTGGCGAGCAGCCGACCCAGTCGTAGCGCCTCCGAGCCTAACCTGCTGCATCGCTTCTACGATACCAGCGAGACCAGCCGTTGAAGTTTGTTGTGCGGCACCATAGGCTGGTCCACTGTGGCAAGCGCCGTAAGCGAGTCGTTGATGTCTTCGGCCACACATGATGTTGATATTGGTAGATTGATGGGAGATAAAAAATAATAAGTCTTTGGACAAGAATCTGATATGTAGTGCAGTGCTTCAAGTGATGATGTTGATGATGCAAGCAAGTAACGTGATTTGATCTGCAAACTCTTGGTGGTTCAGTATTCAATGAAGTCGCTCGTTTGTTCGTTGTTCGTTGCTTGCTGCAATGTACTGTACTGTGCTGTAGAACTGTATGAATAACTGTTTGATGACCAACCTCACAACAGAAGCATCCAAAGACCAGCAGCATATATACCCAACCCATTCCTCCTGTCGGCCAGCATCGATCTCGCACGTACAAGCATGTCATAACCCGAGAACCCAGGCACAGCCCATTTCCACCCATCTCATTGGTCAATCGTTTCGCATACGCTAGACTACATCGGTACTGATACTGCGAGTCGGAGTGTGGGGTTGTGCCGTGCTAGATTCAGGGTGCTACGGCCGAGACTTGGTACTGAGAACTCGGAGATAGTTACTGTACGATTGCATATCATGTTTAAGCGGACTTGAGTCATGTTGCGCCAGTGTGGTGGCAGTTATTTTTGGGGGGTCAATGTGCGAGATGTAGACATGGAAGGAAGGAGATCTTTTGGATGGCTGTGTGGTGCTACTATGGTTCGTCTGGCTGTCTGTTTATTGTTGAGAGCGTGTTTGAATGGAGGTTGTTGTGGTGCTGTATTGGGCTTCAAGGCCTCTTGTTTAGTACTGTGCTTTGGTCTGTTCTAAGTTGATGAGTCGGTTCGAGGAGTCAGATTTTCGATGATGCTATTACTAGTGGACAGATTGGGGGTGACATTGATATTCGTTACAGTGGGTCGTATGTTGGCTTCGTACATGTGCTAGGTTGTCTGTTGTCAATGGATATTATTCAGTAATAATAACAACAATAAACCCTCGCTAAAGAGCATCGACTCCGTACCATGCAAAACACGCTTTTCAATACACGTAGCCACCTCCATCTCCATTTCCGTTGAATATGCATTGCTTGCAACCACTATACCATCGAGAAAGCAAAGACTCCGACAAGAACAGGCAGCCACAGGCTACTTATCCGCAAGCTGCGAGCAGAATTTGATGCGCGCTGTGCAGTACCACAACATGATGCACGGTTGTACTTCACTCCATTCGCATCAGCCGCGACCTGGAACACACTACCGTTGAAGCTCCCGATGTTGTAGTAATCCACCAACAGGAAATTCGGCGGTCGACCCCAAGTAGCAGTGCAATTCTGAGATGCAAGACCCAAAGATCCAAATCCGTTAACGGCGTTCGTAGTGTTCAATAACGTACTAGCAGGGATCAATATGCTAAGTCCAAGGAGGGTCACGTCGACGTTCAGATTGTGGTTGGCAATGTACATTCTGTTTTCGGAGATATCGGTCGCTTGGTTTGGTGGTCTCTGCTGCGTGCAGGGGAAGGCAGGGTCAGTAGGAGAGAATGGTGTTTCCCACATGTTTGCGAATTCGTCGAGGAGCCAGGGGATTGTGGTCTGGTCGGCTTGGTAGTCGAGCATCATCACTACTCTGCGTCGTGTGAGGATCATTTCACCTAGTGTAGGCCATTGGTCGAGTGGCATGGGCACGACTGGCGGGGTGTATACATATTTGCTGAGACCGGAAGCGTTGATTGGATCTGTGAAATTACCAGGGTCGACATAGTCGTAGTTACCCATTAATATTGTTAAGACATCGTAGGGATTTGCGTCGAGCCATTCTCGGACGGTGGTGAGGTAGGCAGTTAAAGTGCCCACATTCAAGAGATTACATGAGGTGTGGCAGAGAAGGAGCCCGGAGGTCGAATTCGGCATATGAACTTGGAATTGTAGCATGCGAATGCCATCGTTAAGCTGGGTGGTTACATCGAGGGCTTGATTTGAGGCAACATTGCCGGTGACATCGAAGGGTGAGTTGTGAGCCGCCACCTGGGTTATATTACTATACTTGCGGTTGCATAATTCTGGATAACCGTTGCAAGGTTGGGTATTCGTTGCACCAGCGGCGGATGCTGTTTTGGATGCTGTTCCACTCCCTGTGAGGCTGTTACTTCCTACCAGGAAGGTCTGTGTTGCTGAAGCTGTGCCGTTTGTACTTATTGTTGTATTGGATGCCCTTAGAGTACTATTGCTTGCCGCGGATGCCGAGGCTGAGAGGATTGCTATGCTGTCGGTTGGCTGTGATAAAATTATGGCTGATGTGTAAGAGGCATAAGTTGCTAAAGATCCGGTCGGATAATCCGCCGCTGAGCTTGCAGTCTTCGTGCCAGATACCACAATGCTGCTGCCACTGCCACTGCTACCACTTTGAGCGTAGGTGGTTGCTGTGAGTGCCACCAGAAGACAAGAGATGAAGCGCATGTTGCAGCACCTTTGGGGGGATGAATCGAGCGAAGGAGACGTGTCACCAGAAGATATAAGTTGAGACTCAAATCAAACAGGTGGTATGCATGGGACAACGATAACACTAGACTGTGGAAGGTGAAGACAGAATGACAATCAAATGGCGATGCTGGGGTTGTCGTGCAGTACGTGGAAGAAAACGAAGGTTCTTCTACCACGTGCTAGGTCTGGTGTGGTGTTCGGAGGTATCGTTGCTAAAAGTTCCGAGTAGTCCACGGGGTGATGATGGTCACAAAAGGCCTCGAAGCACTGAAAAGAGTGTAGATAAAAGGCACACAGGAACTGCTTTCGTCTGCAGTGCATTGAGCCACTGTAAAAATGTTAGCATGAACAGGAGAGTTTCGAGGTTGACATCACACTCTCATCCATAGAGCCGCATAACTGAATCCACCAGCAGAGATCGGCGACCAAGAACGACGCCGTGGCTTCCGCTACCCGGAAGATCCTTGAGGATGTGGACAAAGGACGATGATCTAACATCTATGTAGTTAGCTGGTGGACCTTTTCCGACCTTAGCGCATCAAACAATGACGTCTCAATCTGTGGCTTTCGGTTTGTGAATTTCTTCATTAACCTATTTTTGCTAGCCCTGTTCATAAAAATTAAATTTCCCACCACCTGCCACGAGGATGATAGGCGAATGGGTTTCAATGGAGCTTTCCGGGAATATCGGTTGTGGAACATGACGCAGGTTGAATACGTGTCGGTGCTGGCGTTGTGCTTGGTACGTGGTAATCGTACTGTAGAGAACTTCACCATCACAGCTTGTGCGTAGCCTCACCACTCCCAACTATCCGACAACATCACCCAGCTTACACCTAGAGATTACATTCGACGCCTTCGACGACTGCGTTCGCTCTTCTCTCAGATTGGCAATTGACATTGCAAGATGGGCATTTTCAGCAAGAAGCGGAAGACAGATGAGCCTGGGGTCAAGTCAAGCGATAGCTCCGATGTCACTTTGACCAACGAAAAACAGTTCTACAGTAAACCTACTGGCCTTCGATTATTCACAGCTTGTCTGTACCTTATCGCACTTGTCTTTCTGATATTGGTCGAGATCGGAAACATCAGCAACAAAGCGATTATCAGGCAAACGTACTTTCTAAAGATTGACCTCGCCAACATCATTCCGGAAACCGTACCCAATGCAAATCTCATCAACACAATTGCTCAGTCAATTGGCCTACACGACTTTTACCAAGTTGGTCTATGGAATTATTGCGCTGGAAACAACGGCGAAGGGATTACCACTTGTTCGTCGCATAAAGCAGGCTATTGGTTCAACCCAGTCCAAATTATCCTAAGCGAGCTACTTTCTGGTGCCAGTATAGCTTTGCCGACAAATGTCGTCTCGGCCTTGAGTCTCGTGCACACTGCTAGTACATGGATGTTCGCTTGCTTCATGGTCGGCACTTGCTTGACCTTTCTATGCATCTTCCTGGCACCCCTGGGATTTTCTAAGAAGCCACGATGGTCACACAAAGCGAAACGAATCTTTGGTAGGTCACTACCAATCACCATCCTTACCTTTCTTGCTTTGCTCTTCACTGGAGCAGGTGCAGCCATTGCAACAATTATGTTTGTCATCTTCAAGAACACCTTCAAAACCGCCGCGACCGAGGTCAATATTGAGGCACAACTTGGCCCCGAAATGCTGGCTTTTGAGTGGACAGCCGTTGGCCTGCTTCTGTTGGGATTTTTGATGCAGATTGGAACTTGTTGTGGCATTTGCTGTTGTGACGGGAGAAAGAAGGCTATACGAAAAAGTGCACAGCTTCCAGTTTCGGAGAAATGAAGAGCTAATCCGTGGATGATGCATCGAAGGGATGTTGGCTAGCACATCCCGGTTGTGGCAAGAGTTTATATGACAGTAAAGAGGTCTCATCAGATTCATCGATTTAGCGGGCGTTGTCGGCACCAATACTAATATTGTGACCCTACCAATCTTCACCACCCGCGTTCTAGTTTTGTCAATGCTTGCTGGTGAGAAGTGCTAGCACTCACTTTCGTTGTAGACCGTCGAAAATGCTAAGAGCTACGCTGTGTTGTAATATGTTTGAAGCTATTGATCCTTGCCCTCAAACGTCTTCCATTCACAGGACTGCGAAAGCACTCACGTAGCTAACGCTACTATCTCTCACACTCAAGGCATCGCTACTACGTTCGTAGCGCACAAAGCGGAAACGACGTCGGAGACCGTCATCAGATTGTGCTCGATCTTCATTTTCTTTTCTTTCAAGCTCTTCGACACCGGCCATGAAGACACCAATTGGATGTCGACCACATACAGTATTTCCTGTTTCTTCAATTACGCTGAGGAAGTCACTGTACCTGCCATTCGCTATTGCACACATGCATGCTCGATCTACATGTGCGATACTCTCGTGAATCTTAGGACTTGACGGAATCTTCGAGCTTCTCAAATGATTACCTCGTTGCCATTCATATTGAGTATGGGTGTTGAGGTCAGCTACATCTCCACCCACACCGTTCGGAAGTTTCAATGCAGACACGGCGGGACTAGGTGCATCTGCTGTGTAATAAGTGTAGGAGAATCTCGAACCCCAGTGACAGAAGTCAGATGAGATGACGAATGCATTCGTCTCGTCGGCTATGTATGGAGCGAGAAGCTGCCCGAATGCTTGTTCCGTGGACGCACTGGCAGCGCCAATCATAATAGGTACAAGACGAGGATATGCAGAAGTCGGCTGGTTGGGATATAGTCTCTGTAGCAGGCGATGCAAGTATGGCAGCTGCATCTCCGCACTATGCTCAGCTTCGTCCACAGATTGAGACATGGTAGTGAACCTGATGGTTTGTGATCCGGCAGAAACAGACAATTTCGAAATCTCCCCGAGCACGTCCAAGTCCAACGGAAGTGGATCCTGCGAAAGAGGCGTTTCGTAACCCTGGACAACGGGAAGGGCTGCTGTGCGGAGATGATGGTGGTGAGAAGGATGCAAGATAAAGATTCTTTTTGCTTTGGACAGATCGAGACTCCGATATGCCCAAGCCGCACAAGGTCCAGAGTAAGCATATCCAGCATGGGGTGCAATGACTACTCGAGCACCGGGAAGCGGTAGTAATCCCTCTGCAAGCGCATTGCTTGGCACCTGGTCTAACCATTCATCTAGCTGTTGAGCCAGCTGTCGGCCATTACTAGAGTACCACGAGCCAGCATGAGATGCCTCGCGAACGGCCATCGCTGAGAGATAGATACTGCTTCACGAGTTGCCGGTGTATGCTGTGTAGATACGTTTATGGGCCAGACGAACAGGAAACTTGTGGTTCGTCTATTGAACCGTGTTCGATCTCACAAGTTGGAATGATGCAGAGTTTAGCAACTGTGTGGCCTATTCTAACAAATTGGTAGGTTGAAGCAAGACGGCAAGTTCTTGACGTGAATGGTGGGATAATGAACTGTACTGTACTGGGAGAGTTCGATTAGAGATACAAGGCTGAAACAGGGTCATGTTGGCGTGGGGCAGCCTTGCATGCTGGTTAACGATGACGTTTACCTAGCCACCAGACGCGACCGTGACAATTTCGTGTTTCCAAGCAGTAGCAACAATGAGGTTTGTTGAGTATCACTGACTTCCATAGCACCTCTCAAGAGCCGCGAGCTTGTCATTGACACTTTCATCATACCTAATAGCTAAGCTTGAATATATCAACACGAGAAAACAACTAGTAACATCCCGAACTTGGCCGACGCATCCAAAATTTTTGATCGCGTGCTCGGCCTCAGCAAGTCTCAAGCAATTGAGATTCCTTGAATTTGCCGTTATCCAGTTTACAAGTCATGAAAAGAAAAGCTTGCGAGCTCGATGAGGGATGCGCTCCCGCTGTTTGGGGCGCACTTTCTCCTCTATCAGATTCATCAACAACATCCAACAGTTCGCCACAACGATTCTCAGTAGGAGCTGTGCCACAGATCCCTGCACCTTTACGATTATATCCTACTAGCAGTCACCTGAACTTGAGAACACGGAAACGGTTCAGGGACAATCGACCGGAGGTAGAAGCTATTCACCAGAATACGATCGCAAGATTGTTCGATGCTCAGCGACAGTTATCAATTCACCACAGCCCAGTACAAGGGCCACACATTGACGAGCACATTCTACGAGTGCAAGATGATCAAGGCCAGATAATGCCCGAACCCAACCAGCGAAGCATTGATTCGTTTTTCACGCACCGACGAAGTCAACAATTGAGCACCATCTCCCGAAAACTCATTCCAGTACAACATCATACACTGACTGAACAGCTGGCACCATGTTGCGAGGGCTGCGGCACATCGCTGGGTAGTGCACCTGGGGACTTGCAGCATGCTCCAGACACAATGGACGTTGATCATATGTCTGGACTGTTTTCAGTGGACGAATACCAGTGCTCTAATTGTGCTCGCAACTTTTGCGATATGTGTGCTGTCAGAGGAGACCACCGGATGTCTTGAGTGTGCTCTTACTGGTGGCACTTGACCGACTGTTGGTATCGTTTCAATGAATCAATGATATCCAGTGAACAGAATGCTAGCTTGAGAGTGGAAGTTAATCTAATACAGAACATTTGAGTGGACGAGGAAATATGTGATAATAAGATATTCTTAGTAGCAAAACCCTTCACCCGAACCATGAAGAGCTTCAGATGATCATGCTGCTCAGACAGGGTTGTTTTGATTTTCTGGCTAATGTGCTTCCGGAGGGAATGTAAAGTCGCCTCGGTCGTTGACGCTGAAGCTTGCGCCGCAACTGTTGTCAAGAAACAGCTGAGCTGTTCAAGGAGCCAACAATAGACGACCTGGCACTGTGGAGCTGTATTCTGGTCATCATTACAAGTCAGAATAATTCACTTTGTTAGGCACAAGTGCACAAACGTTGCTAACCGTACGGTTTAACCATGTTTATTACTGTACATTGCTAGTCTGTGAATGGTGGAGGTGGAGGTGGAGTACTTTTGATGCCTGCTGTGCCGCCGCCGCGCTTGCCGATTCTGGCACTCCTATTGGCTGCTTGTTTAAGGTACTTGAGGTGCTGACCAGTCGGCTTCCACCACCAGCGCTTACCTGGATAATGAGATTGGTCTTTTCTTCCTCCCTTTACGTACCTATTGTATTTGGTGTATCAGAAATATAACCAGCAATAGCACTCGACCAATGGCAGAGTTATTACTGCCGCTTCAGGTATGCCGCCGCGAGGTGTGACTTTCCGTCTCCAGGTTTCACTATGCCGGCGACGATCGAAATAGCCGGCAGCCCAAAAGAGTAGGTCTCCATGCAGTTGGTGAGTTGTACCTACCGAATGTTCTTATTAAACACCACACCTGGAAATACTCGATTCTTAAGAGGATGTGTGGGACCTGCGGCCGTTCGTAGACCTGTTTCTACCTGTTTAATCGCTTTCTGTCACTCGATCTCACCGACGTTTTCACTTATCGCACTTTCCTTGTGTTCTGAAGCATTGGGTGGTAGATTACCCTTATTGTCTATTCATATATACAAGAGATCTAATCGTCTCACTCTTCCACTGCCACCAGGTAGACTTCCAAAACATTGATGGTCAGTGGCCGGCCGACCGTCAATAAAGCATTGGACTATACTTGTCCACCATGGCTGCAATTCTTAATGGCTTCCTCCCACTACGAAAGAAGGATCAATATGTTGACGACAGAGTGTTGAATACGCGCTGGGGAGATGCTGCCATCACCGCTCCAATACATGGTGGATGGAACAACACGAACTCAGCCCCGACACAGCCACAAGAAAGCCCGGACTTGGATCGTGATCTACCACCAACACCACCACAGAACAGATTCAACGAACAAGATGGCGTCTTCATTGTCCGCGATGACGATGACAGATCGGACAGGGACACTGATAAGGACTCTATCACCGTGACGATACCTCTGCCATGGCGTCGAAAGAAACAGCCTCCACATGGTAGGAAAGCCTCAATCAATAATGTCTTGAATCCAAGATTCACTGCTTCGACGACAACGGATTTGATGGCACCTTTGGGAACTGTCGAGGCCGCCGCCCTACCATTGCCTGAAAGCCGTGTGTCCAGTCCTGTTGCTCGGCACGCAACCACTTCGCCAGTATTGTCTTTCCGTACTCGATTAGCAAGTCCGAACCTTGGAGACATTCTGAGTCCGGTTGTTGAAGGGTTCGCTAAAGACGGGCCCAGCCAGCGACCGACCCCAGTTCTTTCACCTTTGCAATTTGCGCAAACGATACAAGCCGACAGGCCGTCCCCTTCTTCTTCACTGCGATCAAACATAACTCGACGGCCATCTGTCAATGGCTACCCCGCTGACGGACTCATGAGTGGTACTATGAGTTCTCAGGCAATCTCAGACGAGCAAGCTCCTGACTATGTTCGGCCATCATCACGAGGACTCGGCTCGACTGCGTGCATGCGAGCATCCTCGAGAGGTCCACGAGCAAATTCACGGGGACCTAGAGCAACGTCAGTCGAGCCTTTCCCTCGCAGAGCACCCTCAGCTGAGTCTCTTTACCGACGGCGAGAGGCATCTACGGAGCCCATTGCACGGCAAAGAGAACTTTCTATTGAACCTGTCAATCGTAGGAGAGAGCCATCAGCAGGTCCAGAGGAGCGACAGAGAGATACGTCCCCAGCTCGTCGCCGTGCGCCCTCCATTGACTCGGGCAACAGAAGAGCGCCGTCGGTTGGACCGCGAGCTGAGAGAAGAGCTATCTCTCGAGAGCCTCGTGGTCGTAGAGGATTGTCGATAGAACCGGTGAGGGTTCGGTTTCGATCAGAAGCGCCATATCAACATAGACGAAAAGCTTCCAACTCTAGTGCCAACGATGCTTCGGCCGATTCTGAATCTGAAGCCGAGCAACAACCAGGACGAAAGAACAGGTTCAAGCACTTTGACAAAGAGTCAAGACCGACACGCCGGCCTCGCAGACGGCGCAGCATCGCCTCTCCTATCACTTCTCCTACTTTTGCAGCTTTCAATATATCGCAAGTGAATAGCACTCCGGCACAACCAGTGCTCGCAGCGAACTCCAACCATATTACGAATGCCAAATCCGCCAACGCAAGTTTGACACAAACATCACCACCACCAGTCCCAATAATGGGGTCTATTCCTCCACCAGTCTCTCAGCGCAGTGCTCTGCGCCCTCATTCTATGTCTCGTACTCGCGGACTTTACGCCGATATGCACGACGACTTCCGTCTCTTAGCAAGAGATGTTCACATGGCAACGACCGTCCCGACACAACCTGCCTGGCTGGACCGCGCGCCCTCACCTATCATCGGTCAGCCGTCTGTAGGCATTGCAGCTACTCTCGCGCAACCACAGTCCCCAAGTTACTATTCTGACTCCCCTCTGCCTTCCACATACTATCAGTCCCTGTCCAGCAACACAAATCGAGCCAGTATGCTTCCCGCAAGTGGTTTCAACGACCGCCGTGATCAAGGACGGCGCGACGAGCGAGAGAGGGCTCGCGAGAAGCTGATGCGAAAATTGGAAAAAGAAAGGGATATTGTACTTAGTGGTGACGAGAGTGCCATGAGCGGAAACGAGAGTAAGACACGAAGGGTGTATGGCGGCAGTGTCGACATTCAATTCGAAAGGAAGGTACCTGGAAAGACCATGGTGCCTGACGCGAACGAGATCTGGGGCTAGATATATATCCTCGTCGACTTTCCGCATTCTGATTCAGGTCATGATTGACAATGATACATTGACATATTATGATGAGGTTTAGACACAAGAACGATAGATAGCTAGCTACCCTGCATGTTCAGGCGTTCAAAGACAATGGTGGGCTGAAATGCTAGCGACGAATACGAATCTCCTATGTACACACGATTTTCATTGACACGAAACAGTTCAAGGACGGACTATTGAAATTTGATGGCCAACTGGCTAGCTGGACTGGTCAGCTCACGAATATCATCATTACGCTATACTGTAGGCATATATCTATCTAGCTAGAACATGACTTGTTCAGAGCTACTGTAGAAGCAATACAGTCATGCGAACTCACGTCGTTGCGGAAAACTACATACTCCTTTCATCTTCCAATGTCATACCCATTATGAGACGTATTTAAAGCGCTGGTTGGTAATCGATGTCCACCCCACTAACTGGATAATTTCAGAATGATGCTATCAAATCCATGACCTGACAGCTAGGAATGTTTCAATACACAGTAACTGGGCGAGTGGGATAAAGTGAACTCGTAGGACGGTATTGAGACTGACTAAATATAGCGATGGGTTCAGTGATGAGAAATCAAAAACTCTGGACCTGGGTCATCGTCTTCGCTTTCTGAATACGTTCTGCTGCGCTGTTGGGTATTCGAACTTGGATTTATATTTGTGTCTGTGTCTGCGGTTGGACTCGGTATCGGCTTCTGCTGTGGTTGTGGGAAATTCTTTAGTGTTGCTTTTAGACTCTCGTTGCTAGCTTCTTGGTCGTTGTGAGTAGAGGCGGTGGTGGTGGTGGTGGTGATTAGGGGGCTGGCCATAGCTGCGTTCATGCGGTTCATGAGGTTGTCGCCGTTGCTTAGGAGGTCTGTGGGGGATATGTCGCTCTTTTCGTCCTCGGAGTCTAGAGTTGTTCGTTCGTTGCTGGGATTATGA
>Ga0068618_1000022_pt1 | contig 24303 bp, 18 predicted proteins | sample InSIn2SAF170_2_FD_77423 | JGI IMG/M metagenome (GOLD analysis project Ga0068618, IMG submission 77423) | Clean room microbial communities from NASA Spacecraft Assembly Facility at Jet Propulsion Laboratory, Pasadena, California, USA -... ...
TCCAGTGGTGGTAGTTGTAACGTCACTGGTGGTGGTGGTAGACTCAGTAGTGGTTGGAGCAGCTTCGGTCGTGGTAGTAGGAGCGCCGCTAGTAGTACTGGTAACCTCACTAGTAGTTGTAGTAATATCAGTAGTGGTACTGGTAAAGTCGCTGGTAGTTGTAGTAGCAGCGTCACTAGTGGTGGTGGTAGACACGTCACTCGTGGTTGTAGTAGAGTCAGCAGTGGTCGTAGTGGTATCGCTGGTGGTTGTCTCTGTTGAGGCTGTAGAGATCGAACTAGTAGTGGTCGCTGAGCTTGTTGTCGTCGTGGTGGTAAAAGTAGATGGATCCGGGACGGGGCAGGCAAGATCATAGATCCAGCTGTTCGAACAAGGATCGGCAGATGAAGCATCGAATGCAGACTCGTTAAGCAGAAAACAATTGGAGATCTCTGCCGCTCCATCATTCGGAACTGTATCGGCAGAGACTGCGAAGGAAAGGCAGCCTAATGTTTGAGAACAACTAGCTTGACATGTATCGTAAGACGTACTATCACTCATACTAATAAATCCTGAGTTCACACAAGCGGCAAGTGCACAAAAGGGCGAAGGGGCTGTAGTAGTAGTAGTGCTAGTCGTCATCGAGCTAGTAGTCGTTTCCGATGTGGTGGTAGGAGCAGAAGTAGTAGTGACCTCAGATGTCGTTGTGGCAGTTAAACTGGTTGTAGTATCCAAGTTAGTAGTAGTATCCAATGTCGTTGTTGTTGTTAAAAAGGACGTAGTGGTAACAGACTCGTCGGTTGTTGTGCTACTTGTTAATGGTGTTGTAGTAGAGTCTGTGGTGGTAGCAGTGGTTGTCAATTCCGTTGTTGTAGTGCCAGAGTCAACTATAATGAAAAAATCCAATGTTGTGGTCGGCTGAGTCGTGTCACTTGTACTTGTCGTGGTAGTTGCAGGATCAACTACTATTAGGAAGTCTGACGTTGTCCTTGACGTGGTTGTGTCATCTATACTTGTTGAGGTCGTAGTAGTAGTTACAGGGTCAACCTGTATAACGAAATCAGTCGTTGTCGTTGTCGTTGTCGTTGTCGTTGTCGTTGGCTCGGTCACATCACTCGTAGTGGTTGTGGTAGTTACGGGGTTAATCTGAATGACAAAGCCAGGAATTGAAGTCGACGTAGTGGTGGAACTTGGGTTTACTAATATTGAAGTCTCTGATGTTGTTGCTACGGTTGTAGTAGGTTCAACAGAAGTTGTGGTACTGCTGGCATGAAGTACAATAACAAAGTCTGACGCTGTGGATGTTGTCGTCGTCTCGAACACGAGCATCTGGGATGTGGTCGAATCGGACGTCGTTGACTGGAGACTAGTCAATTGGCTTGTGCTCGGCTCAACTGTGGTGGTCTGAGATGTTGACGGAGATACAGGGTGAACTACAACCAAAAAGTGCGTAGTTGTTGAAGGGGTTGTCAATTCTGATGTGCTAGTCTGGGCACCCGTGGGTTGACTAGTACTTGACAAAGACGTAGTGGTTTCAGCCGTGGTAGTGGCAGCAGTAGTCGTGGTATCCGCAGTCGTGGTGGTGATATCAACAGTTGTAGTGGTATCAACAGTACTAGTTTGAGATGTTGTAGTCTCGGCAGCAATATCAGCCGTTGTGGTTTCCACTGTAGTACTTTGAGTTGTGGTACTCTGGACCGCACTAGTCTGAGAAGTCGAGGAAGTTTGAGGATGAAGTACGATAACAAATCCCGATGGCGTTGATGATGTAGTCGTACTTATGTACACTGCTGAGGTGCTAGACGAGGTTGTAGGGTTGTCTACTTCACTTGTCGAGCTTGTCACCGAAGTCGACATAAGGTATGCAGCGGAAGAGCTTGTCGATGTTGTTTCAGACGAAATAGACGAAACAGTCGAGCTGGTGCTCGAACCAGTGTTTGACGACGTAGTATAGGAAGTCGTTGTCCCAATTGTACTCGTGCTCGTGTACGTGTTTGATGATGTAGTGGAGGAACTTATTGACGAAGTTGACGCGCCGGTGTTGCTTGAACTAGAGGTAGTAGTAGAGCTCGTCACTGAGCTAATTGCTGTACTCGTGGTTAAGCTTGAGCTAGATGTTGCGCTTGAAGTTGAAGTAGACGAAGACACAGCTGGAACAGAAGTCGACGAAGTAGTTACGTGTGCAGCAGATGATGTAGTACTTGTAGAGGATGTGACTCCATTAAGTGGACGACAACTGCCATAGGCAGACCCGAGCGGCAGAAAACAAGAATAGCCTTCACAACAAACATTGGGACCATCGGAGTCGCACAGGTTGGTTGAACAGCCTATCGGCGCGGAAGTGGTTGTGCTGGAGGAGGAAAAGAACGGAGGAACGCCAGGTATCGACGTTGTTGTTTGGGTCGTTGTTCCATCTACCGTAGTGAGAATTGTCGATGTTGTTGACGTACCTAATGTAGTGAACGTGCTCGACATCGAAGACGTGGTCCATGTCGAAGACGTGGCTAATCCCGTTGACGTCCCTGATGTGGATACATTGCTTGAGGTGGATGATGTACTTGACGTAGAGGAGGTGCTCGATACGGCAGAGGTACCTGATGTGGTGGACGTCTGGGAAATGGAGAAGATGCTTGATGTGGTAGAGGTACTTAGTATGGCAGTAGTGCTCGATGTGGTTGACGTGGTCGTTGAGGTTGACGAGTTCGCATACGGCCCTCGTAGAATGGTTGACGTGGTTGAACTTGTCGAGGTGGTGGTATCTAGTGGTGGTAGCGGCACGTAGAATGAAGTCGTGGTAGTAGAAACAGCTGGAGATTCACCATGCGGATTTGACGATCCTCCTGGGGACGTAGTCGAGCTTGTTGTGCCAGCAGGCGGCCCGTTGAAAGATGAACTAGTCGTCCAGGAGGTGGTGGTGTAGTCGAAACCACCGGGAAAGAGAGAGTGGTCGGGAGGTGACTGTCCCTTAGCAGTTGTAGTGATTGGAAGAGCGGGCTGACTGGATGTTAATACAGGGCCTCCAAGGCCTGTGGTATCGCATGGGCAGACATAGGTAGTTCTCGTTGATGTCAAAGTGACATAAACGTCTTGCACAGCTTGAGGATCCCACGAACCCCAACCTGAGCCCGCGGCGACTTTGACCAGAAATACCGCAGCAGCGGCGGAAGTGAGGGTGAACCTCATATTGAAAAGAGGCAGCTTAGAGCAGCAAAGGAATGGACGATGAATTGCTCATCAAAAGGGAACGACAGCGAGCAAAGGCTCAAAAATCAAGGGACGACAGCACACGCAGAATGGGCAGAGAAAGAGAAAGACTATCAAATGATCTGTGTTTGTAGAATACATACCGTTGAGCCATGGCAGGAGTGAGCAGCTCAATGCAATGAGCCACCAACGCCTTGATGGTCTAAAGGAGGCGTGGATGATTTTGAGGCGTTATGAGGCTGCTTTAGTCTAGAACGTGAAGAACAGCAACTCAAGCAACGCCGTCCCGTATCGTCAGGTTGGCTACAACATTCTGGCGATGGTCTCGACCGGCCGACCACCACAACTGAATCCGCAAAACTCGGAACGTTCGTTCGACGGATGCAATGCCATGGTGTTGGCGCAGCGGCAGAACAATGAAGACGGGTGGTGGGCGAGATGGAAGAAGTTGAACAGCTTTCGACGTTGATCTCTTTAGCTTCGATACTAGCCTTTGTCGTAGGACGACCCTTTCCATTCTGGGACTAGTTCAAGCAGCCACAGGGGTGAAGAGGTTGCCACCTGCACTACAATACGGTGTTGGATCCGCTTCATCACGAGTCTAGGAGACTCAAGGGCAACACAAGCTGGACTCGATTACCTTCATACCTCTGAACATGCACAATATATATTCTGACTTTCTTTCTCAGAAAAACACGTTAGTTCGAGCTCTCCTAGTCTTTTATGCGCCGGGATACGAGTACAATTGTGCCATGTACTAGTGCCATTTGAGCACTAACCAAGCCTACCATCTTGGCGCGCATGAGCAATCTTTTTTGCTCTCTCCACCACATGACCACAAAGCTTGGCTATCGAAATACTGTCAAGCACCATGTGAGGAAGGTTGGTAGAAAACCGAGAACTGCTCGTGTAATGGAGAGCTGATGTGGGAGAACACCACATCCAAAAGGAGAGTCGCACAGATTCAAGGCGCTTATTGCCTAAGTTAGCCAATGCATGACACCGCTGACAATGACCACATTTCTAGGCTGCGTGCCCATTGCTGCTGGTGCTAGGCTCTTTGCTTCGCTCATCCCCAGGTTGAGTCTGACCATCTGTGCTGTTGACTTTGGCCGTTATCTGCTTCTCCTTCACTACCTCGACTATGTGCTCTCCCAGATCAGAGCTTCCTTCGAGTCGTCCAACCTTCGAGCTGAAATAAGTCACATCATTCAACATTCGCTTTTTCTCTGCTTCGCTATGTATTTCGACTCCTTCAAATGCCTCCTGCAGCTGCTGTCGATAGCTCTGGAACACTGGGCCCATGATACTCATAACTACACCTTCGCCTAGATGCTTCGCAAGCACTTTCTGCAACGTGGCAGTTTCCTTGGTCAAAGTTTCCATATACTTCGATACACCCTCTGGATCACTCTGAGCGCTTTCAGTCCAATCGATTGCCTGCATGCTTCTGACATGCATCGTTGCTCGACCAGACATAATGTCGATCAGTTTCTCATGGATACTGTTCTGATGCTCTTGGAATGCATACCGGGCGCGATCAAAGTCAGACATGATTTGACCTGCACTGTTCGGCGCTAAGTATCGGCGGAAGAATTCGCGAACATAGGGCATAAGCGCGATTATAAAGCTGAGACCTTGCGAAGAAAGTGCGAGATGTTTGGTTGTAATGTTCTTGAGACCAGCTGTACGCGTGGCACCTGCTCCGAGGACCAGTTGTGACGTACGGCTGTTGAATTGGCGCAGGCAATCAAGTAGAACAGAAGCGAGCTCTTGGCCCATGCCTGGTATGCCTACCGTTAGGTGTTCGATCGACTCGATTGTTTGGAGCATTGCGATTGGCGAGACTGGGAGAATGTATTTCTGTTCATCAATCATAGCGAGGCGCACTTTCTCCTTACCGTCAGTGTTGTTACTGCCTACGCCATTGACACCTGGTTCCGGCGGCTGCAATGTTGACGGATTCCAGATTTGAGCGCTGGCAAGCCATGAAAGTGCATCGCTAGTTCCGCCCTCTATGACATGTTGAAGAACAACGTTCTCTGCGTCGCCAAAGTCCTTGGCCTCCCATTTGTCAGTGGTCATTTTATCGACAAGGCTCTGGCGTTGACCATTGCCATACTGTGTAACATATTCTCGAATCTGGGTGTCGACAATACTTTTCAGCCCTTGACCACCACTGCCTGAGATAGCTTCACACTCTTCGGCGAATAATCGGTTCAGCGTCACAAAACGGATGAATTCCTCCGGCAACATTTCACCATTCTGCTGCGATCGCACTTTGATGACTTTGATAACTTGACTCTGTACAGCATCGACTGCTTCACCCAGAAGACTTGACAAGTCCAGCGCTTGCTGCATTTCTGCTTGTATCGACTGTGCTCGATTTCGAGTCATTGAAGGCATCCGCGTGTGTCCAGCTGGTTCCGACAACGGCGGCGACTTTAGTGTGTCCTGTTGCGACCGGTCCATAGTACTCGTAACATCCAACAAAATCTTGACCTGAACGCTCAACCGTCGTAAACATTCACTGACATTAGTGTACACAGAAACAAGCATGTTATACCAATCTTCGGCATCCAGAGCACGCAGATTACGCGCTAGGATTGATGATTTCTCCTGTTGGCTTAGATTTCGCCCACCATGTGTCGATGCCGATTGTATTGTCAAGGTATCATCGTCGGTCGAACTCGGCAACTGCTTCCTAATCATGTTTTTCATTTCCCGAAGAATAGCTGTACGAAAGCTCGTAATTGCAGGCGTGGTGTGTCGAGCTCGTGCCAAACCCTGCATGGCTTGTTCAAGCTCTATTCGAAAATCTGCGGACATATTCATATACGCCGGGAACGACGAAGGCGTTCGCCTTTGACCTGGTTTAGGTCTGTTAAAGGAAACGCCCCATCTCTGTAAGGTCGAACTAGGGTCGGTATCCTTGACGTGCCGTCGCATGTCACTGAGCAAACAGTTGTGGAATCGAGTTTCATAACCACGACCAGCTTTGAATCGTAGTTGGTTGAGATCATCCGATGCTCCTTGTAGGGCACGCATACTTCGGAGATCAATCGCCTGGTATCTTCTTTCGTGATTAGTTCGATATAACTTTCGTGTTTCTTTGCCTGCTATAAGGCGCTCAACATCGTCGAGGTTGTCAATTGCCTCATCGATCTCGCCCAATTCTACCAAGCCTTCACAATCGTGAACAGCGTTGACGATGTCTTCCAACTGTAGAATTGCTTCAGCTAGGCGCCTCACATTGTCCCTTCGTTGCTTGAGCTTTACAACTTTCATGCCATCTACGGCCATTTCCTTATCCAGCTTGGCAAGGTCTCTTCTTAGCCTTTGTATTCGGAAAACAGATTCCTCAGCCTCATCGTGTAACTCGCGAAGTGAACCCAGTGCAGAAAAGAAAGATTTCGAGGCTGTAGATATGGAAGAAATGAGATGTACCTCTACAGTATCCATATACCAAGACAGCTTTTCCTGTAGTATCGCATTTGTTGCCAAAGACTTCCTGCCTGACGGGGCAGCATTTGGGTCTCTCACAATTTCAGAATGCTCAGACACTATATCAAAGGTTCGAGGGTTCTCCAAGTGGAAGTTGTCCTCACTGTACACACTGGGTATGGTGGAAAGTGGTGTGACGGCATGCTTCCTCTGCGCACTCGGCCATTTCCTTGGTTGTGACGGCGTTGGTGGTTCCGATGGGGATGTCACAGAGGAGATAGAGCCGGCTCTAGAATGTGCTGGCCTTTGCAACTTCTTGCTGAGAACGACCTCCCAGTCCTCCCCCTTCTCTTTCTTGTCGCGGTGGAACAGCGAAGTGTCATCTCCTTCAGTCTCGTTCTTTGCCCGCTGAAATGCCTCGTACAGCGAGCCAATTTGGGTAAGATATGGATGAAAGGTATTGGGCTCCACGTGAGGTATGTTCGACAACGTTACAGGAGGTATATCCTTTTGCGTTGGTGGTTTGAAACCTGCATCGGACGGTCGAAGCCCAGTTCTGATTATCGGTGGTTGGAGGAGGGTCGAAATGGCACTGGGACTTGACTCAACTGTGGTTGGCGCACTACTGGTAAGAGAGAAGGAACTTGTTGTGGAACTCCTTTGCAGAAGCCCTCGACGTAGGCCGACATCTTGGACTGGAAACGGGTACTGCGCAAGTGGAGATGGTGCTGAAGGAGAGTGGAATGTATCTGGCGATGGTCGAAAGTTAGGAGAATTCATCCTGGGAGCATCGATCACGATTTGTGAAGCGATCCATCTGAAGTTTCAGCCAGAGCTTCTCCGGAATCGTCAGTACTTTTGTCAGACCTCAGAATATACTCACAAATTCCTATACTTGGAGGCCTAGCAAGGATTTCTGTGACCGCATTCTCGGATCCCATACAGAAGGCCATGCTGGTATTCATTCCCGAGGTTCTGCCAGTCTCTTCGTTGCCGAGCCACTGCACTTAACGCGTATTTCACGTGCGCGATCTACGACGCGTCCTTCCTCACTGGACCCAGTCTCACAATTGCATACTCGCGACAAAAGTATTTCTTGATGGTCCCTGACACAAACATCATCAACAAATCGAACCATGGACACAAGATCAAATTATTCGCTTAGCGTCCTTGCGCCCCTCAATGACGGATATGGCGAACCACGAACGGACACTATCAGCCGACTAAAGGAGTTCATCCTTGCTTTCCAAATTGACGGGGTGTACATATACAGAGATCAGATCAGAGAGAACGTACTCGTCAGGCGATACTACTGCGATGTTGACGTCGCTCATATTATATCTTATAACGAAGATCTAGCGCATAAATTAACGACAGACCCAACCAGAACAATTCCTCTTTTTGAAACTGCGCTCAAACAGTGTACACAGCGAATAGTTTACCCTCAAAAACCCGATGTCGAACTTCCACAACATCAACTTATGCTTCATTCCTCTGTTCATCAGATTTCAGTCCGCGATCTGACAGCCGACAATGTCAGCGCCCTCGTTCGAATACCTGGCATTGTGATCGGTGCTAGCACCCTCTCCTCCAAAGCCACAGTTCTAGCAATCGAATGCCGTTCGTGTCAACATCGAGAAAGTCTTGTCGTTGAAGGTGGATTCACGGGAATCACCCTTCCCCGAATTTGCGGCTCTAAAAACATTCCTGGACAAACACAAGGTGAAGGCTGTGGGCTAGATCCTTACTTTGTCGTCCACGAAGACTCCCAGTTTCAAGATCAACAGATTCTCAAACTCCAAGAAGCTCCTGATCAAGTTCCAGTGGGTGAGCTCCCTCGTCACATTGTCATCTCCGCCGACAGATATCTTGTCAACCGTGTCATTCCTGGCAGTCGTTGTACAGTAATGGGTGTCTATTCAATCTACCAACAAAACACAAATCGCAACAAAGGCATCGCAATACGTAATCCATACCTCCGCGCTGTTGGCATCGTCCCTGACATTGACCACTCCTCCAGTGCCAGTCAGCACTTCACTGAGGAAGAAATCCTCGAATTCGAACACATGGCACGAGATCCAGATATTTACAGAAAGATTGCGAATAGCATAGCCCCCTCCATCTACGGTAACGTAGACATAAAAAAGGCCATAGCTTGTCTCCTCATGGGTGGCTCCAAGAAAGTTCTACCTGACGGTATGAAGTTACGAGGCGACATCAACGTCCTTCTACTCGGTGACCCCGGAACTGCCAAGTCTCAATTGCTAAAGTTCGTGGAAAAAGTAGCACCAATAGCAATCTACACATCTGGCAAAGGCTCTTCAGCAGCCGGTCTTACAGCATCCGTCCAACGCGATACTCAATCTCGAGAGTTCTACCTCGAAGGAGGCGCCATGGTCCTAGCCGACGGCGGCGTAGTCTGCATCGACGAATTCGACAAAATGCGCGACGAAGACCGCGTCGCCATCCACGAAGCAATGGAACAACAAACCATCTCCATCGCCAAAGCAGGCATAACAACAATCCTCAACGCACGCACATCCGTCCTCGCCGCCGCAAACCCAATCTTCGGCCGTTACGACGACCTGAAATCCCCTGGCGAAAACATCGATTTCCAAACCACCATCCTCTCCCGCTTCGACATGATCTTCATCGTCCGCGACGACCACGACCGCAATCGAGACGAGCGCATCGCTCGCCACGTCATGGGCATCCACATGGGCACCAACAACCCGCTCTCTGCGGACGACACCTCCGCCAACCAAGCCGATATCAGCGTCGACAAACTAAAACGCTACATCTCCTTCTGCAAAGCCCGCTGCGCACCACGCCTCAGCAAAGAAGCCACCGAAAAGCTATCGAGTCATTTCGTCACGATCCGCGCCCAAACCGCCCGCCACGAACGCGGCCAAAACCTCAAATCAAGCATCCCAATCACAATCCGCCAACTCGAAGCAATAATCCGCATCACCGAATCCCTCGCAAAACTCAGACTCAGTCCCGTCGCAGACGAATCACACGTCGACGAAGCGATCCGTCTATTCCTCGCGTCCACCATGGACGCTGTCACGCATGAACGCGCTGCATATGGTGGTGGGGCTGTTGCAGGGGCCGGAGCGGGAAATAGAGACATCATGGCTGAGATTGGACGGTTAGAAGAAGAGATTAAGAAGCGGTTGCCTATTGGGTGGACGGCGAGTCTGAGTAAATTGAGGAAAGAGTTTGTGGATGGGAAGGGGTATAGTGATGCTGCGCTTGGACGGGCGTTGGGCGTTATGCAGAGGAGGGAGAGTATTAGGATGAGGGGGGGTGGGGGGGGTGGTTTGGAGATGTGGTGTTTAATAAGTACATACCTAGGTTTGGGGTGCGGTGGGTTCGGGTTTGTGTGATGTGAGATGAGACAAGAGGAGGGTTGTGCGGATGTGGTGACATGGCGATATGGTAATGTGTTTATGTATTTATGGATTTATGTGTTTATGATTTCTATGGTGTACTGGTTTTGTACATGTAGGCTGAGGTTGCTGGTCGATAGCGTAGTCACGAATTGACTTCATGTTCAAACATGTCACGTATTTATACCGTTTCTATGCACGATCACTATGTTTCCATACAATCTGGTACAGGAAGAACAAGAAGCAATTTTGAACAATGTTGTTAATGATATTGTTGCTGCAATCGACCTATAGCAACTCATTCCTTTTACGCGACACTCATTGATCATTGACGGAGAAGCTAAACCAGCGTTGTCCAATTCCGCTCTTAACACCGCGGCATCCGAAAGTGAATAAGGGAGCCCGCTGGTTAGAGTATCATGCCATGTTCTGTCCAATATTGCCCGTCAGGAGCACTGAACTCTGTACACCTAGCATTCCCCACATTTTGCCCTTCACAGCATGTCGCTCAATCGCGAGCAGTCACTTCGAGTTGCTTCCGATCCAGGTCGAGCTGTGCGATCAGTCGCAAGCACGGCGCGTCGCTGAGCAGCGGCTTCCTGCGTCGGTGTACCTGGCATGTCTCTATATGTGTCCTCTGGTAGAAGGAGGTGGCTGTGACGACTAGCTGGAGAGGTTTCAGCATGTCGAGCGGCGGCATTCCGGACATCGTGCATACGTTTGAAAGTATCCATCGAATCACAGGTGACCCCTACAGCCTTTTCGGGGATCGTGCCATCTTCGTCTGTTGGCCAGAAGAAGCTGGATTGAATTTTGTGCCGTTCGGCTATTGGATGATCTGGCGAAACCACTTTGTGGCAGTCAACCTTGAGGGGCAGGATACTGGACTTCTTCTCGTGGTCTATCTTCTCTTGTGCCCCATCGACGAGATTGAGATCGTCCGGTACAAGTGCTAAGCCAACGCAATTTGTGAGGTCTGCATCTTTGACTATTTCCAAGAACCTCGAGATGAAAGCTTGGTACTGCTGGCTTCGGAGGTCTACCACTCTCTTGTTCTTGTCGTTGGTATATGCGAACTCATAAGGCATGAGCTTGTCTTCGGAAGTAATGCCCCAACAGGTTGGGTATATCTTGCCTTCCTTCCAACTTGTTTCGCCAATTTTATTGAGATCATGGATCATGCCAGAATCAATAGTCCACGGGGTTGTCTCATGATACAGTTTCACCAAAATCTGGTTTTCCTTGAGTGGGAAATGGGCATGGACAAGAATGATTCCAAAGGTATCGTTGAGCTTGCAAGAAGCCAAGGCATCGCGCATGTAGCAGTAGAACAGTGGGTCTTTGTTTCGTAGAATCTCAGCCGATTCTGCGAGGGTCGGAATGGCATTGAATATTGCAGTGGAATAGTTAGCTGATACAGTAGGCATCCTAGAAAGAAGAACGCTTGTGGGTGGAATGATATATAGTCTGTAGACTTGGAACGATTGATGCCTTCGATTTGGTAAAGGAGTAAATGGTTCAGAGTTTAACGATATGTTGAACAGGAAGGGACGATGGTACCTACATACCTAGGTAGGTAGGCAACAAAGGTGTCTGTGGTGCTAGTAGCTGACGTACTAGTACTCCCATTTGCAACTGTGACAGAGCACTGGTATTGCAAGGTGTTTGTCAGCTTGACAATCCATAGGTATGTTGAGTAACACCCTTTCATAATTGCTACAGACACACATGCTCATCCGGGCTTGGTTGACGGGCAGATTGTGATCATTGCAGGAACGTGGTGACAGATCATGGTCGTGAACATGTCCGCTTCAGCATTTGGGTTGGCGTTGGTGTTGAAGTCAGTATCACTTGCACCCCGTCCCGACCTTGATAGTTGTCGTTGGTGAAACCATCCTTCAATCAATGGCGTCCTTGACTTCACTTACCTGTGGCAGCGCGGACATATCAATGTGTCTACAACCGCCAATGAAGTGTTCAACACCAGCTGCAAACATAAACAGCAATATGTGCACAGTTGACTCCATACCTTACTGGTCCTCGATGATCATTCTAGAGGTAGTTATTCTTGACAGAGGAGCGCAATTACGGCACTTGCACACTGACCACTGACGTGAAAAAGGTCTGAATGGTGTGACCGTGCACAGCGAAGGCCATGTCCGCCGCCTCTATCACCACTTCCGTGACCTTTTCTGGAACAGTCCACGTCGTCTGATACAAAAATCTGTTGCGAGACGACTTCAATGGTGGCCAGAGCTTTCTGACCTAGTCGTCTTGGCTCTTCGATTGCTGGTTGATGATGGACGCCACAGGCGCCAAAGGACGCGTGCCCTCTCTCCTGCCGGTTATTTGCCAGTGACACGCGACACGCACAAGCGCAAACACGGACACGGGCAATCGGCGAGAATACGCCGACCTACGTCATTTATACCCCAATCATCAGGCAACATCCGTTTCCATGTTCTATTGTCTTTAGCATGGCGGATGCATTCAATGTTTGAACTTTTCATCAATCACGTACCCAAGTATCGAACACAACTTCCGTCGCAGTGGCCATGTTATCCTTCCTACCTTGAATCTTAGTTTACTTCCAATTAGAGTACAGAATATCCCCTTGACACCACAGCGCAGAAATTAGCCCTACCGGTGGCATGTCCCACTCATGGCTTGGCGACCGAAATAGGGGTCAAGACCAGACCGAACCGTTCGCTTACGAGCTTGTGTTTCATCTCCTCCTAAATCCCATGTACAGTTATCCTCCACGTCCCAAGTCAGACCTTGCCAGATCATGTCTTGGGCGTTTTTGGCTTTGACTGCTGACAGCAACCGGTATTTTAGGGGCTAGATTCTCCGTCATGTGCTGCTCCTTTGGGAAATACTCCCATCTAACCTCACTACCACTAAACAATTGCTCTATGCTGTGAAGACTTTTGACTCCGTTCATTATAGCATCATACCTCGTATACATGCATATTCACCTGTGTGTTTCCACATCTTTGTCATATTGATATTAAATTTTCCTCTGACGTGGATCATTTCATCATACAGGTAATTCAACCATCATACGACATACTATAACACGACAATAGCAAACCGGTAGTGTCTTTTCCAGGTAACACAGCACCAAAAATCACGCTATGCACGTGGCAATCGTCGGTGCTGGGGCTGCTGTATGTTTTCATACCTCTGCTGACTTTGAACTTGTTTAACGATCTCAGGGCCTCTGCGTTGCATTGACATTGCATTCACGAGGCATAAAATGTACAATCTATGAATCCAAAGAAGCTCCGTTTCGAGGTTATGGTGCTCTCATGCTAGCTCCTAACGCCTTGCGACTTCTAGACAGCCTAGGTCTCTATTCTCAACTTCGAAGTCGTGGCTTTAATTTCAACAATGTCGAGTTCAGGAACGAGTCAGACACTGTCAACGATGTCTGGCAGATGGGAAATCAGGAGAGATATGGCTACGACGCACTCCGTATCACCAGGCCAGTCTTTCTAGACGTCCTTCGCACCGCTATCTCGGAACGAGGTATTGAGATAAAGTATGCCACCAAGTACAGTCATGTTGTGCAAGAAACCGCCGAAGGAGTCACATTCGAACTCGTCGACGGCACTCAAATCAAAGCAGATCTACTCGTTGGAGCAGATGGAGTTCACTCCGACGTCCGTAAACATATTGCACCCAAAGTCCAACCACAATACAGCGGCAACCTCGCAATCCTAGCAACAGTAAATCACAAATTCAGCAATCCAGACCAACAACAACGCAAACCACAAACAACATTCTTCTACGACAAAGCCAGCACAATACTAGTCCTCCCGCAAGAACACGACGGCGCAGAAACCTGCCTCGGCACACTCCACGCCTACCCCGAACAATCACGCGAAGACTGGGTGCACCTCTCCTACGACAAAGAAAAACTCCACACGCTCTTCACCGCCAACAGCAGCACCTGGCCCCAGCGCGTCCAAAACCTCCTGACCCAAATCGACAAATCAGACATCTACATCTGGCCCTTCAACACACTCCCCGACCTCGCCTCCTGGACCTCCCTCCCCCACCGCCGCACCGTGCTCCTCGGCGACGCCGCCCACGCTATCCCCCCTACCGGCGGCCAAGGCGCCTGCCAAGCCATCGAAGACGCCTACACCTTCGCCATGGTCGTCTCCCTTGCCTCCCGTACCAACCTGTCGCCCGACGCCTTCGCCCGCTCAATCGACACATGGCAGACCGCGCGCCAGCAACGCATCCAGCGAGCACGTATGTTTACGAAGCAACTCGACAATAACCGTCTGCCGATAGCTGAACGAAGTACTTTGCCGACTGGCACGTACTGGATGGAAGGCGAGCATCCGGATCTTAGCTGGCTTTATGGCGATGGGCTTGCGAATAGTGCGGCGAAAGGTGTGACGCGGGTTGAGGTTAGGAAGGAGGTTGGGCCGGGGCCGTTGAGGATTCGGGCTGCGACTGTTGATTCGGCGTATGGGTTTACGAGGCGTGGCACGACGGCTGTGCCGACGTGAGGGGATGTGATTGCAGTACTTGATATTGGACACAGATCAGTGACTACATGCAGTGACTGGGTGTGCTAGCGCAGTTGTTCGCATACATACTTACTGTACGTACTGTACTCCCTTGAGGTGTATGTACAGGAAGCTTGAGCTCTTTTGCCACTAGCACTACGGCAAGGAGTCCCTGGTTTTCTAACAGGTAACGGCGATGGCGAGCAACTATATACTTGGTCTAGGACGTGAGACAGGAGCAGTTGAGCGGTACGATGGTTCATTTGTGATGGGAATGTAATGGAGCGATGTTTTACGATTATAATTTGTCTGATGGGTGCATGACGGGTGTATATCATGTTGTACTGTACTATATGTCTTACATTCAAGTTTTATAATGCGGGCTGGGTGTGTGGGTTCTCCACTCGAGATTATTTGAATAAATGGATGTTGATCTTGGTTTTCCTGTGTTTATGTACATTATGTGTGTGTTTGTGCTTCTAAGCATATGCGTGGGGCAAGGCAAGGCAAGTCAGTGTGTGTACTGTATTGTGATCACGTATATATGTACAGGTACTTAAATTAGAGTCACTTACGCACAATTCAAATTAGATTGTGACAGGTCCATTTTCTCCAGAGTGCGTGCAGCAGAATAACTAAGTAGGCTCCAGGTAGGTGACAGATGTAACCATTAACCAAACACGAATCTGCTATGTATCGTCCATCACTAACAGCGGCAGCAGTGAAACTACATCCAACACTCTACACAACAACCACCCAGCACGATACAACCACCCCACTCAAACGCTCCTGTTCCCATCTCACTGCAGACGTACATCCCCATCAACACCCCTAAACCCCCAATGTAGGAATCTAATCTCCATCGCCATCAACATCAACCACATTCCCTACCCTCCTCTCTTGCTCCCCATCCTGATCCCCTTCCCCATCCCGACGTTGAAAGCCACGCATCCCACCAACCCCATCGTTGCCATCATTATCATCATCCTCTTCAATCTTAATATCCATATCCAAGTCCAAGTCCAGATCGAGATCGAGATCGAGATCTTCGTCGTTCTCGTCATCGAAGCCGTAGGTGTATGAGGTGTAGTTGTAGTCCTCTATACTTGGGAGGATTTGTTCGTTGTCTTGGAGCGTTGGGCCGGAGGGGGTTTGAGTTGGGTCTGGATCTAAATCTGGGTCTGAGTTTGGGGATTCGTTTGGGTTTGGGTTTGAGTTTGGGTTTACTGAAGTTTTTGGGGCGTTGGGATTGGTGAGGGCTGGTGTAGTAGCTGTTGCTGTGGTAGTGGCGGTGGCTGTTGGTAGGATTTGGTTCGTCGTCGTTGTGTTTGGGTCCGTGTTTTCCGGAGGATTGGATAGTGGTTCATCTGGTTTATTCGCGTCCTTGCGTGGTCGATAGCTCTTGCGATGGACGGCTTTGGTTCTTGAGAGTCTACCTTTGCCTCCACCGCCGTAAGCGGGGACTTTTCCTGGTTCTGTGCGGGCGAAGGCGCGGTATAGGGCGCCCCATTCGAGATGTTGGCGTGTTGGATTTTCGCCAAGCCACTCTTTTAGACCGGATCCTAGTTTGATCCTGGTGGGCGGTGATGTAGTATTGTGGGTGGGGACTGCGTTACTGGACATGTTGTGTCTTGCTGTCAAACCTTCGCTGGTGTTGTTATTCGTCTGCTCTGGTTGAGTTGTTTCAGTGCTCGTGGGTGTGGGTGGCTCTCTTATCGTGCCGAATATCCTGCCGACTGGAGCTGCCGTTGTTGATCCAGATGCGCTTGGGTCGGAGTCAACCTCGAATTGGACGTTTTCTGGTAATCTCATGAACCCCTCGAGCGCAGCATTGTCAAGTGGTTTTCCTTCTATTATCGCATCAATTTTGGCTTTCAACGCTACTCGCATCTTCGCGTTTGTGCCGTTTGCATACCATCCGAAGTATCTCGGTTCGCAGGTCGCACGAACGTGTAGTTCTGGAACATCACGTAGAGCAGCGAGTTGAGTGTCAGTCATATCGCAAAGCTGCCAAACTTTACCATCTTGGGGTACTGGAGAAACACCATCAAAGATATGGCTTGTTGGATCTTTTGAGATGACCCATGTACGAGTGAAGATCTGGCGGGCTCTAGCAGGAACGGTTTGGTCTTGTGGCTCTGTTGTGTCTGGATCTGGGTTTGTGGTAGACACTTTAGGTGCCGGGCTTTTGACCTTGACAGACTTAGGTAGAGGCTTTCTGGGAGTAGTAAATGGCGCTTGGCTTGCTATTGCTTCTTTGCCTTTTGGAACGAGCTGAAGCATGATGGATTGGTAGAAGCGGCAGGCTGGGTCGACGCGGGGATCAAGACCGATTCGGCAATAGGTATCGCGCCATGGACCAGACCGGATTGCGTAGGCGACGTAGGGAATGCAAAAGCGGACAAGGTTGAAGGATGTCAGCGTCGAATCGATGTTATTGAGTAGAGCCCTTCGAGTCCAGACAGGCCGCTTCTCAAATAGGGCTTGGAGTTGTGCTACTGTTTGTTGAAAAATTTCTGATTGCTTCTGAAGCACTGGAATGTCGGGCATCAGGACTTTAGGATATTCTGGAGTATCCCATTGGACTTGATAGCTGTAGATCTTAGGGGCTGCTTGGATGTTCTTGAGAATACGTTTGCCAGTTGATGGATCGTTTGTTATCTTCACAGCTGGATTTTGGCGATAAGTGTAGGTCTGCGGAACTGATTGCGCTGACCATATTGGTGGAGGAATTGCTTCTGTGTTTTGTATGCCGTATGTTCGAGGAATATCAAAATTTCGGATTGTTGGGTAGTGTTGGCTTAGCAACTTATTTTTCACATCTTGTACAACTTCGGTTTGTGAGGTTGAGTATGTAAAGTCTGGCATGCTACGCCAGACGTGCATATTTTCAAGGGCGGCGAGAGCTGTAACATTGTATGTGTTGACGTTATCGGCCATTGACCGTAACAGATATGTAACATTATCTAGTCCTTGTTGAACACTTGAGGTTTCGACAAAGGGGTCATTACTACCACGTTTTCGTTTCCGACCTGTTCGTTTAGGCACAGATATCCTAAGTAGGACATTGTTAGCCCGTCTATTGTTGGATAGAATTGTCCTAGCTGCTGGATCTTGAGGTGCAAAGGACAAAGCCAAGGTTCTATCGGTATATTCGAGCACTTGCGCAATGCTTTGAGGGCCTCCTATCATATCAATTGCTTTATCAACATCCTTTACAATACACGGGTGCTCCACAGACATCGCTTGTCCCGTGGTAGGTACAGAGAGCCATGGCGCATTATTCGGCCGATGTTTAGTAGTTGGTAATGGTATCATGGTAGGCAACTGTCGTATTGTTCCTGGATTGGTAGACACGCAGGCCAAAGAGTTACTGTTATGACAGCACCGAGTGATGAGGGTCGGCAACCGTCGTGGTGTTGTGAGTTCGAATTTCGATATTGACAACGCCCAATGTGGATGTAATGGTGTACGTTGACGAATTTATTCTCATGCTAGGATCTATGCTAAGAAGTGTGGTCTGGTCGCTTGTCTTGTGACACTCCAGGTCAGCGAGGACTGTCACGGCGGCCAATGCGAGTCTAGAAGTGAGGGGAGCATCCAAGGAGACGTACTTTTAGATAAACGGTATAAATTGAACAGAAAACGGCGACAGTGATGGATATGAAGTGATTAACTCTACCTGAAACGGTGTACCCACTCACGTTGCGAAACGGACTGTCAATACCGACATGGTCATAGTCATATCAGTTTTGCCTCTGTAAGAATTTCTTGTGTTAGTTCACACTCACCACCGAGGCTTTTTTTCCAAGACCATGCTGTCACTGCCCGAGCCATGAGGTCGTTGCGGTGGCATGATGCTTGGTGATGCTAGGAAGGTTGGCAGGGTCCCGGGACAGGGTCTTTATTGGCACACGGGCACCACTAAGAGTGGTCCTTGGCACTATGAGGCCCCGCTACCAGTTTCCATCTGCACGTTGACGCTTAGTATGAAGTGGTCGACAACAACCTGCAAGACTCGATTGATTATGTTGAACCTAGCGATTGCTCACAGACCTCTTTCTTTCTTACACCAAACGTTTAATCTTCAATACCAATAGTAACCGCTGTTTGTTCCAACGTGCCATTTCCAGCGACCGGTGACGAAGCGTATCAACACATCGGTAGTGTGTGCAAGCTCCTGATCACCTCCAACCATATCACAAACATCTATGCTCGATACAACACAGATGAACGTATAGCCTGGCCATTTACCATTTCAAAACTGCTTCGTTGGTTGTTTTGCGCCTAGAGCAAACGGTTGATAGATGTCAGAGGTCGTGAGCGACTGCGACCTACGATAAGGCTTGTCGCCGGAATACACCACGACCCAGTCGACCCCCTCAGATTAACGGAAGCCTCATCCACGACATCTGCCTCTTCTACCAACATGAAGGGTTTCCGTCAGCGAGTGGTAAGTTCATCCTGAGAAGTCCCTGCCTGCGGTACTGTTTTGGTTGCGTCGAGCAGAAATTGATTGATGACTAGCATGAGCAGCTTTCACGGGCGAAAGATTCGAATAAGTCCTCCAAGAAGAAAGAATCGTCCTCGGGCACTGTATCACCTCTTTCCTCCTCTACCACCCTACAAGGCGACGCTCGATCCCCTGTCAACTCTAATGCTCCGACCCCGAGTTCGTCAACAACCAATGTGAGCGAAAGCAAGCCAAGAGGTGCCAGCGAGACTGGCTCGTTAGCTCATCACAATAATGGGGGTGGTCACAATGCGCATACTGGAAGTATTGCTCCGCCGAGCTCTCACCCTGCCCCAGCCGCATTAGGTCGACAGGGCAACCATATCCCTCCCAGTGTGGTCATAAGTCCAAGCATGCCCCATGCCCCGCCAGCCGGTGCCACTGAGACGATGCCCACCGATCTCGCTCCTCCCAAAGCTGGTCAGAAGTCGCTGTTATTTGACCGCCTGCAATCGACACCGAAAGATGTGCCAGAAGGAATTAAAACACCTAGGAGGCAACACTCGTCGCGGTTCGATATCTCTGATCAAAAGACAAGAGAATTGGAGAAACTACCTGGCTTTCACGAAGTGCCGCCTAATCGCCGTCAGGAATTGTTCATGCAGAAAATCGATCAATGCAACGTCATATTTGACTTCAACGACCAGACTGCCGACATGAAGTCGAAAGAGATCAAGAGACTAGCTTTGCATGAACTTCTGGACTATGTGGCTAACAACCGCTCGGTGATCACGGAGCCTATGTATCCCCGTGTCGTTGACATGTTCGCGAAAAATCTCTTCCGTCCAGTTCCACCACCAGTCAACCCACAGGGCGAAGCTTTCGATCCTGAAGAAGATGAGCCTGTGTTAGAGGTTGCCTGGCCACATATTCAAGTCGTCTACGAGTTCTTCCTGAGATTCATCGAAAGCCAGGATTTCAACACAAACATTGCTAAAGCTCATATTGATCACCATTTTGTCCTTCAATTGCTAGAACTATTCGATTCAGAAGACCCACGCGAGAGGGATTTTCTGAAAACCACACTGCACAGAATATATGGGAAATTTCTGAACCTACGGTCGTACATCCGTCGCTCGATCAACAACGTTTTCTTCCAGTTCATTTATGAAACTGAGAGATTTAACGGTATAGCAGAGTTGCTCGAAATCCTTGGATCAATCATCAACGGCTTTGCCCTGCCACTTAAAGAAGAGCACAAGTTATTCCTCACCAGAGTCTTGATTCCTATGCACAAGGTCAAGAGTCTGAGCATGTACCACCCGCAATTGGCGTACTGTATCGTACAGTTCCTCGAGAAAGACTCGGGATTAACGGAAGAAGTTGTGCTTGGCTTGCTTCGGTACTGGCCGAAAGTCAACAGCACAAAAGAGGTTATGTTCCTTAATGAGGTTGAAGACATTTTCGAGGTGATGGACCCAGCTGAATTCGCCAAAGTGCAAGAACCGTTATTCAACCAACTTGCCAAATCCGTGGCAAGTCCGCACTTTCAGGTAAGATAACGCGCGCATATGGAACTTGAGAGCTAATTATGTATAGGTGGCTGAACGAGCCTTGTATTTCTGGAACAACGAGTACTTCTGCAATTTGGTCAGCGACAATGTGGAGACGATCCTACCCATCATGTTCGCACCTCTGTACGAAAATTCGAAAGGACATTGGAATCGGTATGTCACCCGAAAAAGATAACAGTCATGGTAAAACTAACAACTGCCAGAACTATCCATGGCATGGTATATAATGCCATGAAGCTCTTTATGGAGATCAATCCTCAGCTCTTTGACGACTGCTCGCATGACTACAACGAACACCAGAACAACGCTGATAAAAGAGAACAAGCACGCAAGGATAAGTGGAATAAACTGCAGAATCAGGCAGATAAAATGAAGCAAGGGGTACGGCATCGGCCGCTGTTCAGCGCAGATACCACGCAGGATAACGAACAGCGGTTAGATGCCCTGAAACTACATGATGAATCAGGCATGGCAAGAACGGCGGTAGTAAGTCGGCTTGCCTCAACCTCACCTTATCTATGAACAGTTGGCTAACAGAACGTGATTAGTAATGCCTGTTTCACGTTTGTAACTTGAATACAATCTCTCACATATGTGAAATTGCTGTATCCGTTGAAGTCCATTCGAAGACAAAATGTTTCCTTAGGAACGGGTCTGACAGCTAGGTGTACGAGATCAGCTATTGGTAGTGCAGTTTCCTGTGTGTGAACTCGAGGTCGTCGCCATCAAAGGTGCAGCATTCTATTCGTGGTGATATTAAAAGAGAACCATGAGCACTGATCAAAGCACCTGTGTGTTCTTCGAACTTGGGTCTTTAACAACGAACCCTTGATATTCTATTTGGTATGAGCGAGTTTTGTTCTGAGGGTAGCTCGCTGATGCAGGAGCGTGCTTCAACCTTTAGCTTAGCAAAAAGGAACATAGTCTTAATGACAAGGACACTTGATAGACATGAAACCGTCTAATGTATTGTGGCCCTGATTGTGGTACCTGGTTCCTGTTCTACTACTGTACGACCATATTGCTATTCTAAGTTGATGCCTCAAAGTAGAGGCTCTGGAGGGCCTCCTTCAACACCTTCTACTACTGATATTGAACCGTGCTAGAAGGTCGGCCGAACCGATGATGCACCGGGCCGCAGCCAATGGATAAGCTGGAGTATTGCGCTAAGATAAGCTAGCGAGTTGGAATTGTGCAGTCGCTTTCCCACTGCAGCGCGTCGTTTCTCTTTCGCAAAGTGCCTGAGGCGCAAACACTGACAAGTATCACATTGCAAACCGTACTTTGTATTTAATTTACAGTACCAACCCTCCCACATCTCGCATACCTTGCTATTTTCTTTCTACTTCCCTCGCCGTCTTTCAGGCGTAAGGTCACCTAATATTTTGAAGTTTGTATTGCGCCCGCCAAATCCAGCCTGTACTGTCTCCGGATTTCCCCAGAGCCGGCCGATCCACGCATGGTGTCGACCCCAGACTTCTGTGCCACTGCCACGAGCGCAAGCACAGACAGACAGTCTAGTCGTCGGTGAAAGAGGAGGTACCTGGGTCCGACCTGCGCATTAGTAGAAGATGGACACACTACAGAAAATCGATGCTTACGCTGCTCGACTCAGCGACCCCAAGCAAGATGTCAAGCAGAAAGCCTCAATCGCTAGCGATTTGCGTGACTCTGTCGAGAGTCTATGCAATCCCGTCAGCACTTACAACAAGTTCTTGTCGAAGTTATGGCCGGTGTTCAAGAAAATCTTAGAAGGCAAGCCGGAATTCGTCCAGCACTCGGCCGAGCAGATACTACGAAATCAAATATTGGAAGTCTTACACCGTTTGCAACATGCTTCTGCAGAGATCGAACCGTACGCTGTCGAAATGATAGAAACCCTAATGACGCTTGTGAGGGTGGAGAATGAAGAGAATGCGGTGCTCTGCCTGAAGACGATAATGGACCTAGAGCGGCACCAACCCAAGTCTACTGAGTCAAAGGTTTTGCCGTTTTTGGAGTTAATACAAGAAATGTTCGATCAAATGGAGCAGGTTGTTGCTGAGACATTCGATGCACCTGCGGTGGCAGCCAGTTCGAGTGCAGCTACCCCCAATACCAATCCACAGTCTTTCCAGTCTCCTCGTCCAGGATCGCCTGCAACAGTAGTATCTGAACCAGGTGCTGATAAGAAAGACCATGCACCACTGGCGAAAGGAATGCAGTCATTCAAAGTGCTTGCTGAATGTCCAATAATAGTGGTCTCGATTATGCAAGCCCACCGGTCGCTTGTTCAGCAATATGTCACCAACTTTGTTCCCTCAATCAAGAAAATCCTGCAGCTACAGGCAAAGGCTCAAGAGAAGGCACACGCAGAGGCTGCAAAGAACAACACAATCTTCACCGGCGTTAGCAAGGAGATCAAGAACAGAAGCGCTTTTGGAGAGTTCATTACTGCTCAGGTGAAAACGATGAGCTTCTTAGCCTATCTGCTTAGAGTATATGCGAACAAACTCTCCGATTTTCTACCGACTCTGCCTGGCGTTGTGGTACGGCTATTGAAAGATTGTCCTCGCGAAAAGTCGGGAGCTCGAAAGGAATTGTTAGTTGCTATCAGGCACATTATCAACTTCAACTATCGTAAGATCTTCCTCAATAAGATCGATGACCTCCTTGATGAGCGAATTTTGATCGGAGATGGCCTGACTGTGTACGAAACCATGCGCCCCCTGGCGTACAGTATGCTCGCTGATCTTATACATCATGTTCGTGAGTCACTCAACCGAGACCAAATTCGGAGGACGATCGAAGTCTACACCAAAAATCTTCACGATGATTTCCCCGGCACAAGTTTCCAGACCATGAGTGCGAAGCTTTTGCTTAACATGGCGGAAAGCATCACTAAACTCGAGAGTAAGGACGATGCCAGGTACTTCTTGATATTGATTCTGGATGCGATTGGTGACAAGTTTGCGGCTATGAACTACCAATATGATAACGCTGTGAAGCTCAGCCTGCTGTACACAGACAAGTCGAAAGAAAAGGATTCGGAGAATCTATGTGATGAAAAGGACTTCATGCCAGACTGGGATGAGGTCGACATCTTCAACGCGATGCCAATCAGGACTGCCAATCCTAGAGAGAGAGGAGCCGATCCTGTGTCCGATAATAAGTTCTTATTTAAGAACTTGGTCAATGGTTTGAAGAACATGTTCTATCAGCTCAAGGCATGTAATCCAGCAACCTTGAATCTCGATCCCGCATCTACTCCTCCAAATTGGTCCGATGTCTCCTTTGGCTACAACGCTGAAGAAGTACGCGTCATTACCAAGTTGTTCCATGAAGGTGCTCGCGTCTTCCGATACTACAACACTGATGCGGCAGCACCAGATGTAACCTACTCGTCGCCAGTTGATTTCATGGCTAGCCACTCCATGTCGCATATGAGTAGAGAAGAAAAGGAGCTCCTTGAGAGCTTCGGCACCGTTTTCCATTGCGTTGATCCAGCTACGTTTCACGAAGTTTTCCAAGCCGAGATACCCCATTTGCACGAATTAATGTTTGAACACACTGCATTATTACATTTACCACAGTTTTTTCTGGCTAGTGAAGCCACGTCACCTGCCTTCGCTGGCATGGTCCTACAATACCTAATGAACAAACTTCCAGAAGTTGGCTCCTCAGACATCAGACGCTCGTCAATTCTGTTGCGGATGTTCAAACTGTCCTTTATGGCAGTAACGTTGTTTTCA
>Ga0068618_1000025_pt1 | contig 23966 bp, 27 predicted proteins | sample InSIn2SAF170_2_FD_77423 | JGI IMG/M metagenome (GOLD analysis project Ga0068618, IMG submission 77423) | Clean room microbial communities from NASA Spacecraft Assembly Facility at Jet Propulsion Laboratory, Pasadena, California, USA -... ...
ACAAGTGGATCATGCCTACGCCGTACGCCTCGCACGCTTTCCATCCTCTCGATGGATATGCGCAGAGTGTGCCCTACCACCTCTTCCCGTTCATGTTCCCGCAGATCTGGTCGCGTAACTCAGGCGGAAGAGGGAAGTTCGAGCGTGGTTCTGCCTGTGACGCCTTCGTGTTCGTGGCGGGCTGCTGAGCGCGGGTCCGTACTGCCAGTGCCATTTCCATCGTAGGGCAAACTGCCGTATCGTATGTAAGAAGACGGTCAGTAGATCCAATATTTGATAGCACGTTGAACAGGAGAGGTCGCAGTGAACAAACAGCTCAACGTTGACAGCTGCTTGGTGGCTGAACGCCACCCCGCCTTGGGACCCATAGGCGGTAGAGTGAATGCAAGTAGCCGTCTGCAAGTGAACGGGCATGAATGTGATCGATCACATTTCGCGAGTTTGAACGTCATGGACCACGTTCTGTACTTGGATCATGTCACAGTCCCAAGATCGTCGACTAATGGAGCATTAATGCCATTGCAATGTCAACCTATCTGACAAACTCCACGCTCGGAACGCAAATCAAACGAACCAAACCTACAAGACCAGCAGCCACGGCACTAGGTCACTCCTATTGCACCTTCTTCGCGACGCTCTCCGGTGGGCCATAAGACCTATCATCCTTGCCCTCAACTTCCACAACCATCTTCTCCATCTCCTTCGACTGCTTCGACCACTCCTCCGCGCTCATCTTGGTCTCCTTGTAGAATAGCTCCATGTTCGGCTTCCTGTAGCTGCCTCCCAGCCTATCCCATAATGTCGTGTACTGTCCGTAGTTGTAGTTGAAGTACAAATGGTGCATCGTATGACACGCCGCGCCGTTAAGTATAGGCGAATTGGCCACGTACTCGCCATCGTGAATCATGACCGTCCAGATCTGCACGAAGGCAAAGAGGATGATGTAGGCGAACTTCTGCAACGGGAACATGAACGGGAAGAGGTGGTAGGGCACACTCTGCGCATATCCATCGAGAGGATGGAAAGCGTGCGAGGCGTACGGCGTAGGCATGATCCACTTGTGGTGAGGCTTGTGCAGACGCTTGTACAAGATCGGGTGGTGCAGTGCGCGGTGGATCCAGTAAATGCAGAAGTCGGTAAACATCAAGAAGAGCGGGAACTGAATCCAGTTATACCAGCCGCCAAACCAGTTCAGGAACGGGTGTTGGAAGCCTGGCGACGAGACGCTGTCGTAGATAAAGGAGTGGCCCCGGACTTCGGCGACGAAGAACGGGACGGTGAAGAGGCCCATAATGGGAATGGATTGCATGGTTTGCTTGATCTCGAGGGCCATTTGGTTCTTGAGGTATTTGGGGTGTTTGAAGGTGTCTTTGTCGAAGACAAAGACGTAGCTGAGGGTTGCGCAGACGAAGTAAATTGCGAGGCCGAAAACCCTAGTGGCCAATGTTAGCTATGGCGTTTTGTATAGTAGCAGGCGATCGTTGAGACGTACCATGTGATAAGGTACAAGCTGACGAATTGCCTGTACATGTTGTCCCTATCCCATTTGCTCATATATGCGTAGTCACTGGGTTGCATACTGAAGTACTCGCTTGCTGGCTGCCATTGCCATCCTGACCGCGCGAAAGTGGCGTCTGATATGCTGTTTGTGGTGTCGTATGTTGCGTTGATATCGTGGTAGCCTTTGAGCGATGCGGAGATTGTTGATATCGGGTCGAAAGATGCTACTGCCGGACTAAGGGGCAAAACATTGGCGTATAACCTGTCGAACAGGAGGGTGTCGAACACCTCAAGTACGACGTCCATTGTGGTTGTTGTTGCGCAGCTTGCGCCTCAAGCTTCGAGTATTCAGGCGTTGTATGGGGCGTCTGTCGTGCTCTTTCTGCTCGTCTAAACGATCCAATTGCTTCTCGAATAGCTCACTGCTGTCCTCCAAGATCTGCTAAAGCTCAAGCGAGTGTCGAAGGTCGGTAAAAGGCCGTAAGGAAGGTATTATCAGACTGCGCGGCAACAGCGGAGTTTATGGCCGAGTTGCCTCGAAAGTCGAACGATTTTGGAGCTGCTGGAAAATTGGAGTGGGGCTGCTGAACCAGACCCCTGGCGCCTTGCTCAACTGCCTCCCTGCAGGGCCGCGGATTGCAGATTCTGATTCGAGGAGACCACATGCCCGTTTCTGGCGTGCAGGAAGCTTAATTTTGCCGAGCGGTGTCGGAGTGCTCGCGAGCGAGCTTCCGACCACGGATGGCGCGTTTCTTGCATGTGACAAACCACCACAACCACATCATGAGACTTGTGGAACGATATACATGGCATTCCTTCGCCCTTCGCCTATACACAGCCGTTCCGGCAGGCGAACCCAGACTTCGAAAGCACGCATCGTCCGGATTATCGTATCAAGTTTTTACGAACACTTCGTTTCGTAGAGAACCACGGCAAACCGGAGCCTGTGGAGCCTTCGTAGGTACTGCTGTCATGATTGAGCAACTCATCTGCCATCCGGGACTGATCTTTTCGGTTCCGCGGCTGGTTATATCACGTCACGGCCGCCTGCTCTGCTTTAGGGAGGGAGATGTCCCAGTGACCTTCGAGACTGCCATAGGCGGCGCTGCTGATTCCTATGCTTCGCCTTCTGCATACCCATAATGGGTAGCGCAAGTCCGCGCACCTGACTTCGTGGTCGAGAGAAAACCTAGGGGAGAATGTCGTTGGCCGCTGCCGCCCATGTTCTTCCGTCGCTAGCGAGACACAGGCTGAGCTCGCCTTATGACCCGGACCGCAGCAACCGGGCAGGCGCGGGCTTGAGCCTCCATATGCTGATTTTCTTCCAGCGCCAGTTCGGAAAGTTTGTTGCTGCGCAGCGCCATCCACAGACACACTGCAGGCATGTGATCGGTCATGTGGCTGCCAGCACATGGTGAGCCGGCGATGAACACGAATCCGAACGCCCACAGCCTGAAGACGCCTGCGTACAACTTGTACGAGTCGCCTGAGGACATCGCTGTACACGTCTACATAGAATTGTCCGGACTGCGTGCCTCTATGGCGGGCTCCCTATCTGCGCAGCATCACAAATCACAGCCTCTTTTCGCCACGAGCCACAACAACCCGGTGTCCCAGACTTGTGTCCAGGGCTTTACCAGTAACCAGGACCTCGCTCTCGGTCTCATTGCCAATGCAGTCCTCGATCACACGATATAGCTTCCTGTCCGCCGTCGCCGAGCTCGTGTTCAGAATATCTCGTTCAGAGATGTTCCGGAAAGGCAAATGCTGTCATCCTTGACTCCATTGGATGCGGAGGCGGAGGCGGTACAGCTTGTCTGCGGCGAAGTGTGCATGCTTCGTGCTAATGGTCGGTCCACTGCTACCAACACCGGAGCTGAAGATGGCGATGGCGATGGGAAGTGAGACTTAGCAATCCGAATCTTGGGCTCGCTCGTGGCACTGCCGTAGGGATCTCTCAGCTTGCGTTGAGCTTGGCCTGAAGGCTGTGGCATCTTGGAACCCGCGGACTTGGACACATCCTTAACTTTACCGCTCGCTGAAGGCCGGCGCCACCTAAGGCTTTGGGCCCAGTTCAGCGCATTGCCGCATCCGTAGTCCGCCAGTCGCTGCATCATTATGCCAGCTCCCATGTTGGAAAAGGTCTTAGGGATGCCCAAAGCGCCCCTCAGTGGCGAAACGGACGAATTGAGCTTCCTGGCTCCAAATCTTGATATGACCATGCCTTTGAGTGCATCAATCGCAGTAGCGCACATGATGTTGGAGACACTCGCGATTGTTGACGTTTCAGGGCATGATGTTGTAGGCAGGCAAGTAGGCTCGACTGAGCGAATTGACGAAGCTACCACAGACGCCTTGATATACGTGCGACGATAGATCTTTTGCTGATATGGCCTACGGAAATCTGCTTGCCTGTCTGTCGACTCACTATACCTTTGCGAGGACCTAGAACGTAGCAATGTTTGGCATAGCGATCCACAACGGGGCCGTGGAAGCACCAGCAACACCATTCTTGGTCGCCGAGCGTTGCAAGGCTTGACAGTGCTCCTCGTCGAACCAACTTCGCCACCGTGAGAACGTGTGGCGACTGCTGCAGCGTGGCTGTTCGCCAGTCCATGACTTCACTCCGGCGTTTGAAGATTTTGAAGCACGTTACATGCTATGTGCCGGACATCGCGAGCATTGCACATTCCCGTATCGTCAATAGCCCTGTAGTACGTCGGACTAGCACTTTGCTTGCAAACTAAACAGCAATCGCAGGTAAGTCAGATAGAGACTTCAGCATCGGGTGTTTGACAAGCGTGCTGAGAGCTGAATCACACTATCTACAAACGTAGTCAAGCACAGTTATAACGAGAGACCACGATGCTCACGGCTATCTCTTGCAAGCTTCACCATTGTAGCACCAGAAACCAAGATGGGCTATCCCTTCAACTACGGAAGCTATGGTATGCCTGGCTACAATCTCATGGCTGGCTCCGTCGACTCTACTCTCGACATTCCTCTTAGCAACATGGCCATTGGAGGTCCTAGCGCTTTCGCGGGACGCTTTAATGTCTTTGGCACGCGTGTCCTTGAGACCGCCGACTTCTCTGGACTGCAGAAGCTCTGTCGAGAGCACGACGTGTACGATCCTTTCCAGAAAATGACATGGTACCCCAATGGGTCATGCTGCGCACACGAATGGCAGCAATGCTGGAAATGCATCGCGGAATCCGGCCGCAAGGAGCGTAAAAACACGAGCACTGCTGACGAGCCGCGGACCGGCATGGAAGCGATCAGGAGTGGCTGGTTCTACTTCTGCAGGAATGCTTACTGTGAAGGAACCCAAGCAGAAGCCGACACGAAGGTTGAGGAGAAGAGGAAGAAAAAGAAGAACCCAATGAGCACTCAAGCGACGCACAACGGCCAACACCGTCAAACTGGCTATGGCGAACCTGGTCCGGGTCGATGGCAACAGCCACGAATCCGTCTTCCGGCCCCGGTTCAGCAGCAGCAGGCTCAGCCAAGCAACATGGTGACTGTCCGCACCCTGCCGACTGGCAATGCAACCGGTCTGGAATTGGCGCCCGACGAGTTTTACCCCTTCCCATGGGAGACCAAGAGGATATTCATTTCTCACGATTCGCAAGTCAGACCGGCGCAAGTACCTGATGTGACTGCTGACGACCTAGCAAAGCGTATCACGGACGGGCAGAGTGTCGGGCTGATTCTGTATGACAACTGTGGTACGTACCAGGCTAGGAAGGTCCTCAATCCACGGGACCGCATCCACGAGGAGATCGCAAAGCTGGTACAACAATACCGGGGTGACAGTTGTCAGCCGCTAATTGCTGTGCTCTGAGTTTGACCCCCAATTGGTCATTGCGGTGCCGAGTTTGGATCAGAGCCGAGGTGGAGGCTGGTTGACATGGAAGATAACTTGTGTTGGCGGCTTCGGTGATGACCACGGTCGTTGTACCCAGTCTCTCCTAAGTATTGCGCGACTATACGCGCTATTTACTGCTTCAACCGCATCAACACCGTAACGGATATCGTAGCTGTATACTGCACTCAGTCCGAATTCATCGGGTCTCAGCATCATGGCTCGCTCTGAGGCAAATCATCCACCGCCAGCAAGCATTCTTTCCTGCCCCTTGTCTGTGTACCTCCGTCTCTCCGCTCAAAGCCTAGATCCAGGCATCTATACAACTTCTTGGACAACGAGGTTCGTTTCAAGCATATAGAGATTACCAAAAAAATCTATAAGACGCCTAAAGTATTGTAGAACACGTTGGCAAAGCTGGGTACTCTTAAAAGGCGCATTTCATAACGTCGTCGTCGCCGAAGCAGCGAAAAGTGAGGCTCAAATCTGGTACCTGAATCGAGGCTTTGAGCGGAGAGACGGAGGTAAGAGGAAAGGTGTGAGAATCATGGCTATTGTAGGAAGGAGCGCAGCGTTGGCGTCCTGTACTTTGCAGCCATGACAGGAAATACCGACTTCGGATATGCAGGTTCATGAGCCGAGATCCTGGGGTAAGCTCACATGTGCCTCCGCTCGCGGAGCGCGACCATTCAAGACCATCATGGCATCCATACTCTCCTTCCTCCGCTGCGCGCCAGTATTGCCATTATGGCGACCACCACCCGTTGCATGCGAGCCCAATGGCTAAGACACACAACCCTCCGCGCACCCACAGCACGAAGATGGCAGTCTACCTCGCCCTTCTCCCACCTCGAGCACGAATTGAAGACTCGCAAGATCCAGCCCATTTTCGACGACTTGACACCACAGTCTTCGTACCGACTTGACACGACTCTCGCCGACTTCCTCCCTGCCACCAAGCCGCCTGCTGTCCTGCCCCCAACTCACCCATCACCGTCTGTACTACCAATACCACACCATCTGATCTACTTCGAGCCCACCAAACCTCAGTCTGCCATGCTGGCCGACGGCACCAACCCCGATCAATCTCCCGGTGATCCTTTCGTACGGCGGATGTGGGCAGGCGGAAGAGTGCTGTACAACCATTCCAACCCCTTCACCCTCGATGCCGGACGGGGTGTATGCGCCGAGTTCATCCGCTCCGTGACGATCAAGGGCAAGCCGAACGAGGAGAAGATCTTCGTAGGCATTGAGAGGAGGCAGGCGAGAGCGACTGAGGACGAGATGCAACGGCTCGGCCCCGCGCAGTCAGATGCGCAAGAGAAAGAGACACTAGAACACCGAGTCCGCCAACGCTTATGGCGTGATAGTGACACCGACTTTGGACCGTGCTCCATCCTCGAAACACGTAATATAGTCTTCATGCGCAGCAGAAGTAAAGAAGAAGCCGCCGCCGAAACCGCGAAAGCTGGTGGTAAGATTCTGAAACCGCAACATACACCTGACTGGAGCCACACCATAACACCGGATGCGAAACTGCTCTTCCGCTTCTCGGCGCTGACGTTCAATGCGCATGCGATACATCTTGATCCCGAATATTGTAGAGAGGTCGAGGGACATCGGAATCTGTTGTTCCATGGGCCGCTGAGTTATGTGTTCATGATCACGGTATTGCAACAACAATTGCGGCAACAAGGCAACGAGGTAGTGAAATCGGTCGAGTACCGTAATCTTGCGCCACTTTACTGCCATGAACCAGTGACGTTCTGTGGCACCAAGACGGGAGAGGGCAAGTGGGAGATTTGGACACAGACGCCGCAGGGTACGTTGTGCAGGTGGTTTGCTCGTGTAATGCCTGAAGTGCTTGCTGACATTCTCTGTAGGCGGTATAGCAGTGAAGGGCACTGTCTTGACAGAACCAGGCACCATCGACCGCTCAAGTCTTGGCTTATGATGAGTGCATTGAGTACATTATGTAGCTCACTCAAGCTATGTACAACACCTATACAATCCCACAAATCCTCCCAAACCACGCAATGCAACACTCCAGGCAAAGTCCAAAAATCAGACCCTACAACCCTATTTTGCTCTTAGGCAAAAAGTTAAACCCAGTACTAACAACCGCCAACACCGTGCTAACAACAATCAAACTCCAATCCAGTATCTTCTGCCGCTTACTTAACTCATGTCCGAAGAGCTTGAGGTGGAAAGCGCAAGGCAGAATGATACAAATCGTGAAACACGCCACTGCTCCCAGCAAGCTCATGATGGTGTCGAATTGTGGGATCAAGATCGCTAGGATCACGAAGACCACGGTGGTAACGACGCGGACAGTGATTTTCATGATGCCGCGTGTGTAGCCAGACAAACCAGTGAGTGGTTGTGGGCCAGCCATGGCGCGTGCATCGAGGCCAAGCGCTAGTTCGAGGGTACTGACGATCGGCCGCGCATTCAATGGTACCTTCGTCAAAGGTATGATGGCCACGCAGACGACGATGAAGACTGACACCCACTCCGGGTAGCCCTCTGTAACGAGAACATTCCGCGTGATTTCGTCCTTGACGCCATCACCGTACATAATCCAACCAATCACTGCCATAAACAAGTCCAGCGTGAAAGTGAAGATGTAGGTCACATTCACTCCGCGGCGGTACTTGTAGGGGTGTCGCATATCTCGGTAGATGTTTGGGAAGACGGAGTGCCCTCCCCAGGGTGACATCAGGATCCCAAGGGCGATGGGGAGGGTAAGCCAGTTCTGTGGCCACAAGTGCGTGGTCGCTGGCTCTCGCAGACTGCCTGGAGATGTTCCCTTGAGTAGGCCGTCAAGCAGGATAGCGAGAACGATGCCCAGACAGCTCAGGATGCCTAGTACACTGGTGAAGGACAAAAACCGCAAAGGCACGAAGCCTAGCGGAATTAGAATAATGCCGCAAACAATCTTCCATTCGCTGGTGCCCCAGCCGGGAATAAGCGCGTCGAGAGAGTCCGCGAAGAGCACCACGAGCGCCACACAAGCCGCTATCAGTTCCAGCGAGAAGAGGATGCTCGTCCCTACCCGCGCCCAGGGACCGAAGGAAACGTAGGCAAGGTCAGCGAAGGTTATGAGACTGCTGTCCACGTCGGCGCATTTCGCCAGTAGCTTCGCAGTATAAGAAGTGCTGATCCCAGCGAAAGCGAAGAAAAGCAGACCTGGCACCCAGCCTGCGAGTTTCATGGCAAGAGGAAGGGCCAGGATGCCGACGCCGATCAAGACGTTCACTGAGTTGAAGATTGTTTGAGGTAGCGTCGACTGCCCGACTACCACATTCACGACTTTGCCGTCATCCTCTTGGATCTGCTTGACGAGCAGAGGTTCGCGTTCCTTATCCGGCTCGCTGGTGCCTTTCATTTGTTGTTGCCTAAACAAGCGGCCGGCGTGGCGCATGCTGGGTTCGTTCACGCGGGAGGCCAAAGAGCCCCATGTCGTGCCATAGCTGCCGCCGAATGGTGATGCGAGTTGAGGCTCTATGTTGAAGATGTTCTCGTCCTGTGGGTTCGAGATCCTGTTGTGCAATAGAGGCTGCTCTTCTCGGTTGCGCATGCTTTCGACTGTGGGTGTAGGTTGGTCGTCGTCTTCGAAGACGTCTTGGTGTGGGCTTTCGTCTTCTTCCGTCAGCGCTGCTCGAAGGAGTGACCTATGCCCCTTCGGCGTCGTGTCCGTAGCTTCAGTGCCATAGCCACCGTCTTCCTCATCGTCCGTATATCTAAAGCTCTGCCTTACAGGCGCGACTTCATAGAACCCTGCCGCTCTTTGCCATGACCGCGCGAAGTTGTCGAAGCTGTTGACACCGCCTGCCTGCCTCATCCTGTCCACTACTGATGACCTCCGCCGTAGTCCTCGTTGTCCACTCGGGAGTGTGAGGTGACCCGCCTCGGGCGACTGCTGCTGGCTTTCTTCGTCGAACGTGACATGGTTGTAGCTCAAGCCGGAGTCTTGTGAATTCTGTCGGCCACCTTGCTCGTACGCTGTCCAGCTCGCCGGTATCGACTGTCTTTTCGGTGGCATTGCGTTGTCTCGTGGTTCGCCCAGGCTATCATCTAAGTCTCATATATACGTCAGAGCTGTTGAAGCTGACTTCTCGTGTGCTTCCCTCCTGGAAGATCTTGCGGTTTGAATAGCAGTATGTCCACCCAAGCTTGAACCCGACAACGCTCTTACTGACTTAGGTGAGAAATAGGGATGGTGTTAGACAAGAAAGGGAGCAATGGTTCGAAGTAAGAAATTGCAGACAATAATCTTATCGTGGACGCCTCTTGCATCTGGCCATCCGCATCTGCCATATCTCGGGCCGGATATGGGATGCTTGCCTACCCATGACTTGCATTAGCCCTGCTCCTTTCTGTCATGTGCCGTAGTATAATCCTCGATTTCCGTGTACTACCACGATGGAGCAGCAAAAGCATTGTGATTGCGAGGCAGGAAATGGAGTTGCTATCGCATACTGAGTTCGGTTGGAGTAAACATGCAGTAAACACGTTGGATAATAGATTCCATTAGCGTCTGCATGCCCGAGGGTCGAAGCCGCGGTGCCGGTCCGGGAAAACCTGTGGACTTGGCGGGGTCCTCCTCCAGACCTTGCAGTGACGTTGACCGAGTTCCGCACTGGAGAAGCGGCGGTGCACTTCGAGGCTCTCGCAGTCACCCTTCAACTTCAGACGACGTCGAGAACACAACCGTATGTGAGGTGGTGTAATCGAAGAGGAAGTCACGCAGTTCAAGTGAGTCTCATTCACTGAAATCAGCATACAAACAGTGGCGCAGCAGTACAGGATAAAAGCAGCCTGCATTATTCGGGGCACCCTCACCGAAAGATTTCGCACCCCACCAAATCCAAGCCCAACTCCAACTTCAGCCCTCTTTCTGACTCCTTCCCTTCTACAGTAACCGACTGAACGAGCCACACGCTCGTCCAAACCGTAAAGATGTCGGCACCTCAAGCGAACGATGCCGAGAAGAACATTGAGATATGGAAAGTGAAGAAACTGATCAAACGCCTCGAAGCGGCGCGCGGCAACGGCACCTCCATGATTTCGCTCATTATCCCGCCCAAGGACCAGATCTCGCGTATCGCCAAGATGTTGGCTGAAGAGTACGGAACGGCCAGCAACATCAAGTCGCGCGTCAACCGTCTGTCGGTGCTGTCGGCCATCACGTCGACACAGCAGAGGTTGAAGCTGTACAGCAAGGTCCCACCGAATGGCCTGGTGGTGTACTGTGGTGAAATCATAACCTCAGAAGGCAAGGAGAGGAAGATCAACATTGATTTCGAGCCCTTCAAACCGATCAACACGAGTTTGTACCTGTGCGACAACAAATTCCATACCGAGGCCTTGAGCGAACTGCTGGAATCCGACCAGAAATTCGGCTTCATCATCATGGACGGCAACGGTGCCCTCTTCGGTACTTTGGCCGGAAACACGCGAGACATCGTCCACAAGTTCTCCGTCGATTTGCCGAAGAAGCACGGTCGTGGTGGGCAGTCGGCTCTTCGTTTCGCCCGTCTGCGTGAAGAGAAGCGCCACAACTACGTCCGCAAGGTCGCCGAACTGGCAGTCCAGAACTTTATCACCCAAGACAAAGTCAACGTGGCCGGAATCATCCTTGCAGGATCCGCCGACTTCAAGAACGACCTTAACGCCTCCGATCTTTTTGACCAGCGTCTCCAGGCCAAAGTCATCAAAGTCGTGGACGTCTCTTACGGCGGTGAGAACGGCTTCAACCAAGCCATCGAACTGTCCTCCGAAACTTTGTCCAACGTCAAGTTCATCCAAGAGAAGAAGTTGATCAACACCTACTTCGACAACATCTCCCAGGACACGGGCAAAGTATGCTATGGTATCGGCGATACGCTCAAGGCTCTTGAGGCTGGTGCGGCCGAGATCCTGATCGTCTACGAGAATCTGGACATGACGCGTTGGGAGCTCAAGAGCAGCACAGGTGAAAAGGTGGTCTTGCAAACGACCAAGCTGCAAGAGCAGGATCGCACTCTCTTCATGGACAAAGAGACTGGCCAGGAGATGGAAATCGTGGATCAGATGCCTTTCCTTGAGTGGCTGGCGGAGCGATACCGCGACTTTGGCGCGCAGCTGGAGTTCGTTTCGGACAGGAGTTCGGAAGGTAACCAGTTCGTCCGTGGTTTCGGCGGTATTGGCGCTATTCTGCGCTACGCGCTCAACTTTGAACAGTTGGTTGACGAGGATGACGAAGATGAGTTCTACGACGATTGACAATATGACGACCTCGTTAATGGCGAGGCAACGAAACCAGATCTACCGGCTTCGAGTGGGTTGAAGGACGTGCCTCGTGCACCGCAGGAGATTGCTGCGGCTGCTACTGTTCCGGCAGAGGAAGGGACAGAGTCAGGGAAGGAAGCTGGTCACCCCAAGTTGGCCGGTCCCAAGGGTACGATGGCGCAGAGAGCCATCGCCAAAGCGACGCTTACGAAGTCTGCGGCAGTCAATAAGCCAAAGGTACGTCCTTACTATCAAAAGTGCGTGGTCCTGAGCACAGCGCTAACGACAAGTAGATATCCTCGCCGCTCAAAGCCAGCATGTCTGCTGAAGCACCAGCGCTGCCCATCAGGAGCGCCTCACCGGTGACCTTCGCCGCGGGTATGCCAATGGGCGAACGGGCCTAAAGTGACGACGGATGCGAGCACGATCATGAACTACACAGAATGATTTACGGGATTTGGCGAACATGGGCCTTCGAAACTCTGGGCAACGTACCTTCGGCATGTTGCTTCCGGACCGAGACACTCCTTAAGCGTTGCCTTTTGCTCTCAACTGCACGATCGCTACACGGTGTGGTGAGATGACTGCTGGGTTAGCTACCTAAGTACATTCTCTCAATGCTAGTGCTGTTGGAGTTGATTTCTCGTTAATGGTCGTGACCTCGTTGACGTACCGTGTTCCCCGTCTGTCTTCCTCTGAGCGTTTGGCTATCCTTAATCCGCAGTGCGATTTTCATTCTTTACATTGCCGATCGTGCCGTGTAATTCATACTCGCCTATTTCACGTCACGTAAGCCCGCATTGAGGTGTAATGTAGCTCGTGGTGGGTTTCGTATGAACCTTGATCCTGACTCAGATGTTGTATCCAACTCTTTTACTATACAACTTATAACTTCAACCACCCATACATGTACATAAGGTACTTCTGTCACAACACTTCTCAAAACTTCGTCGCCTTGGGATTTTCGGCTCGGCTGTAATGTATTGAGCGCTACAATCGTTGGTCGGGTCTTGAAAGAAGTTGTCCGGCAATGGAGGAAAATAGAGAAGAAGCAGTCGCCTTCCTAGGCCCAAAGGCTTCATATACGCATCAAGTAAGTGCGCAGGCATACCATCCACAATCAGCTGCTCTACATCGCCTTACAAATACCTTTCACCATAAGGACTAACCATTTTTGCAGGCCACCTTGAGCAAATTCCCCGAATCCCAATACACAGTCTCACCCCAAACGTCTATCGAAGACGTTTTCGCCGCCGTCCAATCCGGCAAAGCTCAGCATGGCGTCGTGCCCTTTGAGAACTCGTCCAATGGCTCGGTAGTCTTCACGCTTGACCTCTTCGCGGACTTGCATGGACGGTATCCGGATATCCTGGTCTGTGGCGAGACGTATCTGGCTGTGCATCACTGCTTGCTTGGCCACGTACCCGAAGGCAAGGCTAGGCTGACGGATGAGGATGTGGCGAAAGCGAAGCTCAATGATGGAGCGGCCTCTGCGCATGCTTCCGGGGAGGTGACGCCCACGCAATCCGCGCCCTCACCTTCAAAGCCTCGCGTGAAGCCAGTGCACGACATAAGTCACATCAAGAAACTGTATTCCCACCCCCAGGCTTGGGGTCAGTGCAAACTCTTCCTCTCAACCTACCTCAAAGGGACAGAAAGACAAGACGTCTCCTCCACCTCTCGCGCGGCCGAACTCGTCTCCCAAGACACCTCCGGCACTTCGGCAGCAATCTCCAGCCGTATCGCCGCCGACCTCAACGGCCTCGATGTTTTGGCAGAGGGAATAGAGGACAATGAGGGAAACAGTACACGTTTCTTCATTCTACGACATCAGTCCTCGGTGCCTGGGGCAGAGACGCAAGACGAGAATGCGGAGATGGAGCGGTATAAGACGCTTGTCTCCTTCACGGTCGAGCATGGCGAAGCTGGAGCATTGGCAGATTGCTTGGCTGTGTTCAAGAAGTACAGTCTGAATCTGACCAGTATCAATACCCGCCCGAGTGGCGAAGCGGCTTGGCATTATATCTTCTTCGTCGAGTTCATGGGCAGGAAACGCGCTGATGGGCAGGGCGGCGCGGTGAATGATGCGCTGGTGGAATTGGGCAAAGTGGCAAAGGAGTGGAGATGGTTAGGCAGTTGGGAGAACGCTTTGCTTAAAGCATAAAAGCATCAGGGCACGCACGTAGTGAACTAGCAAATCGCAACACCACAAAAAGCTTGGTAGATAAAACTTCGGTTCGTCGTACTGCTACAGGCTTCTGAAGAAGAAATCCCCTCCCCATCAAACACCCAATAAGCGCCGCGTACCACCAAAATAATTCCACCGTTCAGAAAACATTCATAACTCCGTAACGTCCTCTTCGTCATCTGGGTCCCACCTCAAAAGCAGTCGACCAGAGATCTGCAGAATCCGCAAGCCTTTGCAAGCCTCCGTCCTGGGTATCATGTGTTCTATCCCGCCCCTTGCCCTTACTCGGCCTTCTTGCCCTTCTTCTGCTCCACCTTGAGCAACAACGCGCGGTTGATGTGAGGCAGAACACCACCGAAGGCGATGGTCGCACGGATGAGTGTGTCCAACTCTTCGTCACCGCGGATGGCCAGCTGCAGGTGGCGCGGCGTGATACGCTTGACCTTCAAGTCCTTCGCAGCATTACCGGCCAGCTCAAGGACCTCGGCGGTCAGATACTCCAGCACGGCGGTGACGTAGACTGCGGCCTTGGCACCGACACGCATCTTGTTCTGGGTTTGCGACTTGAGGAAACGCTTGACGCGACCGCAGGGGAACTGTAGGTAGAGTGTGTTAGTAAGCCCGGTCATACTCTGCGGCAGCGCTCTAAGGCCGGTAAACCCGCGCGAAGCCGGGTCGTTTGAATGTGTAGAAAGTTTTCGTGCGCCGACTCGAGGAATGTGGTGTGCGACGCGCCCCAGCCTCGGCGATGTTTGCTGCCTTGAAACAACCATCGGCAACAACGTACCTGCAAACCAGCCTTCGCCGAGTGCGACTTCTGAGACTTGCCACCGTTATCGCCGCCTGCCTTTCCACCCGTCTTCCCACCGGTCTTGCCTGCGCAATGTTAGAAAGCTCCTCTTATCACTGATGACGCGGGTCCCGTACCCTTGCCGCCTGCCATGTCGATTGTCGAGTGTTCGGAGGTGATTAGGTTGTCCTATCGGTCGCGTGAGTATGAGGCGTGCAGGCTTGCGATATATAGCAGCTCCGGGTCGTTGTGTGGTGTGTGCGATGTTCGTGTTTCGAAGTGGTGGCTTGTTGTGAGTCGCGTCGAGGTTCAGCGTTTTAGTGCGGCAGCGGCGGGATCGGGAAGCTCGGACTGCTCGAGCCTTTGGGCTTTCGGCTTCAGCCCACGTGACTGGCTTTGGGCGCTGGTATGTTAGGCGATGAGCGCCACAAGGTGAATGTGTGACGCTCTCGTTGCCAGGTGCATGTTCAAGCACTCTCTCGTGGCGAGGTAGAGGCACTGCGCCCGCGTCATTCTGAGTGGTTACGTGTCTGTCATGTCAGTAGTGAATCCGTCCCAGAAGCGTCCAGGCCCAACGAGACATTGCCAAGGCCTGGAATGTAATGAGATCTGAGGGATCGAGACGAGAGTATCGAGAACACCGTAGCAAAAAGCGGCCTACTACATGTGACCCTACCTCATAGGCCGGCTGGCCATAGCGAGAGCAGGCGCCGGGCGGGCTGTACTACGCGGACCTGCTACTGAGTCAGTACAAGAGTTTCTAGAATAGGGAATTAGGTATCTTACTGTTGGACGTCCCTAAAGATCCGGAGTAGCGAGCTAGGCAGTTACCGTCCAGGCATGTAGAGTAGGGTAGAGTAGGGTAGAGTAGAAGAGAGTCTCCCCCATTGCGCGGGCTGTAGGCCTGCATCTCGCATGCAGCATATGGGCGACTTGCCCAAGTTTGGCACCAGCGAAACTTGGCAGACCTGTAGGCATAGTGCTCTAGTATCAGTCTGTCGAGTTTGTGAGTCTTGCCATGAAAAGCTGAGGAGTCTTTTGCTACTCCATCCGTGATATGGTTCCTTCTCAAGTGCAGCGGACAGCGCACGGATCATCTGCGCTAGGGATACCGCAAGCCTAAGGCACCAATATTGGCCGCACGATGAACTTAAGTGTCTCCCTTCACTGACTGACATGCATAACACAACCCGCGATGTAGTGGCACAGGAAGGTGATATTGAGGAACAGCGACTGCAGTAACGAGTATCTATATACGTTCAAAGACGATCTAGGGGTATCTTTCATAAACCTCATTACCAACCCACCAACCCAACCTTCCCAGGTCCAGTCCTGTCCGAGACCCATAGCAATACCACTATCGCCAAGTTACACATCACACAAAACCCGATGAAGCGTCTAGCGACATTGGTTCCAAGGCCACTCCACTAAAGCTTCCAAGTAACCAACTCCCCCTTGCCCAACACCAGATCCAGAATCTGCACCAATATTCTCGCGACCAACATAACGACCGTAACCGGCGCGAACATCTGCAGGAACTCGAATGTCATGCGTGGTTTCACTTCAGTGTTAATGTACGCAGTCTTCCATTCCTTCTCCTGCGGCCCACCTTCGATGAACACCGCCTCCTTATCCCCCGGGAACTTCCCATGCTCGACGAAGTGATCGATGAGGTCATCCTTCTCTCTCCACCTCTGCAATATCCACTCGTACATTGCATCCTTATCCTCCAGCGGCATATCAGCAATTTTAAAGCGTCGCCAATACATGTTCACGCTCTTCGGTGGCCGACCTTGGAAATAGACTGATCGGAGGGTGAAGACATCCTGCCCATACTGCCCTTCAGGTATACCCTCATACCCAATTGTGCAGTCATAGAGGTACTCGACCGTCCCCTTCAACTCCTGCAGACAGAATTGCAGACCTGTGCTGCGAGGAAGGATCTGGTGTCGCAGATCGGGCACCCCGCTCTTCTCGCTGTAGGCTTTGCTTTGCCGGCGGGTGTTGGCTGAGATATTCGTGCCTTCGGGGAAGATGAGAAGCCACATGGGATCCAGCGTCTTCGCTCCTTGTGTCCCGCTCATGGGTCCAGAGTGCCGTGTCGAGAGTTTCTGCAGCCTGTACCGTATGCGCTGTTGATCCTTGACCCACTTCCTAGCCATGAAGATGAAGCCAAAGTACATCATGCCTGGCCCTATCGCCGGAATATACTTCAAACTCTCCTTCAAGATAATGTAGATATGCCCATGCGTCGGCGGATCATTCGTATAACTAATCCACCACAAATACAACCAATCAGTATACAACTGATGATTCGCCATCAACACCGCTCTCTCCCCCAACTCCATCCTCAACATCCCATCCGCACCTTGCTTGATCAATCCACTCATACTCTTGTCGCCGCTGATGCGGATGGTGGTGGGACTCCACCAAGCGGTCATGGTGGTGACGAGGAGACCGAAGTACTGTTTGGTCAGGGCCATCCAGGCGTAGAACCAGTCTTTGTTGATGAAGTAGAGGGGGGCGCCCATCATTTGGGCGCCGTGGATGAAGACGAGGGAGGCGAAGAAGTAGAGGCCGAAGGCTAGGGAGCGGAGGGCTTGCATGGCGATACCGTGCTGAGGTGCGCCGAGGGGGTGGGTAGAGGGGGAGGAGGTGGTGCTGCCGGACTGGGCGGACCATGTTGCTGGTAGTGTCGACGTTGTCTTGTCTTGCTCTGAGGACGTAGCATGGCCGTTGGCTGTGAATTCAGAGGCCGACTTGCGCTGCCGTGCGCCTTCGGTATTGACTTGAGCCATGGTGGTGCTTGTTCGTGGCTTCTATCATGGCTTTGTCATCAGGCAGAAGAAAGTGACGGCCTGCAGTAGTGAATAACCCAACGCGAGCGCGATGCGTGAGATGGTGGGGCAGGAAGGAAACCGAAACCGAAACCGAAACCGAAACCGAAACCGCTGCTGACTTGTCGTTTCACATGTGAAACACCATCGCCAAGATTGTTTGACGTCATTGTTTGCTCACGTCCATCCAGTTGTTGATGATGGTGGATTAGGTGTCGCGAGAGCAAGAGGACGATGGAAGAGCGATGACACGGGTATGGAGATGCTTGCGGAACACTGGCGCAGCATCACGGTCAAGATGCTTCACCACATCTGCACGGCGGCAGGAGATACGTAGCATAGCAGAGCTGCCACCGAGGGCATATCCTAGCTTTAGAGGTACACTCACCGACACAGGACGGTAAAGCGTAGCATGGCTAACGAAGTTGGCAAGAAACGAGCAGCCACGACCTCCTCGCCCTCCGTTGGCCCACCCCACCCCGCAACATCCTTTTCGTCCGCAAAGATGAAGACCCTCTCGTCCACGATGCCCTACTCGAATACACCAACCACGTCAAGACCACCTACCCCGACACTAACTTAGTCTTCGAGCCCTACGTTGCGAGGCAAGTCCACGAAGCCTTCAGCTTCCCCATCTACACCATTAGCGACGATGAGGCGCACATACCCTACCAGGAGAAAGTAGACCTCACATCAACGTTAGGAGGCGATGGCACGATCCTACACGCTGCTTCGCTCTTCGCGACAGCCAAGAGCGTCCCTCCCATCTTATCCTTCAGCATGGGCACCCTTGGTTTCCTGGGAGAATGGAAGTTCGCAGAGTACAAGCGTGCCTTCCGCGAGGTGTACGTATCCGGCGCGCCCTCCCCTCTCCCTTCCGGGGACGCTCACGAGCCGGCAATCATTGACGCTGGCTCTGGACCAAGCGTAACATCTGGCTGGGCGAACATGCGTGGTAAAGCCATGGGTGCCTCACGTAACTCCAGGATCCTCATGCGCAATCGATTGCGTATAGGTATCTTCTCTTCCACTGGGGAGCGCCTGCCTCACGAACCGCCTTTCGCGCATGCGGTTACGCAGTGTGAAGACATCTTTGCACTCAACGAAGTCCTGCTCCACCGAGGCGCGTTGCCGCATCTAGCGCACATCACGATACTCATCGGCTCGCCACCACACCAGAGGATGCTAACAACAGCCATCGCAGACGGCTTTCTGGTCAGCACGCCCACGGGTTCTACGGCTTATAGCTTGTCCAGTGGGGGATCGATCGTGCATCCGCTGGTGTCAAGCATACTTCTCACACCCATCTGCCCTCGCTCTCTATCCTTCCGACCGCTGGTGTTGCCGGCGAACACACCTATCACGCTGCGGATAGAGGAGGAGAATAGAAGCAAGGAAATTGAGGTTTCGGTTGATGGGGTAAGGAGGAAGCAGGGGTTGAAGGCGGGGATGGAGGTCAGAGTTGTAGGTGAAGAAGTCCGTACGGCAGGCGCCCCTGGAGCGAGAGACTGGCGTGGAGGCGTACCGAGTATTGTGCGTTCGGGGGGCGCGGCTGATGGAGAGGATCACTGGGTTGGTGGACTGAACAGCTTGCTGAAGTTTAACTACCCGTTTGGCGAGCATTAATGGCCGTACAGGTGGTAGGCCGTCGAGGGTCAGGCGTAAGATACGAAGCACCCTGGATAATGTAGACTGCCGTTGGCGTATCGAATTTTGCCGTAGTATAGGCCGCATGCACAAGCGAGTCTCTACTCCAGCCCACATGGCTTTGCTTTGCAGGCTCCAGGAATCCAGAAGACTGGGAAGAGACGCTCTCCAGTAGTCAATGGCGGTGAGGCCTCCTCGGTTGTTGTTTACGTGGAGCGGACAGCCATACGTAACACAACAGGTACGTCCTTGCCAGCATATGATGATTGAAGACAACCAGACATGTTCCAGAGAATCGAACGGACTTATGAACTTCTTCGATGGCTTTGCGCGAAGAGGTACTTGGTACTTCGCCTACTCAGCCTTGCTGCACGACCCACCCCGCTGTCGATGCCAGCTCATGCGTGCTCAGCGTCGTGAACTGCGGTATCAGGAGATACACAATTGGCTCGTAGGCTTATACACTCTGCTGGATCTGATGGCTCACGAGCTTTCGTCTGCCAACGAGTCCATCAAAGGCTCGCCTGAGGCCCACCTCGTCTCCCTGCCTCACAGCCGTTGGCGGTGGCGCAGATGACTGCGGACGATGATCTCTGATACAAGAGCACCAGGATTCAGCAGGTTCGTCCTAAACTATGCCAGCCGCCCTGTCAACCTACTAGACACCACGGATGGCTACCTACCGTTACGCACCGCTGGACAGCGAAAGGAAACAGATTCGACTACTCTCCCTTCTCCCAGGATCGTTCCGGAGCGAACTCAAAGGCCGTCTACGTACCGTGTCTCTGGACGAGGAACCGAGTTACGAGGCTCTAGCGTACACCTGGGGCGCATCGACTGAGGGGCGAAGCATTACCATCGATAGATCTGGCAAGCTCGCTCTGACGGACAATCTGTTCCGCGCACTTCGGACGCTGCGCTACCTGTTCAAGGTTCGTGTGATGTGGATTGATGCCATCTGCATCAACCAGGCCGATCTCAATGAGCGAAGCGCGCAAGTGGCGTTCATGGGAGATATTTACAGCACGGCTGACTGCGTCGCTATCTGGCTTGGGGGCCTGCCTTCAAGGATGGAATCTGGGCACATCAATCGTGACTTCTTCAATGGTATGCGAGATTGCTATCCGTGGTGGCATGACTCTCCAAGGTGCAGGCGCTGGCTCGAACTCCTCACGGACAGAGCTGACCAGCGCGAAATGTGGTTCCTGCTTCGAAGGCGCCTGAACCTTTTGGAGTCTATCCTCGAGGCTGCGACTCCCAGATGGGATGCTAGAGCCTGGACACGTCAAGAAGTACACCTCGCCAAGCGCGCTGAGGTATACTTTGGCCCACACAAGTTGAGGCTCAGGCTCATAGAACTTCTAGATCTGTCCGTAGGAGGCTCAGTCGGACCAGGGGCGAGCCTGCTAGCCAAAAGGCTCAGTACCTTGCAGAGCCTAACGGAGCCAACTAAAACGGACTGGTCACTTCTCGATTACTTCTACCGTTTTCCTGATAGTGAGGCCACCGATCCCCGAGATCTTGTTTACAGCGCGTTAAGCCTCATAAATAAGAACGAAAGGCAAATGCTCACGCCAGACTATCACGCTTCCTGTGCTGACGTGTTCACGAGAGCGACGTTTGTCGCTCTGCAAGGCCGTCGTTATTATGAATTACTGCTATGCGTCACACTCTTTCGAACAAGCGAGGACCCTTTGCCTAGCTGGGCTGTCGACTTCAGCTCTCTCCGGTATCTCAAGCAAGTAAACCGTAATGTTCAGTATAACCTGAGCCGTGGGTATACACTATCAGGGCGGTGGGGAGGAAAGTCTGACAAGGCCGTCGTGCCTAGCGGTATGAGCTTGGATTGCAAATTATTGACTCTGGCTGGTGTGCCGCTTGACTCTGTCACGGCGACCGTCCAGCTCGACAGGACCTGGGTCTATGACCCTGAAGACCGCAATACAGCCGACTGCGACTATCACGACTCTGAACACCGCCGAAGTCCTCTACCGAAGCCAAGACCCAACGACTTGGTCCAAGAACACCGAAGGGCTTTGTTGCTCGATCTCGTCAAGGCCATTGCCCCTGATGACCTCGTCAGGGTCTCGCAGCAATCGACGGCCGGTGCTGAGGCCCAAGGGCTGCCATCTGATAACAGCCTCCCGGAGCCTTGGGCGGCCATATGGCACACCTTCTGTGAAGTTTGGGACCCCTTCTGGGACAAAGAGTCGACGGTCACAGATTGGGGGATCATCTCGTCTTCCTTCAAAAGGAGGTACGCATACTACATGTCGGATTCTCCTGTGCTCTTCATTACCTCTCAAGGGCACCGTGGTTTGGGAACCAGTGCCATGCAGGCCGGTGATAGTATCGTTGTTCCCGTCCTCAACACTAATGATGGAAACTCCGCCGTGGTCAAAGCACCTTTCTTCCAGCAACCGCCGCTTGTGATGCGGTCGGGGGGTGGAATGTGGGTGTTCCGCGGGGCTGCTTGTGTACATGGGCTCGAACAAATACCCTTGCGTGGAGACACCGAGCAGGAGTATGTGCTATGCTGAGAAGCTGTGCATTCTCTGCGCCTGGCTGATCAGTGTTGACCCTCTGTCACCATAAGCACTAGAGTATTCTGCTTTCAATACAGCGTCTGGAAACGGAAGTGACTGGAGCTGGTGACGCCCGGTGAGACATGCACGTGATTCATCTTGGCTCCACCGAAGCTCCGAAGCTCCGAAGCTCCGCGTTCAAGCTCTCACGCGCTGCGACAGCAATTAGAATCCGGACAAGCAATTGCTGTCATTGCTGTCAATCACTCGCACACTTACTAACAACGCAGAAGGCGTCAAACAATGGCCGACGTTGACAACAGACGCGACTACCGCGGCGGCGGTGGCTACGGCGGTGGACGCGGCTACAACAAGCGGAAGCGCAATCGAGGTAAGCCGTCACCCATTGCACCCCTTTCACATCCACCCTATCTGACCTCGCCTCACTACCCAGAAGACGACGACGACCACCAAGGCGGCGGCTACGGCGGCTACCGCAACCCTCGACCCCGCCAAGAAGCACCTCCCGGTACGAAGATCAGGCGAGGCCTCCTCGAGATCGCTGAAGACCCTCTCCGCCTCGCCGACGAAACGGCCGCCAATATCGCCAAACTTGCCGCCGAGAACTGGGAAGACGAGTACGTGCGCGATACCTTCTGCACCGTCGCTCTCAAACTGGTTGTGGAGCAACCGTTCAAGATCCCTTTCGTGGCTGGCGTGGTACTCTACGCGAACGCGGAGAATGGCGATGTTGCCCAGGAGGTTCTTGGGCGAGCTGGGCCGCAGCTGCAGGAAGTATTGGAGAAAGGTGACTGGAGGGAGGTGAAGTTGCTGCTGAGGTTCTTGGCTTGTATGGCTCAGTTATATGAGGAGGATGGCGTGCTACCGGTGCTGGAGGAGTTGTTCAATCGGGCCGTGGATTTGCAGACGGGGAGTCAGGATGATGTGGTGGGGATTGAGTTGGTAAAAGTGATCTTGCTTACCATTCCTTATCTTCTGGCGTCTGCTGGAGAGGGTGAGGCGGTGGGAACGTTGCAGCAGAAGGCGAGCGAGGTGCTGGAGAAGACCGACGTGGTGGCGGGTACTGCGCATCCATTCGAGGCGATGGTGGATCCTTATCCGGATGCTAATGAGGAGGGTGAGAAGCCTATGCAGGCTGCGAGTGTGATCTCGCTCCTCCAACGACAGCTCCAGGAAGAAGCGAGCAATGCCTGGCAGCTGAAATGCATCCCTCGCGTCTATGTACCCAAGCACCCAAGCCCGGACGCGAACGGAGACGCTACCGAAGAAGAAACAAACGGCGATGCCCCGAAAGAGTTCCCAAAACACCCTTTCCCCGCCCTCACCGTACCCTCCACCGTCTCCGCAGGTCCAAGGACGCTCTTCCCGGAAATCTACTTCTCCCTTTACGCCGACCAAGAGATCGCTTCCGTGCCCCCAACCACCAACATCGCCTCCTCCATCCTCCGCGACGCCATCCTCGATACCATCAACCTCCTGGACTTCAACCGCAACGTCGTTGCCCGGCTCTTGTCTGAGATCGACTGTTTCTTCCCTCCCGGAACCTTCGTCAAGCGCGCCACCGCCTTTGACAAGCTACGAGACCTGCAGTCCGCCAATAAGCCTACATGGAAACCCGAGGACGTGGCTATCGACGCTATCTTCGGCCAGATATTCCAGCTGCCAGCGCCGGAGCATCGCTTGGTTTATTATCACTCTCTGGTGACGGAGTCATGTAAGATCGCACCCGGAGCGATTGCGCCGAGTTTGGGCAGGGCAATCAGGTTTTTGTTCAGGAGTGTTGGGGAGATGGATCTGGAGGGAGGGTATAGGTTCATGGAGTGGTTTGCGCATCATCTGAGTAACTTTGAGTTTAGGTGGAAGTGGGCTGAGTGGTACGTTTCACCTTCCCACTTTCTTCAACAGTAAATGCGATGAACGGATGTGCTAACGATATTACTGCAGGGTCCCCGAGCTCGAACTCAGCAATCTCCGTCCTAAGAAGGCCTTCATCATTGGTACGCTCGACAAGGAGATCCAGCTCTCCTTTGCCAAACGCGTGCGCGACACTCTGCCGCCGGACTACCACCCGCTCATCCCGGCGTCGAAGGAACAAGACGTCCCGCCCTTCAAGTATGCAGACGATAAGACACCTTTCGCGCCCCAAGGCCGCGAAGTCCTCGCCTTGCTCAAGAAGAAAGCTCCCGAAGAAGACGTCCAGCGTGTCCTGGATGTCGTGCAGCAAGAAGCAGCACAGCATGGTTTGGAACCGTTGGTCGCCAGTACGGATGTTTACGTCACCTGCATCCTCTCCCTCGGCTCCAAATCCCTCTCGCACCCT
>Ga0068618_1000027_pt1 | contig 23667 bp, 22 predicted proteins | sample InSIn2SAF170_2_FD_77423 | JGI IMG/M metagenome (GOLD analysis project Ga0068618, IMG submission 77423) | Clean room microbial communities from NASA Spacecraft Assembly Facility at Jet Propulsion Laboratory, Pasadena, California, USA -... ...
ACCACAACGAACACAAAGATCACAAAACGGATGGGACGATCATCCTGAGCAAGGTTGGAGGCAAGGAAGCGGAAACACAAATCGAGGCAATACCAATGCTCCCCGACAGGCTTCGCAGTCATCCAGGTCCAACAATCCTCCACCGAGTACCTCTTTTCAGCCGCCTAAGGATTACCTCCCAAATCCATTACCAAATATCAATCAGCCATGGCTCCCACACCCACTGCAACATGCTCCAGTTCCGGATTACCATATGCCTGGACCTCCGCAACCTCACTTCCCTTGGCCAATGCCAATGCCTGTTCATCCAGGGTTACCACATATACCTCCTCGTGGAATTCCTTCCTGGCCTTTGTGCTGCCCACCACACATGCAACCAATACCTTATATAGTAGGACCTCCTGGTTCAGGTAGTCTACCTCCACCAATGTTTGTCCCAGCTCGTTTCGAGGAAGACGTCAGCCCTAAGAACACGTCCTACAATCAGTCCGGTCAAGATCCGGGTCAAAATGCAAGCCAGAATGCTCAGGCTGGCAAACCTGGGAATACCACCGACGGGAACAACAATAGCGGCGACTGGGGAGCCCAAGGCAATGGTGCTGACAGCACGAACAACAACGACCAAAATTGGAGCAGCGGCAACCAGAACGTGGGCAATGATAATGACTGGAATAATAACAGCAACGATAACCAGAATGGGGCAAATGATGGAGACTGGAATAACACCAGTAACAGTAACCAAAATGGGGCCAATAATGACGGGTGGAATAATAATAGCAACGACAATAACAACGTCAACAGCCAGGATAACAATTGGGAGCAAGGTAACGATAATGGTAACGCAGGGAATAGCAACAACGATGACTGGGTCAACAACAACGACAATAACAACAACGACAACGCCGCCAACGATGACTGGGGCAACACCAACAGTAATAGCAATAACAACAATAACAACAGTGGCGATAGCTGGGGCAAAAACAACAATAGCGCTGCTCAAGCTAATACCTCAGGTGACAATTGGATCGCTGACGGAGCCGACAACAAAGCGGCACAACCAGCGCAAGAATCAACTCTCGAAAAGGATATCGCCCGCAACCTGTACGGTCCTCATGGTCCGTACTATTCCCTACGAGCCATCAATTTAGATGACCCCAAACCTGATGCTGAAGAGGAACCTCGATTTGATGTACCAAAATCCATTGCTGCGGGACGTAGCTCAACAAAACAAGTTCAACCTGGTCCAGGTTATCGCTACTACAAGAAGAGCATTACGCCAGAGTACATTGATACCCTCGATAATCCCTACGCCCGCTTTGTCTTCAAATACCGAACCAGGGAGCAGGTTCTCGACGAGATCGGTATCGAAATTGATGTTGAACCATCAAGCAACCAAGAAGTAACAGATTTGCAGAATCTCGACAAGCAAACCTTGGTCGAGATGTTGATGAGAGCGAAAAGTGCGCTTGGTGGGAAAGTTCCAAGTCCACCTTCAACACCAGTTCCTACCGTAGGATCCGATGAGGATGTTCCTGTCGCTGTGCCAGCACCAAGTTATCCCTACCTCAAGTACAATCTTCCTCCTTTGCGACCTATGACTGCAAATTCTAACCGCAAAGCATCTGATCAGACCAAATCAGACCAAGGATTACAAAACAAGGAAAACAATGCCAGGTGGGACACTACTAACAACAATGCTACCAATAATAACTCTGGAGATGGTTGGGGCAACACCAATGGCAATGGTAATGGTAATCAGAACTGGGGTGGTAATGCAAATTGGAACTCGGATGGCCCAGCTGCGAACAGTCCTGCGGTGTCACGGAACGCTTCAACTCAAAACCAAAACCAAGAGCAGCAACAGCGCCAGGCCTCGATGCAAGGATCTGCTCAATCGAGACAGAATTCACAACCAGCCAATACTGGAGGCTCGAATGGTAGACCTAGCTCCAAAGGTACGTCGGATCTACCTCCGAGACCGCAAGACGATCCAAACAACGAGGAGGAGTTCATTCCCCTACCGCAGCCTCTTGAGGAAGTAGGATGGTAATACAGAAGTGGTGCACACAACCTTAGTCACACACGCTGGTTCTGGTTGACAAGGGTGCGTATCGACTGAAATACACGAAACACTGGTTTTCTGTCGGAACTGAGCATACATGCCACGCTTTAACAGTACAAAAGTTCATAGCAAAACATATCAAATCAGGGGCTTGAGGTGCAGTATTACATAATCTAACTGAATGACGATTCTTCTGCACATGTAATTTATCCGTCTACCATGACATGGGAATGGAAATGTTCTATGTTCTTAACTTTCCGTCGTCATCACACTCGGACTGCTTTCGGGAAATGCTTCAAACAAATGAGTAAAGAATGAAATGCTAACTACATCAGACCATCCTCCTGTTGCTGTTACTGTTCAAGTGTTCCTACTGCTTCAATCCTATTTGACTTGACGCGACTATCACTAACCTGTGCCTCGTCCTCCATACACCTACGAAGATCTGATCACCCGAGCAGTTCACTCGGGAGCTCCGGAAAGAAAACAGAGACCCTCTGAGCTGACAATGACCACTCCGCGCTGCTTCATAGTCCGCCATGGCGAGACAGAATGGTCACTCTCAGGAAAACATACAGGCACGACCGATATCCCTCTGACCGCGGACGGTGAGAAACGAGTCCGAGCAACAGGAAAAGCCCTAGTCGGCAACGATAGACTCATCGTACCGAGCCAGCTGAAAGCTATGTACGTCTACTCCCCCTCATGAGTAGACAGCCGAACACGAGCAGGAAACACAAAAGCCGCAATCCTAGCTCACAGCAAAGCCCACCTACATTTCATTCCAGCACGAACCCACGCATCCTCCTCGCAACCACAACCACAACCACCAAGAACAAAACTAAAATAAAACTAACCCTCCACCACTAGCTACGTCTCCCCCCGTCAGCGCGCCCAACGCACCCTCGAACTCCTCGACCTAGGGTGCCATCCGCCCTACCCCTGGCAAAAAGACCCCTCCTCCGACCCCTCAACCAGCACCGACCCATCAACCCTCCAAAAAAGCACCCGCCACACCACAGCCCCCATAACCGTAACCTCCCGCATCAGCGAATGGGACTACGGCGCCTACGAAGGCATAACATCCTCCGAAATCCGCTCCCAACGCGCCGCCCAAGGCCTCAAGCAGCCCTGGGACATATGGCGCGACGGCTGTCCCGACGGTGAATCCCCCTCCGACGTCGTGGCGCGAGTCGACGATCTCATCGCCGAAATTCGAGAGAAATATCATAAACATGTTATTGGGCGGTCGCCCGATGAGACGGGTGGTGAGAATGGCGATGTGCTCGTTGTGGCGCATGGACATATTTTGAGGGCTTTTGCTATAAGGTGGGTTGGGAAACCATTGACGGAGACTGCGTTGATTATGGAGGCTGGTGGTGTGGGGACGCTGAGTTATGAGCATAAGAGGATTGAGGAGCCGGCGATTTTGTTGGGGGGTGGGTTTGTGGTGCCGGTTGAGGTGGAGAGGGAGGTTGAGGAGGAGCGGAAGGAGGGGAAAGTCAAGTAAATCAAAATAAAGTAAAGTGAATGAGTGGCGTGGAGGTGAAGGAGTATTGAAATGGAGATAGGAGAGGTAGGTAGTGAGAGGTTTTGATGTCCACGTATGGAGAGTCTGGGGAAGCACTGTAGATGGTATTGTAGAAGTAGTATAGCTTCACTGCCCGTGATATGAAGACGAGAAATACGGAAATCTAGATTTAGTCCTGACACAAAAGTCGAACGACAGAAGCGGATGCCTTACTGCTTGTTTTCCTTCCACTCCAAAACGCTGCGTAGAAAACGAAACACATCAAAACAGCCCAACACCAGCACCAACACCAAACAGAGATGCTTGAGGACACACACGCAACCATCCCTATCAGGAGAAACCAAAATCGGAATGACCCTTCGAAGTCAGATAAGGCAGCAACTGCAAAACAAGATTACCAAAGCCCATTTACCCAGCAGCCTTGATAGCCTTCTCCTCACTCCCCACCGGCCCCGTGGCCCCACTGTTCCTCCTCGCCGCCCCAGCAACCAACTTAACCAACGCATCAGGCGCATCCTCCCTCCCCATCCTCACCTCCACAATCGTTAACCCCATTCGACTCCCTCACCTCTTTCTGTTCAACCACCTCAAATAACTCCCCCCAATTCTCCGCCCGTCTCGTAACAACAGGATACTCTTTACTCTCCAAATCCGCACCAAAATACTGCGGCGCAAGTAAATAATTCCAGGGCTGGATGTCGTTGTATGGCGCACGCATGCCGTGGATAAACCGCTCTATTGTGTAGCCGTCGTTGTTTATTAGGAAGATTGTTAGCGGGAGTTTGTTGCGGATTGTGTCGGAGAGGGATTGGGCGGTCATTTGGAGGGAGCCGTCGCCGATAAACAGGATTGTGCGGCCGGAGAAGGTTCTTTGGGAGGAGCGGGGGGAGGGGGGGGTTGGTGTTATTAGAGGGTTGGAAAGGGAGGGTGGATTGGTGGGATTGAGGGAGTGGATTATGTCGCGTTGGGCACAGGCTGCGCCTTGCGAGGCGCCGAGCATGTACCCTATTGAGAGCCAAATGCCGGAGTTTATTAGTGTTGTTTGTGGGGGGAGGACGAAGTCGCGACCGCCGATGGAGGGGGTGCCTGTTTCGGTGAGGATGATGTCGCCTTCGCGGAAGAATGTGCTGATGCGTTGCCAAAAGGTCTCTTGGTCGATTGCGCTGTCTGATTGGGCGGGCGCTAGGGCTTCGAGTTGTTGGCGGGGGTTGCCTAAGTCGGGGTAGGGGTCGTAGCGTGGGAGTTTTGATTTGTCTATTCTGTTGAGAATTTTGCGGAGGAGAGGCTTGACGTGAACGTTTGTGAAGCTGTTTGTGCCGCCTATTTCTACGCTGTTGCGGTGGAAGTCGATCGTGTATTTTGGGTTGGGGATGGTTGTGAAGCCGTATGTGTTGACGTCGGAGGATAGTGGGCCGATGCGTAGGATTAGATCGCAGGATTCGGCCCAGGGACGATAGACTTGCTTGCCTGCCTCGCCGGCGTAGATGCCGTGGAAGTTTGGGTAAGTTTCGTTGACGATACCCTTGCCGAAGGATGTGGTGCTGGTGGGAAATCCAGTCACACGAACTAGCTCGTCAGCCTCGGCTGTAATGCCTAGAGCTGCAGTGAAGCCATCGACTATGATGAATGGTTGCTTCGAGGCGTAGATTCGTGCAAGGATCAGCTCAACCTCGGCGTCTTCGAAGCCTTCGTCGTTGTGAGGAATGGTTAGGTCGATTGGAAATTTGAGTGAGCGAGCCGACACCTTCTGGCTGACCATATTTGTGGGGAGTTCAATGTAGACTGGTCGACTTTGGAGAACGCACTGTCGGAGTGTGTTGTCGATCATTGAAGGAGCAGTTGCTGTATCAATGAGGTTGGCTTGTGCTACTGTGAGCTTGGCGTACATGTCTGCAAAGATCCTGAAGTTTCCATCTCCCAGCGAATGATGAAGACAAGCTCGTGCATTCTGGGCTGGTAGGGGTGGTGCTCCAACGATGTGGACTACTGGTGACATCTCTGCGTAAGCACCTCCGATGGCATTGATTGCTGAGAGTTCACCAACACCGAATGCTGTGATCAGGGCAGATATGCCCTTGATACGACCGTATCCATCAGCGGCATATCCGGCATTGAGCTCGTTGGCATTGCCGATCCAGTTTATGCCTGCCGGCTCAATGTAGTCCAGTGCTTGCAAGTTGTAGTCTCCTGGAACTCCATGGATGGACTCGACACCTAACTGTCGAAGTCTTGTAAAGAGGTATGCTGCCAAGTCAATCTGTTCACTCATGTTCACGGGGTAGAAGGTACGCTGGAGATAACACAGCAAGGAGATTCAGTAAGAGAGAAGGGAGGCAAGGGAGACTTTATGTTATTGGAAGCTCGAACTAAATACCGCATTGCAGTTGCTTCAGGACCGTTGGACGAAGGCTTGTTTCTGTTTCTGTGGAAGACAGGCATGATGTACGGTCGATCGCTTTGTCGTTGTTTGAGAACCTTTCAGAGTTAGTATCTCGATGAAGATTGCATGTTGGCTACGAAACAGAGCTGTGGTTGGACGAGCGGCGTGGTCCTGTCGGTTAGCTGCGGAATCCGCATGCCAAAGTGTACCTTGTCTATCCGGGAAACTCGTCATTGTTTATTGTTAACCAGATTGAACCGCTATCCGTATTGTATATTCGGAAACCAGCATTGCTTTGTCATGGTCTGGGGCGTGCGCTTACCGAAGGATTCTAGTGTCCATGGTCTTGTACTAGTAGCAAATGTCATCTCAGCTTGGTTAGCGGTTTTGCTGTAGGTAATGTGACGGGTCGTAGCGAAAGGATGGCTGTTGATTTGAGAGTTAGACTTGTCGAACGCCAACCACTTCCGAAATTCCAGTCTTCTTGTTCAGGGTTTCGTATCAGTATCTACTAGTAGTACATCGGAAACGATACATCACAGTGCTGGTTGACAATAGACAGGGCGGCCATGGGCTGCTTGCTAAGATAGTTCGTTGAAAAGACAAGGATGTCAAACACAAGCCACGCCAAAAGGACGGTCACCACTTCAGGGATAGCCACGCCAACCATCGTATCCCAGTGGTGAAATCTGTGGTTAGCCTGCAAGCTCGGTCCGGATTGCAAAGTGTCAGAGCCAGAATCTGATATACGGTAAGGAGACCATTGATTAAGACTGGAATCGAAGCTGCAAGCGCTGCTCCACGGAAGCTAAGACTAGCATGAATGTTCTCGAGCAGGACACCATCTACAACACGCCCACATACAAGCAGCTTGTTCCACGGCATTTTCAATGGTGCATAAATGGACCGCTGTGGCTATCGGTCGTGCCAGACTTCCCTGAACCTCAAGCCAGTTTCACTGCTTCGGAACTGCCAAATTCGACTGTCCTGGATGATGTACAGGGTACAGAAAATTTCCTGCGAGACACGCCCCTTTTGCTCTCAGGAACGAGTCGGGTTGATATCCATGGTGAGAACCCGTAATAAAATCGAAGTGAGCAGGATAGTGACTAGCAACGTCAAACTGATCCTTCGCTGCACTGAATATCTAGCATGGCCTTCACCCTAACGCCAGCAACTTGAGAGATCCATGTATTGAAATAGATTGCAGGTTGCTCATGGAGAGTTTAGCCAGTGGTTTTGATAGTCGTCAAGGCCAGGAGTACAGCAGCAAGCTCATCAGTACCAACCCAGTTAACCAGCAGCAAGCTCATCAGTACCAACCCAGTTAACCAGCCGCAAGCACAGTCACTAAACTACAGGATACCTGCGTCCAAAACAGGATCTTGATGGGTACCAACACTTAAAGTGTCTGTGAACACTATAGTCCAACTCACTGAAGGGTGTATGCGGTCACCGACAGCGTCGAGTATCCAGCCAGCAGCTATGTTTCGACTTCCCGCAGCCGTTTCTATTGTGCAACACGTAGGATTCGTGCTTAGCCAGTATGGTGCCATAATTTGACATGGTTCCGTCTTCGGCTTAAGGGTCCGCGTTAGCCACGGACGCCTGCCTCAGTGATGAATCGTTGTCGAGCATTACAGCCACAAATTCGAATCCCAATGAATAAAAGCTTGCCGTATGGAATCCGACGTTTGATTAAACGACGATAGGAGCTTTTTTCCGCCAAGGAACAAGCAGGCAGTGTACCTCGAAGAACCTGGGGATATCGATCCCAAGACATCGCATCGGTTCAATGTGAAAGACGCCTGCAGCACATTTTTCTAGATTAGAGACGAGGCTTCTGCATATCACTGCTCACCCAGTATCATAAGTCGTCGGCGCACGGAGTGCTACCAGTTAACGCCACATGTGCTCTGCAGTATGATCGAAGTGATAGAAAGTACTCGTGTGGGGAAAGGCGGGTGTACCTGAACCTTGATCCTTGCTCAGTGATCCGCAGTTGGCGTGTCGCGTCAAACGCGGATTGTTTTGGCCGTTTCTGTGGATTGTCCCGCAGTAATCGTGAGGCTGGACTGCAACTTCCTTGATCAATCAATACTTGCAGCGACTGTCACTCACGGGGAAGGACTTCTTGGATGAATGCTTGTTAGGTAAAGTGAAGAGACGGTGCAAGGAACCCTAGCTTGAACCATTCAACACTCACTGCGACAATGAATACCTCGCCAGATAAAAGCATTCGACGGCTCAAATCTCACCAACAGTTGTCAAGCAGTCGAACACTGCCCAGACACCATGCATCAGCAGTACGTCCGCCGGCCAAGACGACGGACTCTCTGCCTGCTCGAAATCGTGCCAACAGTGACCTACCCATGCCTTTCGAACGACCTCGCCTACCGCGCAAGCCTCTACAGCCATCAAGTGATTCCACTTCATTACATTCAAGAAAGACAAGCCTCGAAATGACTCTGAAGGAAGGGCCGACTCGAGAGTCATCGCCGGCAGCAGCATTACTAGCGCTACGGCATTCGATTGTGACATCTGGGGTGCAGGCAACAAGAGAGGGCATGTCTGACCATCGAGTATACCTCTGGCTCACCCTGCTGAACATTGCGCCTCTATCAACTGATGTCTATCTTCGGCAGATTCATCGAGGACGATCACCTGCCCATGACAAGATCGCGAACGACGTATTCCGCACCCTAGCGACTGACACCCTCTTCAAAAGGCGTGTCACCGACGCAAGCTTGACTAGAGTACTCAATGCAACTGCTTGGAGGATCTACGATGCGCAAAAAGCCATACCTTCCGAATCGCCGGTCATACAATCATGCTACATCCAGGGCATGAACGTTCTCGCCGCACCCCTTCTCTATGCGGCAAGGTCAGAAGCACAGGCATATGCCCTACTTACTACCCTCTTGACTGCTCATATACCAACCTACTTGACTTCGACCATGACGGGCGTTCATGCTGGGTTGGAGTTGATCGATAAGATACTGGCTTTGATTTCACCAGATCTTTCTCAGTTCCTTCTGTCAAATTCACTGCCAGCCAAGATCTATGCATTTGCACCAGTACTGACCTTGTGCGCTTGCACCCCACCTCTACCGGAAGTTCTAAAGCTGTGGGATTTCTTCTTTGCCTTTGGAACCCACTTGAATATACTTTGTATTGTCGCCCAAACCATCATGATGAAAGACAAGCTCATGGAAAGCCCAAGTCCGGGTAAGCTCCTACGAAGCTTTCCCAACCTCAATGCCGATGAGGTGATCAAGACAACGCTGGTCGTTGTGCGTGACCTCCCGGAGGATGTCTACGCCGAGGTCGTCCGACATGGCAGGGTGTGATGAAGCCTCAATTTGCGATGGGACACGTCACGCCGTGAATCTTTTGCCGCTCTGCTGTGATCGGGACAACAGTTCTGTTTGTGTGCCACGCATTGGTCAAGGTGTCGGCTGGTTTGTACAACAACATATGACTTATGGAACATTTGACGACGAGATGACGATATTTTACGTTTTATTGACTGAAGGTTGGCGCAGGTCTTGACAGCTGAGTCGTATTTGACCAGAAGTACCGAGTAATAGCCCACACGGGATCTTACACTTATTGACATACGCTGCGAGTCATGTGTCGTAAAAAGACCAAGCCATGTCTTCCAGCGAATCATAATTCATTCTATTCAGACTATATCGGCACCAGCGACCACGACTGGCGAGTGCTCTACTGTGTCCAAACTCTACTGTGCAACAATGCAGAGACGAAATTGCTCCACCAGCTTAGGTCAAACTCACACTAAGTTTGATGGCGTCCGTGTGAAGCTGAAAAAGCCACTCTCCTTGCACCAATACGGCAAGCTTCACTATAATAGTGGAGTAATGGTGCATTTATCCCGCGAGCTGGCGTTCTCATCTTCAGCTGAAAACATGCAGCACGAGCTCGAACGATGGATAGCCGCCTCGAGCATACCATGGAGTCGCCGGTAAAATCGAACTTGCCTTGCCTTATGCCTTGGTTAAACAACCTCAACACTTGTAGCATGGTCGGTGATTCATACTGAAAGTCATGGGCAAGTGAACACGGTTGTAACGGCTCTACCCTCTGCGGGATGTGTAGTCCCGTACAACAGCCACACGAGTCTGGACTACTGTAGAGTTATGCCACGACGCTCAGATCGTTCAGATGCCCCCACTGGCTTGCAGAGGCCAAGGCCTTCTCCCGCTTCCTCCAGCTTTCTCTATTCGCTTTTCCTCATCAACCTTTGCAGGTGCTTCTGGTCCGACTTTCGGACTACCCGAATGCGAACATGAAACCTTCCCTGGCTGGCTGAACCTCGTTCTCTGCACAGTTGTGATGTGCCTTCGCATGGCATGGTGCAAGCTATTGTATGTGTCAAATGGCGCTGGTGTACAACCTCCAGCAAGTGTTTGAGCCAGCCATGCATCGAGCGTTTATGTTGTGAAAGGTACGGTTTCCTCTCATGTTCATATAAGTTGTTGCACTTCCACCCTGCGTGTTCCAAATGTCCTTGATCCAAGCTACTGCAAGACTAGCAGCATACACTGTCGATGTCAGCTGTTCCTTCGGCGACACCACTCCGAAGTCATGGCTCCTCACAACGCGAACGACCTCTCGATCTTTACCTTGACCATCCCTCGTTCGAAAGCAATGGCTTGGGTGTGGCAAGATTACCACGTTGTCTTCTGGATGTTCTTCAGCGCCGCCACAGTCCTGGTTGCACTTTGTGTTCTTGCGTGCAGGAGGGGCTGGTACGCCACTCCAAGTCGACCTACTCACACGCTGGTCAAGTACACACCGATACTACCATTCGATGTTGAGAAAGAGATCATGCCATCGCCGTTCTTGGCCTACCTCGGACACAACGTGTTGACTGAGTCTGCCGCAAAGAATCCGAATAACACTTCTGTACATGCAATAGACAGAATTCCAGAGCATATCAAATTGAGAAACACGGTGCTGTCAAATAGAACAGAAGAGCCTCAGTCGTATGGCTACGACGTGGCTGAGGACAGTATTCGGACAAATCTATGGCGGAGCTTCACATACTCTGATACTTTGAATACACAAGTATGCGTCAGCAATGTTGGGATGGTTCATGATGGGAATCAGCGATATTGGCGGAGGAAGACTTTGCAGTTTTGCGGTATCTAAGGTTCGTATACCATCTAGTATACCACTGCTCAATGCTGGATTCACTCATGGAAACGCAATCTTGGGCTTCTTGCTTGGGAAGTTGGCGAAAGATCGATTCGAGATACGAGGACGAAGTAGTCCCCATGGGATCTGAGTAGTTTGTTATCTGGTCTGGTGTTGGTGTCACCGGCGTCAAATGTTTCACCATATCAAAGACCTGTGCTGTAATGTACAACTCCATGATTGTTTGACGAGCCGCTGTGAAGTTGGAGACAATGCACTGGAATCAACAGTTCAAAACACATGACGACAGTCGTCAGCAGAAACTGCATTTGTATCGTGTCTCGCTTTGTACGTTGATTTGATCAAATTATGCGCTTGGTGGTGCCAGGAAGTATTGTCAGTGGTTCTCTAGGTTGGGTTTAGTGTGACTTATACGGAGGATTGACTCCACGAGTTACGAAAGACCTGAATCAATGATGGTGCAGTACAGCACAGTATACATGTAATAATCAACCAGCCAAGATGCGCGTTTCGGAAGCGCGCCTGCAACATCCTTATCAGCCAATATGGCCCGTTGGGTGGACGCAACGCTGAGACCAAGCCCCAGTGGCAATCGGCAACAGTGTCAACACCTTGTGGCTCAGTCTTCACCAATTCGAAATGGAGCGTATGATATGTTGAGGTTGGCACCAGTCGTGCATAGACATGGTTTCTAGTAGATATGAGATTAGACCGCCTGAGAACCGAGTTTAAGAGTACAAGTGGGTATGCATCTGCTTAGTTACAGTGCCAAAACGAATTGCATTTGTTAGTCCTTCACAAGGATATGATCATTCGTGGCTTCTTTGACCTCTCGCACTCTTCCGCTGCTTGCTTACAGACGCTAAAAGTTGAGTAAACAACACGTGCAAAAATCAAGACTCCGAAATTCTTGTCTGCTACGAAGTACAGGATCAGTCAACCAGCTCAGCCACACACAGAAGTGTTCATTGACCGTGCAGTGCTTCAGCTGAACTTCCAAGAGTCCAGAACGATCTCTTCCACTTTCAAACTGTGCATGGGCTTCAGCCACTTCCACAAAAGGCATCGCTGCTCCTCCCCTTAGGACTCGTCAGCCTATGAGGCTTGTCCGTGTCAAGCATCGCCTGAGCCTAAAGTCACCTGGATCTGCTACCCAAGACTTTCCTCTTCCACTCTTCACTGCTTCTTTCGTCGTACATAACCTTCTACCTCTCGACCCGTTCACATCCGCGCTTACTATCAATCGTCCTGCGTCTTATCGCCTTTTCGACATTCTCTATCTCTGTCACCTTGTCCGCAGTCTATAACAGTCAATCACTCGCGCATTTCGAAGTCGTCGCGTAACACAGCAACAGATTACCTATAAGATGTCTGCTCAAGGATATTACCAAGGTGGTCCTCAATACCCTCAACAATCGTAAGTTACCACAATCTCCTAGTCGGGGAGAATCTCTCGCTGTTGCAGCCGTCGCCGCTGCATTGATTGCCTCTTACTGCTGCACCACTGACAATTGAAACTGCGCTGACATTACTCACAGCTACGGTCAACCACCACAGGGTTACCAACAGGGTTATCCGCCGCAGGGCTACCAGAATTACGGACCACCCCAACAGAATTATGGACCTCCACCTGGTATGCAATACCAGCAGCCACAACAAGTAATTGTTAAGCAAAAGAAGGATAGAGGTTGCTTGGGAGCTTGGTAAGGACCACGCAATATCAACACTAGAAATTCGACGCTAATGTACTATCAGTTTTGCCGCACTCTGCTGTTGCTTTGTCGCTGAGGAGGGTTGCGAATGCTGCGCCGATTGCTGTGAGTGCTGCATGGACTGTTAAAGTGTCACAGCAACATCAGCTTGCAAGGTTATCAACTTGTTCGAAAGTGGCAGTCCTGTCACTTCTGTGGTCCTTCTCCTGTCCGAACTGCAAATCCTCAAAATCCTCGTCCATTTCGCATTCCGATCCACATTTATAAGCTCATGAAATTTCGACCGAAAATGATAAAAACTCGTGTTATTTCTGTTGTATGGGGAGTTGCAACATTGGGTGCTTGAAACAGCGCAGCGAATCAAAAAATAGCAATATATATCGAAGCAACTATTGAATTTACAAAGAGTACGTTTTCCCGATCACAACAGAATGTCTCATCAGGATTGGCTCCGATCGAAAAGGACACTTTCAGACAGTGCTTGCAAAGTTCTCGGACAGAAAACCCGCACATACACCTTCAAGTGAAACACCTGATCCCGGCTGAAGTTGCTGTCAGCTATGCGGTACAGTCTTGTCAGCTGCTACGATGACAAACATAGACGCTCCTATCGTTCAGACCTCCTCTTGTACCCATATTCAAATCCTGGCCCAAGGTCCTCGATAGATTTATATCTGCAGACTCTGTCCTACTATATCATACAACTTGGAGTTTTGCACCAGTGTCTCTTGTATTACTGCTAAGATGCTACTTGCCTGCGATATGTGATCTTGGTCAGCTACATGCTCCTTAACCCATCCACAGAACCGAGCAACGACCGTGTCAGCGTGAAACGTCGATTCGACAAACCAAGTAATGGTAAGCAGCTCATCTGAAGAAATGCTGACACCTGTTCTCCTAGCTCCCGCTTAAGGAACTTCAATGGGGTCCTTCGGGAACAGCAACACACCTGTATATGGAGAGGGCCTACCACTATCATAATACCAAACAGTCTATCTACTACACCATGGCACCTCTTACATAGCTGTCATGTTCCACTACAAAACCAATAAACATGGAATCGTTTACACAAAGTCAAGCTTACAGCTCCTCACGCACTATGGATAAATGGCTGATGGAATTTCATCAAACCTTACTTCACTATTCCGCCTGCCTTTACTTTAAGTCTCAGGTTACCGTTGATTGATGATTGGAGCACTGCAGTCGAGAATCTAAGATTGGATACTACGACCTAAACCCAGCAGTAACCATTCACCAACTCCTTTCACCACTGGTCAGCATTGGTACCACTTCCTCTCTGGACTCGAGCATCTAGGTCGGTATCATGGCCGAAGCTACCATGTCCCAACACTAAGGCAACGAAACTGGTCGGACAGTGGGACAGTATGTTAGATCGTGATACAGCACAAGCCAGTTACACACTCATGAAACCTCACTCGAAAGTCCGAACCCTCAAATGGACAACAACCACCACGCCAATAGGTATGTGAGGGTCAAGTCAAGTCGAGTCGAGTCGAGTCGAGTCAAATCAAGGCAGGTCAGCCTGCTGCGATTGCCAACCCATCTTGGAACTCAGTCTCTCGCCCCGAATAAAGTAGGGTGGTATATCCTACACTATACTACACTGTGCTGTATCATAATACGCGTACGTTACATGGCATATCATGCATATCACGGTTCGTCAGAACACGGTATGTCACGCAGAATTGGGCGTGCAGTGAACGTGGTCTACATACACTATTACACCTACGCGCGAGTATAGAAGTGAGTGAGTGGTGGGAAGAGCATACCTACTACCTACGTACCTGGGTATTATGCAATGTGTTCAGTCTCGTAAAGCACAAGCTGAAGTCCCAAACACAAGCACCCAAATTCCAAATATTATTCCAGATTTATTTCTTTGTTGCCCTGAGTTGAGTTATTATCCTATGGGAGCTAGCTACGTATTCGCCCTACCGTTATAGTGCTCGTAAACACTGTGGGCATGGTACATTTGTTATGTACGTCCGTAACCAGAGTCTAAGGTCAAATTCGAGTCCGAGCCTGAGTTCGACTCCGACTTTCATCAAATCCAAGACTCCCGTGATATCCACGTATCTTCTTTCTACTTACTCGGTAATCATAGGCAGGTACAGTATGTGGATAGGTGAATAAGTAAGCAGGGTAAATGAGTACGTAGTATGTAGACACATTACACCCATGTTAGTCCGTCCAATAGAGAGTGTGGATATTATGGGCACTAACTACTGCGTAGGAGGTTCACACTGGTACAAAACGGTAGATAGGTAACGAGGACTCGGAGATTTTGTAAGTAAGTATCTTATGTAAGTGAGCACGCAAGCACGCAAGCAAGCAGGGATGTAACGCTGTATGTTCACAAATTCTTGATGACGATGTGTGTTTGTATTCGTGTTCGTGGTTATCAATATATCACCTAAAAGATATATACGTGCACAAGCAAACCCGAGATTTGTATCAGATAGTACGAGGGAACGAGAGCGAAGAGAGCAAGGGGGAGGAGAATGGAAAGGAGGAAACACGGAAATGTATGATATGCAGGAGGACAGTCAAGAGAGGATGGAAGAGGCGTGTAATAAAGAACAAAAAGGTCGTGGGGATGGACGCTGGTTTGTGTTGGCGTTGGACTATCGATGTATTGGTTCGATTTGATTTAATTCGATTCGATGGCTGATCTGCGCCTGAAGAAGGTACGGCAGTAAATGAATATGCGTAACGGTAGGTGTTGATATGATAGACACGGTTCGGAATGGAGCTGGATCGATCAGACAGAGCATATGCCTCGTCGGATCATGGCAGGTACTGCGGTACTAACATCCGTTAATATCGTTATAGGGTGCCCACTTGCGTTTTCAAGCCCCTGCGATATTGGCTTTGCCAGCATGCCGTTAATCAAGATCCGTTTTCATTCTTCCGGCTAAAAGCGCTCTGCGTGTACTAATCCAGACTGAACCAATATATCATTCAAGCAGACAGTTTCATTCTCGAAGCATGCCACAAACTTTGCTGGTGGCCCAGTTGGCAAAGTGTAGCAACTTACCAATGTACTTGTTCTGACGCGCAAGTGAGGTGCGGATAACCTCTTTCACTATTTTTGTCGTCTGTTCGATGGTGTTAATTTGCGGTACCGGAAGGGATGTAAATACAAGCTTACTCCATGGCTATCGAGAGTATTGAGTTTTGCCGTGCCTATCACTACGTCGAGTAGGTGTCCTCCCAATCTTCAACTTCAGCGTAGGGGAAGTAGTCGGGACGTCGATGGTATTGTAATTGTGATGGCAGGAGGCGAGTCTGAAGAGGAGGAGGGTATAGATTCTGGAACGGAAGGATGGATATGAAACTTTTGGGTGGTAGTATAGCGCAGACAAAGACATCCAAGGCCAAACTTTGAAAAATGCAGGCATGAGAGGTGAAACTGTGAGGGGATAGATGACTGTGCGGTCATCAAATGCGGTGAGTAGGCTCAGGATGATAGCGTTGTGCTTGTACGATTTTCAAACGACGTTGGTCGTTGCACTGACATATGGAATTGTCCTTTAAATTCATCAGTCTTCAGCTACACGTATAGAGAGGGGCACAGTCTGGAAGCTTGACAGTATTATCACAACTCAGCTCGATCGTGCCAATTTGACCATGGATTGCTTCCAAGGACGTGGTTGTATGATTGGTTTTTGGTTGATCGGTTCTTCCAGGAGTGCAAGTTATGACACTGAGCAGTCAGGCGAACGAAGTGAGCTTGGGTGATAGCCCAACGAGTATCCGGTAGCATTCCGAAGATGTAGTTGAGAGCCCATAAAGTCAAGTCAGCGAACTGCTGCGAAACCAGTATGGGAATTACAAAAGTCTGGCACAGCGAATGCATTGTGAACTTGCAAAAGAATGAGAAGCCTCTCGATTGGCTCATTGTCATATTGATGGCACGGTTTCTCACCATTAAGTGCTGAGCACAATTTGTGGCGATGATGATGCACCTAGCCTTGAGGTATAGATGTGCATCTTGCTGTGGCATCATGCAGGCGTGAGGTAATGAACGAACATATATTTCGTCGCTGCTCGTCGGTTATAGCCTTCGTCTAATCGTCGCCTTCGAGCTGTTTGTAGTATTTGACCATCAATGTGTTGACCTCGTCTACATTCGTCCTCACTTTTTTCAATGATTCCTTAATGAGTCTTAGGTTTTTCGCATCATCTGGTTCAGGATTGTTGCCGGTTTCATCTTTCTGTGCACCCCAGTGTTGAATCTTCTCGCACTCATCTTTGACCTTTGTAAATCCCAGAGTCGCAGACGATCCTTTCAGATAATGTCCTAACTCGGATAGTTGTTTGAGGTCTTTGCTTTCTCTGTAGTAGATTACCGTCAGTTCTTGCACATTACATTCAATAGAAGTTGTGATCAGTGCACATGTGAGCTACATACAGCGCTTGGTCCATCTTGCTGAATGTAGAGTCTGCCTGTTCTAGGAAACCAAACACAATAGAACGTGAGAACTCATGGCTATCATCCTCTTCACCTTCATCCATGTCAAGGATCTGTTCGAAGGTCGCGACATCGACATTGTCACCGAAGTCAAAGTCCTAATACAAATACTGTGTTAGCATGGAGAATGTACCGCGCAGGGAGGAATGGTTGGAAATGTTGCCAGTATTATGCCATAACAAGTATGCCTATGAGGCTTGAAATGTTGGAGGATCTGATAGGAGTGCAAGGCGAAGAACATACGTCTGCCATTTTTAGGGAAATAAAGTTAACACTTCGAAGGAGCGCAGATACAACTTGTACGACGCAGATCAGGGATGATGACTAGGACAAGAATCTCGTCAGTTATGATCTAAGCAACTATTGCAAAAGACGACGGCCGAGCTCCTTTGCAAGCGGAATCTGCGCACTTTCGTTGAGGTCCAGTGAAAGATAGATATCTCAGCTCGCCAGTCACCGGAGGAAAGTTGATCCCGTGGGCGTGATATCTGACTCTGTTCGCACCGGCCAGACCTGTTTGGAAACGTAAAACGGTTTGCTCAGGTATCATCAGATGTGTAGGAGAGGGAGATTCTGAGCTAGATTTCCTCGATTATGCTAAAGAGTGGTGCCAGTGGTGAGAAGATTGTTGCCAATGAAGTCTGCCAAGCAAACACCAACCTAGTGGTAAAGAGTCCCGGAAGAATGACGGATTGTAAGACGACAAGGGAATGCGCAGGGAAAGTAAGCTTCGATCAAAGGCTGGCAGTATCCGCTGCAGACGATCGACTGCGGCTCTGTGACTTGATGACGGTCTGAGTGGTGGTCAACGAGGAAGGAGCGTGTGGAGGTGGAACGTGATTTCCTCCACATGGTCAATCAAGGAGGGGTCCTTGACCTGATTTTACCTGTTGACATGATATCTCGACACTGCTGACAGCCTATTCCCGTGTTCTTTGCTTTGTTGAGGGCAATGCGGTAATGGCACAAGACTCACCTAGCTTGATGATATCCTGGTTCACTCGGGAGGGAATTGAGACTAGGGTAAAAGAAATGGTAGAGGTTCGGTCTGCTTCTATCAGGGTCAGACAGGGATGCTCTGCACGATCTCGAGGACAGAGTTGTGACCACGAGTCAAAGGGTCTGGGTGATTGCAGCGATCGACGGGGTGATGGTCAAGGCTACCGGTTGTGCGTGCACACTTGGAAGCACAAACGGAGCAGACCAATTTAGTGGTGAAAACGAAAGAAGTCGATCAGTACTCGAAACGGTAGAAATGCGGGCTGAGAAAAAGTGTGGGAAGACATGACGAAGTCAGTCCAGTTTTTGCTAGAGATCTACCACGACATCACGGACCCTTACACTGGTCCACACTTTATCAAACGACAAACAATCTCGAGAGGGATATTGCACACGAAGCATATTCCAATTAGTGGTTGGTATTGACAACTTAAATGCGAACAAAATGATCAGCAACACGATAAGCGTGTTCCTGCGTCAAGACAGTAAAGGTAGCACGCGGTTGAAATGATTGATGCTGATGTAAATAAATGTACAATACCAACCTATTCGAGGGTCCAACCGAGACCCTTTCTCGGCTTAGGATCCATTTCTTCTGCTGTTGTTTCAGACAGCTCATTTAGAAGACTACTACAGTTGAACATGTTACTGGACGGGGTTTTTTCAATCACACTATAACCAGCGGATCGTAATGCTACACCGTACCTCGAACACATGTTCAGTCGTCGGCTCTTGTTAATGGGGTCTACGATTAGCTAGAAACGGCCGGTCAAGCAGGGAAAGAAGCTATGAGCAATAGAAATGTTCGAGTGATAGTCGGCTGGGGCGGAGACAGCGCTTACAGGCAGAGGAAATGGTCCCTTTTCTCTAGATTCATTGAAGAGATACGAGATATGGTCATCGGTATTTCATCCCGACATCAAATGCTAGTCGCCAGTTGCAGTCCATGCCGCGCACCAACAAAGTTGAGTGGGTTCTCACATGGTGCCAGCTCAGCTCTGGTGGGATGTAGTGTCGCAAATGACCCTGATAGCTTGGCTCAACCTTGTCTTAGATGGCGTGCATGCTCAGAAGCAGCTGAGGCTGCCGCGTGACAAGTTTGGTCTGGTCCGCAATAATGATATCGGAGGAATAAGTAAGGTCTGTTTCGCAATCGTCTTCACAGTACTCGTAACTTGGTATGGAGTTTCAATTGGATAATGGCGTCATGCCGATCTCTGCGCTATGAGGAACGGGAGGAGAGAGGTTCCTCAATCTCTGAAGGAATTGCCGAAATATATCGAATACAGTGTGAGGACAATGGGTTGTCGGCGAGAATGACTAACTAGGTAGACTACGAGATCCAGTCACCGTCGCATACGTGTCGACCTTCTTCCGAACAGCTGGCCATTTTTAACGATAGCTACACTCTTTAGCATTGCTTGTGGTGGATTGTAAGCAGCTGGCCAACGATTTATGTTTTTTCTGATGGCGGGAGCTCCGGTAGCCACGAGATTCAGCTGGAGGAGCCAATACCAGCTGGGATAAGGGACGCGTTAGGAAGAAACCTTATTCTCAAACCGACATCCATGAGCTCCAGCACTACGTCAAGCTGCAGCGCATTGACTTAACCGAATGCACCTTCTTCCCACGCGCTTACTCGTATATCTCCACACCACCTGCATGCTTCTTCAACAGCGGCTGAACCTCATCCTTCCCAACACCAGTCTATACCCGTTATGGTAGGAGAAGGCCGTAGGTAGACTAGCTACGGGAGTTGTCTTGCTTATTCGCATACAATCTGAGGCCTTGTGCTACAGGCTTGGTTATGTAGGCTGAAGTCGACAGTCTCTTCAACGAATTAGTATTTGGTTTGTGAACTTTTTTCGGGGACTTGCAGGAGAGTGCATTACTCTGGCTCAAGACCGTCACTATTTCCCCAGCAGTCGTCTCTCCACATGAAGGACAAGTTCTGCTTCCATAGCAGCAAACGCCTCACATATAAACTTGCGTTCCTCATAAATAGAGAACAACGCATTCTTCGCTCCCAAAATGGTGGAACCAGAATCTAGTCAACACCTCTCGCATGCTTATCAAATGTGCTGCACTTCTAATCACAAGGTCGTCAATACCACTCGACTTGCATCACTTCCGGTGGGCCGTATTAAAATGGAAAAGTGTGGACCCTTTATCTCCCAAAGCTTCGATCATGAAATCTGGCTCCAAACCTAGCCTTTGACCTTGAAGATCGACTCAGCAAGGCGCTTGACATTTCCGGACGTGATACCAGCAACTGAGATTCGCCCGTCCTTGGTAGCGTAGACCGAGTGTTCCTTTGCCAGCGTGTCCATTTGTTCTGACGTGAGACCAGTGTAGGCGAACATGCCGATCTAAATTCACAAGTCAGCAAGGAGGAAAGTTTGTTGGGTTAAGGAGGAGAGCAACTTACCTGGTTGGTGATGTGGTCCCAGTTGTGCTTGCTGCCAAGGTCTTCCAGATTCTTCTTGAGCAGAGCTCTCATCTCGATGATACGGTCTGCCATGCCCTTGACTTCACCCAGCCATTGCTCATTAAGAGCAGGGTCGTTAAGGATCTCCGAGGCAACTCGTGCACCATGCACTGGAGGGTTGGAGTAAAGGGGTCGGACAAGAATCTTGATCTGAGAGTCTACGCGTTTCTTCTCTTCTGCTGATTCACAAACAATGGAGAATGCACCCACTCGCTCACCGTACAGACCCATGTTCTTTGCGAAACTTTGGCATAGAACCATCCCATGACCTTCCTCAATAAAGAGTCGGACAGGCAGAGCATCTTTGTCAGTGTCACCACTTGCAAAGCCCTGGTATGCCATATCAAAGAATGGGTAATGCTCCTTCTCTTTCATGACTTGGCTGATTTGCTTCCATTGCTCTGGCGTTGGGTCGATACCGGTCGGGTTGTGGGCGCAGGCGTGTAGCAATATGATGGACTTTTCAGGTGCAGCTTTGAGGTCGGCAACCATACCGTCAAAGTCCAATCCGATGGTCTCCTTGTTGTAGTACTTGTACTGCTTGACGTCTAGACCGGAATCACTGAAGACTGCTTTGTGGTTTGCCCAACTAGGGGTTGGGATGTAAATGCTCTTGCCGTGAGGGTAGAATCTTTCCATGAAAGCACCTCCTATTCTTAGGGCGCCAGTACCGGAGATAGATTGTGTAATCGCGAGGCGATCTTCTTTGATGACAGGAGAATCGGCACCATAGGCGAGTTTTGCAGCGGCTTTTGTGAAGGCAGGTACACCTGTAATGCCAGCATATTCTTTATCCAACTTGGACTTGACAACTTTTTCCTCGGCTGTTCTCACGGAAGGAAGTACGTAAGGCTTGCCTTTGTCGTCACCTAATCTATATCAGTATTCATTCTTATCTTGCAACACCACTTAGACTGTCACATACGGTATGCACCAACTCCTAGGTTTATCTTCTCGGCAAAGCTATCTGCTTTGAATGCTTCAGTGATACCTAAAATAGCATCCGGTGGTCCTTGTTTCACACCACTCCAAGTTGATGCGCAAGCTGCTCGGACGATGAAAGATTGAGATTGGCCCTGTCGAGCCACTGCCCGCGCAGCCGGTCTAAGTGTCGACAACATGCTGAAAATGCGATATGACAATACCAAACTTGACAAATTAAGAAGAATTGATTGAAGATTAATGAAGCTGCAAAAACGACAGCTACAAGAGATTCAAAGAAATGTCAGGGGCGAGATCTGGTAAAAAAGTCCCTTTCAAGACTCTCAGACCATGACAACGTCTACAATAGTTCGGGGAAGCTCAAAGATCCACCGGGGATTCGCCGAAAATACCGACACAGCGGCCATCTCCAGACTGGGGCAATTTCGGACGAGAGGAAAGTCACCCGAGCATCGCATCCCGTCCCTGTAGCAAGGCACGTGGCAGCAGCATAGGCGGAAGCACTCTGCCCCTGACTTTCTATTCGCGCTTAATGGTGGTTGCCTCTAAATGTACCTGGGTATGGCAGGAGGCTGTCCATGGTCGAGCCTCTCCAAAGTTGATTCTCAAGCGTGAAAGAGCTTGGACAGTGAGTAACCATCAATAACACCTTCGTGACGGCCATCATAAGAGGGACCTCAAGAGCAGCAACCTTTCCGTGCAAGACGAACGATAATAGACCTCGCAAAGCTGTAGAATATCATGTTTCCTTCCAAACACCAAGCAAGCCGTACAGGATTTTCCGAATCTAAGTGGCAGCATTCAATAAGTAACAGCAACACGGTTCAGCAGACTCGAGACTTGAACAATCACTCAAACTATCAGTTTTAAAGATGACTACCGCCAACGCCACTACCACCAATTCCGGCATCAGAACCCGTGTTCTCATCCTTTCAGACACCCACTCCGCTCTTCCGGACCCCATAAACACACCCGACCTCCCCTATTCCCACACCTTCCCCTCCGCCGACTTGGCAATCCATTGCGGTGACCTAACATCAACCGGCAAGCTCCACGAACACGAAAGAGCTCTAACCTTACTCAAATCCCTTCCAGCGCGCATCAAATTAGTAATCCCAGGAAACCACGATCTCACTCTAGACCAGGACTACTGTGCCACCCACCCTCATCTCTACGACTGGTCCCGTTCCCACACAAAAGAAGACCTTAAAGCCGCTCACCAGCTCTACACCAGCTCCGAAGCCCGCGAAACCTTCGGCATAATCTACCTTACCGAAGGAACCCACGCCCTCACCCTCCCCAACGGCGCAACCCTAAAAATCTATGCAAGTCCCTACACCCCCGAGTTCTGCGACTGGGCCTTCGCACACCCCAAACACGTAGACCGCTTCAACCCACCCAATACTACCACAAACACCAACACAACACCAACGAACCCAATCCCCACCTTCCACCCAACATCCCCATCCCCCTCATCATCAAACATCCACATCCTCATAACCCACGGCCCGCCCCACAAAATTCTAGACCTAACAACAACCAACACCGCCGTCGGCGACACCCATCTGCGTACCGCCCTCCTCCGCGCAAAACCCCTCCTCCACTGCTTCGGGCACATTCACGAATCGTGGGGGCATCAGATTCTTCACCACGACGATACCACAACCGACAACAACACCAAAACCGAAAGCAAAGCTCTTGATGACGAAGCGATCTCAGAATCGTCAAATTTAAACACGCCAATAATGAACAAAATCGGGGAATGCGCGTATATCGATGCGACAGCTCTAGAACACGGGATGCAGACGGTGTGCGTGAATGCGAGTATTATGAGTGTTGAGTATGAGGCTTGTCAGAGGGGTTGGGTCGTTGATTTG
>Ga0068618_1000028_pt1 | contig 23226 bp, 24 predicted proteins | sample InSIn2SAF170_2_FD_77423 | JGI IMG/M metagenome (GOLD analysis project Ga0068618, IMG submission 77423) | Clean room microbial communities from NASA Spacecraft Assembly Facility at Jet Propulsion Laboratory, Pasadena, California, USA -... ...
AGGCCCTATGAGCAAGGGCTGATACTGCTTAAAGGAAGGCAACCTTTATGTCAAAGACGCTCTGGAAACTCTGCCTCTTATCAACAAATTGCTCGACAGCAATGCCTTTGCGTATAAAGTGGCAACGAAGGACTGGCATCCACAAAACCACATCTCTTTTGCAAGCAATCATCCTGCGCCAAATAACAAACCGTTCGACTCATTCATCGAGATGAGCAATCTTGTAGCAGATAAACCAGACGAAAAGATGCAGCAAAGACTGTGGCCGGACCACTGTGTTCAAGCGACGAAAGGCGCAGAGCTCGTTCCTAGCCTTAACGCTTCCAAACTTAACCTGGTAATCGAGAAGGGCTCCGATGAACGCGTTGAGATGTACTCTGCATTTGCGGATGCATTCGGTAACCTCACAGCAGGCAAAGGGGGTGTCAATCATGACCTAGCTCAGGTTCTCAAGGACAATGGCATCACTGATGTCTACTGTGTTGGCGTTGCTGGAGAGTACTGTCTGAGTTCTACTGCATTGGATGCTGCAAAAGCCGGCTTCACCACCTATGTGATTGAGGAAGGCCAGAGATGTTCTAACCCAGGGGCATGGGGCGAGATACGAAACAGGCTCTTTACAGGAAGGGTGGAAGTGGTAAGCGAGAACAGCGAGCAGGTACAGCAGCTCCTCTCAAGATAAATCATAGTCATGCCTGGGTCCGAAGTAGGAAAGCTGTTGAATCGCCAGAAGCAGGAATTACAGTTGGTAAACAACCAAATACTTCTTGATAACTCCTGAGGGCCCTCAGTCGTCAGTACGATTCATGTTGCGCAGATGATCATTTCGGACACACTCTGCACTTGTAGTGGCTGACACAAGCTTACTACTGTAGTACATTATTGCAGCCAGAACACTTTGTCCTCAACTCCAGTAAGCGATTTCTATGGTCGGAATCCGACGATCCAGATTCACACGACTTTGCAGCCCTGAGTAAACGTCTTGTACTTGCATGGCTCGTTCAAGCACCTTGAAATGTGCTAGGCATTCACTAAAACAGATTTTTGCCCACAGCCATATCTTAAACAGTAGAGCTCGGAACATGCCACACTCAATTCAACGTGCTCTAAGATCAACCATTTCTGAAGAACCCCACCTCAGCAACATATCTTTAGGTGAACGATATTGGAATCGTAATCTACCACAAGGCAGATGGACAGAGGAATGTCCTAATTTCTTGCTCGGTCAAGGCACAAAGACTGTTGGGATTTTATCATCAAAGCAAGAAGACTATCACTGGCTGACGTGGTCAGAATCGAAACAGCTCGTTGGTAAGACTTTGCATACTACAGTACCTCATACTACGTCGATTCTGTGACAGTCTGATACTTAGGTCACCACTGCTGATTGTCTGTGACCAGAAAGCAACCACATCGATCGCTTTCAACGGCCCCCTCTAGAGCTCAGGCGCTATCTGCATTTTATGTTCAAGCTGAAGCAGCAGTACGGCTCAGTCTTGACTTTTGTGCAGCAGGAACGGTTGCATTGGGAATCAACATCTCCATCTGAAGCAGCCCTTTTCACAAATCCCTCAGACTACCGCATCTTGTTCAATGACTGGCCATATGGCATCGATCCTGATATCACTCACCTTGTGGTGTGGACGAAATTCCTGCTAGACGACGATCCAATCACTGGATTTCTAACCCCTGAACATCACGAGCTCATTGAGAAGTTTGTACAGGAGACATTTTGTGATAAGGATGGCATCAATCGTAAGGACGTAATCTGGTTCAAGAACTGGAAGTCTTTGAAAAGCGTGCATGCTCTCGAGCATTTCCATGTCATGCTTTACCAGGCACCAGCAGAATTCCTGCAGAGGGTCACTCAGAGTGACAAGCCTCTATCAGAAATGGTGGAGGATCTGTGAAGTGACTGGTGCATCTTCGTCGCAATTTACTTGATTGAGATTTGATTTAAACTTGTTGAATACAGTAGTTGATAGAAATGGAACTCGTGTGCTACGATAAAGAAGTGGATGCTAGGATGCTCCGGAATAAGGCAGAGTCAGCTTGCATGCGTGGTCAAGGCTGACCTTTCTATACGCAGAAACTTCGACAGGGCGGATGACGTCGGGTCTGAACACCCCACTGACTTCAAGTTGCAATTCTTGTCTGACGAATCCCTTCGTACAGTTGCTGCGCATGTGGATGACTTTTGCCTAGATAATGCTCGTGTAATTTCCACTCTTCGAACTGCCACAAGGTCACGATTGCCAACCACGAGAGTCCGACAAGAGAACCCCTTCTCAGTCACTAGTCGTCAAACGAACAGCATCGCACACGTCAAATTCGACGACCTCTCTGCCTGTTACAGCGGCTCTAGATTACAATTTTGTAGCGATATTCGAAGATTACTGCAATGTCAACACTGAAGCACTCAATAGCAGGTCATCTGCGGCATCGCAGCGAGAGCGTCAAAAGTACCACACCAATTGACTACGACATTGAGAAATTACTAACCAGACGAAAGGTGGTCGCTCGTCCCAGGAGGAACCACGAGACATGGAAGATGACACTACTGTCGTTGAGCCAGATCAGAACAATGGTGCGCGGTCCGCCAACTCCCTCATGCCTGTGCTGATCTCTCAGTCTTATCCCACATCATATCCCAGCTGCGGCCTGGTGCCGATCTCAGTCGCATAACCCTTCCAACCTTCATCCTCGAGGAGAGGTCCATGCTAGAAAGAATCACAAAGTACGTCATGCGGAGCAGCACGAAGAGTATCAACTAAGTCAATCAGCTTCATGGCACATTCTGACATCCTACTTACACTGCCAACTATCGACGACCCATTGGAACGGTTTCTGGCAGTAGTGAAATTCTACCTAAGTGGATGGCACATCAAACCTCCGTAAGTAAGGTTGACACGGCACACAACACAGAACTGATCAGGGTAGTGGTGTTAAAAAGCCGCTGAATCCTATCCTCGGCGAGGTCTTTACAGGCTACTGGGACTATCCGGACAATACCAAAGGCTACTACATTTCAGAACAGACTTCACACCATCCTCCAAAGTCCTCCTATTTCTTTATGGCACCGGAGCACCACATTCGAATAGATGGCACGTTAAAACCTCGCAGCAAGTTTTTGGGTAACTCAGCCGCCAGTATGATGGAAGGCATATCCTATCTTCGTTTCACCAATCGTGGGAAGAGCAGGCTCGGAGAGAAATAGTACGTTACGATTTTGATTAACGAGGCTGTGCTGACCGTTCTCAGTACATTGACACAGCCAAACATGTATGCTCGTGGCATCCTATTTGGAAAGATGAAGTACGAACTAGGAGACCATTCCTATGTCAAATGTCCCGAGAACCACCTATCTGCCGATATTGAGTTCAAAGTCAAGGGTTGGGTTGGAGGTACCTACAATGCCATTGGAGGTTTTATCAAGGACGACAAAACTGGTGAGCAGTTATATGAGTTGTCGGGATTGTGGAATGGAGAAATGTACGCCAAGAATCTGAAGACTGGTCAGAAAACACTACTGTTCAACGCTGCAGGGGCAAGATATAGTCCACCTCTTGCACGTCCAATATCCGAGCAGGGAGACAGAGAATCACAGAGATTGTGGGAGAAAGTATGCAAAGCAGTACATGCTGTTGATCACACGACAGCCACAGAGGAGAAAGCAAAGATCGAAGACAGGCAGAGACAGGAGGCCGCTGAGAGACAGGAGAAAGGTATTGAGTGGCACCCTAAGCTGTTCAGGCACGTAGATGCAAGGCCCGGTGGGAGAGAGGAAGGCGAAGAAGATCTCGAGTGGATTATCAATGCTGATATGCAAGTACCTGTGTGTGTTCCCCGATTCGACGCTAACGCTTGATAGTGATGGTCACGCACCACCCGAGCAGATCAAACAGCAAATCTTCGCGATAGCACCCATTCTGCCTGGACAGAAGACCTCATCAAATAACCAAGAAAACGTTGCACCCGCGTATGCTCCAGCGCCTGCACGAGCACCAGCTTCGAGAGCTCCAGACATGAGAATGCCGACTGAAGGTCCTCCGGTAATGGCTGCATCACAAACGGCACAACCCTCAGCTCACACTGGCAGCTTGATTGATCTTGACTCAAGACCCACCAACGCCGCACCTCCTAGAACAATACCTACATATACGAACGCAGATCCAATAGCGGGCAACCCATTCCACCCAACCTCGAATCCGAAAAACATTGCTCCCATCTACGACAACATACCCGCATCAGCACCCACGAGCAACGTGCCTTATTCGAGCAACTTCATGGATGATGATCGTCATTTGAGTAACAGGATGGCTGGTATGAGTATGCATGAACCACTAAGACCACGAGGTAATGCGCCGTTGCGGAGAACTGATACTCAAACAAGCGATGTAGATACTTTCGTAGATGCTGAAGGATAGTCATATCTGCTGGAAGCGCTTCAGCAGCATTTTTTGGCCTGGTCATATAGCTTCGTGGAGAGCTCAACCCGAAGTGGCCAGTATGTGCATTTTAATAAATTAGCCGCATTACTATTTGCTTTTCTCTGCAGTTTTTATTTCCCAACCAGCACTTCGAGTTTCCACTCCATGTACCCAATTATTCTATGAGCAAGCATCCACGAGTCAAGATCGAAAAGAAAATGAGCCGTTATCAAGCAGAGTAGTCGCACGATTCATACCCTGCTATCTCATGTCATCTTCGCCGTGCAGCCATTTCCCACTGTAGCACAACGCCAGCTCAGTAACAGTCGGTACACTCGCAGTTTCACACCTCACTCAAAGAACTCCTACCTACATTAGAAGGGGAGAAAGGACATGATAGGTTAAGTCAGTAAGGGAAAGTAAAGAGTACGTGTTTACAATTCTTCAATATAAACCCTGGTAACTTCCCCCTCTACAGTACAGTAGTCTGCATACATACCACCAGAGCGAGCGAACAAGAAGTCTGAAGTTCAATCCGGCAAGTCAATACAAATACAGTAATCCATAATATTCGTGCCTATTCACGTGCTCTTGTTCACACGCAAGCGATTTCATTCTTCTTTTCTACCTGATCTTCCTAACCGTCCTCCATTTCCAACAACGTTCTTCTAGCCGTGAATAGAAATCTAATTTGTCTTTCGATTGATAAAGTACATTTTTGTTTTAGCGCAGGGTACCTTTCCTTGCAGTAGTGAGTGTTTTTAATATCAGCAGTAACATTCTTTGGACCATCCCATCCATATTCAAGGAAAATTTTTCTTTCATTCTGGTCGGTTATCATTTCCGCCTAATTCAATTGGATCATCTGTGCTTTGGCTGCAATTTGGTTGACCACGTGCAGTACTGAAAGAACGAATGAGTAAACACAAAACAAAACAAAACGAAATCCAACCAACGCCGTCGCTAATGAATAAACACAAGATTTCGTCTCTAGGATTGCTGACGTTGATGTTGATAGTGATAGCATGCTATGCATCTCCCATCATTTGTCGAGCAACCTTGCGACTCGAGAAAGTGAACACCATGCACGGTCATATAGGGATAGACGGCCAATTGAATGGATCCATCACGATATGACAGTGCTTATGCATGTCACTTGGTGATCATGATAATACATGGACCTAGCTATCCTCCTCATCGTCATCCTCCTTCGGAGATTGTGGAGAGTTGGGAGAGAAAGCTGGACTTGCTGGAGAGTACTGAGGAGTCTGAGCACCGCCACCAGAGGTAGGGCTTCGTGGAGAAGCGTTGTAGCGAGGGCTCGATGGCGAGTACGAGGGTGATGCCGGCGAGTAGCTTGGAGAAGTGGGAGATTGTCGAGATCCACTTCCATAAGCAGGGCTGCTCGGGCTGTATGAAGGTGATGTTGGGGAGTATTGGGGTGAGGTCGGCGACGTGGGTGAAGCTGGGCTGAACGCGGGCGACGTGGGTGAGTAACTCGGTGATGTCGGAGAACCACTTGCGTAAGCTGGGGAAGTTGGTGAGTAGCTGGGAGACGTCGGAGAATAGGTAGGTGACGTTGGAGAGTGGTAGGCCGGAGATGTTGGGGAATAGGCCGGCGAGGTTGGACTGTAGCCAGGGCTGGTTGGCGAGAACGATGGAGATGCAGCGCCATACACCGGGCTAGCAGCGCCGAAGGCTGGCGATGATGGTGAGTAACCACCAACATTGGGAGAAAAGCCTGGTGACGAAGGACTTGCACCAAATGGACTTGCGGGAGAATATCCAGCAGGACTGCGACCACCGTAAGGACTGAAGCCACCTGCTCCGAAACCTCCAGGTTGATAATCGGTGAAACCTCCTGGAGCCTCGGTGTTCTGGTTGATGGGCGAGAAGGCAGAATTGTAGTCCGGCGATCCCAGATACTGCTGGTCATGCATCGGTGAACCAGAGTCGTATGGAGTAGCACCGCCCTCAAGAAGTTGTTGAGTGCTCTTCACGCCAAGAGGACCACCCAAGCCCATGCCTGCATTATCAGCAACCACGGTATTGAGCATCTTCTGGTCAAGCAATATATCCATGACACCAGTTCCGACAGGAGCGACCTGACCAAGGATCAAGTTCTCGGACACACCTTGGCAATCGTCGAGCTCTCCTGCAGCTGCTGCTTCAAGCAGGATTTCCACAGTCTGTTCAAACGAACATCGCATCAACGCTCCTGTATCGGACTTGTTGATACCATGACGTGTAACAGCCATGATATATCCTCGATTTGTCATAACATCACAAAGGATACCAATGTGTCGAGCGTTGACGTAGCTACCATCGAAGGAGAGCACGTTTGACAACTCGCGGTAAATGGCTGCTCGACAAGCTTCGATGCCAAGTACGGTCAAAACCTCCGTGAACTTGTTGGTGTAGGTTCGTGTGGCGTCAACGCCTTCAATGCCAAGAACAGCTTTGAACGCACTACCAGATGTCTCCAAGGTGTGCTCCTTGTATTCGTCCTCGGTGGACTTCATCTTGACTGACCCATCCGACAGCAACTTCGATCGCTCCTTCTTGTCAATGAAAGCTCGCTCAATACCCTCAACACCACGGAATTTGAGATTTTCCAGCATATTGTTCATGAAACGCTTGAGAACCTCGTCGTGTTGGGTGGCATCAGAGTCCTTGTCCTCGGATTCTGCCATTGACATGAACGCGTCACCCGCAAGACGGATGCGAATGGTTGGTACCGGAGAGTTGGCATCACTGGCAAGCACAGCAATAGCATTTTTGTGCTCATCCTTCATCTTGTTGACGACATCGTTGATTGTCAAGTCCTTGTCAAGGAGTTTTCTGCGACTGAGAACAATGCGAAGAAGCCACTTGGACTGACTTTCTTCCACGTTTTCTGCATCGTCTTCGAGCATCCAGTATGATTCGACAAAGTCTTCGTCTTCTGGAATGATAGTCGACTTGACATCCGGGTCATACCATAGTTCCCAAGACTCGGTGACATGGCGCAAGGCTGTGAAGGTCACACGACTTCGAAGCACTTTAGCTGTAGCCTGGTTCTCAGCGTTCTCTGGGACTTGGTAGATGGTCATTGACGGGGTCTTAATCTCCTTAGACACGTTCAAGATTTCTTTCAGACGTGGCACACCCAATGTAACGTTCTTAGCAGACACACCAGTGAAATGGAATGTGTTCAGTGTCATCTGAGTCGCAGGCTCTCCGATAGATTGCGCAGCAAGAACACCAACCATCTCACCAGGAGCGACGGCAGCAGCAAGGAATTTGCTCTCAATGCTACCAATGATGTTGTCAAAAGCCATTTCGGTCAGAGAATGGTTTAGGACAAGTCGTTTGTAAGACAATTTCGAACGAAGCTGGCATTTGAACAACAAAGTAGCGTTCTCCTCAGCTTCGCGGGAGAGATCGTCCTTCTTCCGGATAAGGATCAATTTGCTCATCAATTCCTTTACCTTGTTCAAGACGTGCCTTGGGTCCAGGTCTGTCTTGTCTCCTCTGCGAATCTTGAAGGCCCGCATGGCCTGGTTGATGATGCGAGCAACGTTTAGTGGCAATTGGAATGCGCTGTCTGCTCCCTTGTTCGAATTGGCATACATACTTCGCACAAACCGTCGTGATTCGAGCAATTCCTCGTACTCTTCATCAAACATATTCTGAAGATCAGCGTCGCCCTTGATTTGTTGAGCTCGAAGCAGGATACCACGCCATTGCTTGTCGCTACCGTCAATAAGATCGACCTTGTAAGACTTCTCAAAGTCTGCATCAGACTGATTCAGCATATCAATTTTCTGCTTTTCGATGTGTCCACCATCAAGACCGTCCTCTCCATAGAGGAACTGCATGATGTTTCCTCGTGAATCACGGACAGTGCCATCGTATTTGACAGACACTTCTTCGAGCGCTTTCACAAGTCGTCGCTGAATGTACCCTGTCTCAGCAGTCTTGACCGCGGTATCAATGAGACCCTCACGACCAGCCATGGCGTGGAAGAAGAACTCGGGGGGCGTCAGACCTCGCAGATATGAATTCTCGATGAAGCCACGAGAAGCTGGAGAATAGTCATCTTTGGAGAAGTGGGGCAATGTGCGATAGTTGAAGCCAAACGGAATACGCTTCCCTTCAACGGCTTGCTGACCAACAAGAGCCATGATCTGGGCAATGTTGATACCTGAGCCTTTCGAACCTGCCCGCGACATCTGTACAAAGTCGTTGAAGTCCGGTAGACTGTCTTGTGAAGCACCACCTGCCTTGTCACGAGCCTTGTTGAGGTCAGCCATGACCTTCGATTCGAAAGTCTGTCGAATATTCATGCCAGGTGCAGGTTCGAGTTCATCGTTGTAAGCAGTTTCAGTAGTCTTGGCCACGAGTGCCTTCTGCTCTGCCACAGCATTCTGGATCTTCTTGACGATATCGGGGGCGGGTATCGAGTCTCCAATACCAATGCTGAAACCGTTGTGCAACAGCCAGTAATTTACGACGACTTGGGCACCGTTGAAGAATGCCATCGCAGCGTCGTGTCCGTTCTCGTTGAAGATGGTGTGAATAACACCACCAGCGCTTCTGCCAACATTCTTTTTCTTGAGCAGTCCGAACATAAGCTCTCCTTCCTGTATCATCAAGCCTTCGTCGCTAGGCGTGTAGTAGTCCTTGATTGAGCCTGATTCGGTCTCTTCCAGGTTCAAGTTCTTTGGTAAGACCATACTGATGATCTGTTTTCCGGTCCAACGAGGAGTTGGCTTCAGTATCGCAGGTTGGGGAATGGTACCATCCCACTCAGGCACCCAAAGCATGATGTTCATGACTTGTTCTTTGGACAAGAAATTATCGCGACGACAGATTTTGTAGATACCGCACAGTGTATCTTGCACAATACCCATGAGAGGAGCGTTCTTCTGAGGGGAGACAATGTTTCGCGGAACCAGGCAGAGCTGCGAAAGTTCTGCTCTGGATTCCTGACTCTGAGGAACGTGCAAATTCATTTCATCACCGTCAAAATCAGCATTGTAAGGAGTGGTGACTGACAAGTTGAGTCGGAAGGTCGAGTAAGGTAGTACTCGTACTCGGTGAGCCATCATGGATTCTTTGTGCAGAGATGGCTGACGATTGAAGAGAATCACATCACCGTCGATGATGTGACGCTCAACTTTCCAACCGTATTGCAGGTTCATCTCACCCGCTCGCTTTGCGTGACGAAGATCAATGCGGTCGCCTGTATCGCGAATGACATATCGAGCACCCGGGTGTTCTGTAGGACCGTTGGCCACATATCGCTTCAGACGGTCGATGTTGAATGGAGTGACCACTTCTGGGTAGGTGAGCGTTCTGGCAATGCTGCGAGGAACACCAACTTCATCGAGAGAAAGATTGGGATCACCAGTGATAACAGTTCGAGCAGAAAAATCGACACGCTTTCCCATCAAATTTTGTCGAAGACGACCATCTTTACCCTTCAGTCTTGCTCGGATAGCCTTGATGGGTCGGCCACTCTTGTGCTGTGCCTTGTCTAGACCAGCAATCTCGTTGTCCATGTAGGTGTTGACGTGAAATTCGAGAAGATCAACCAGAGTGTGCTTGATGTGTTCCGGAGTACCGTCAACTTCACAGCGCAGGACAGTTTGATTGGCCCGAATGATATCGGTCAACTTAAAGGTCAAGTCATCTTCTCCACGAGCTCCCTGCCCTGAGCCATCAACACTGATGCTAGGTCTAACTGCGGGCGGTGGGACTGGCAAGGCCTGCAGAATCATCCATTCTGGTCGAGCATAGTATTTGTTCAACCCCATGTGATCTAAATCTTCATCGCTGATTATTTGCAGGATCTCAAGAGCTTGCTTCGCATACAATCGGGTCGTCGTTTCCTGACCAGGTTCGTCATCGTCCTCGCCTTTAGGCTTTTTCCATTTGAGCTCAAGGGTAATGCCTTTCTTTCGGATAGATGGCTGGTAATTGCCACAACCTCCGTGGTTGGTCACCTTTTGACCTTTGACAGGCGGGTTATCCGGGTCTTCAGGTGTAGAAGCCTCGCAGACAGTTCGAGGTTTACTAAGTCGCCAGACTCGGTCAAAACGAACTTTCTCGTTTTTAGTAGCATAAGCAGCACGACGTTCCTCGGACTGAAGGATAAATGTCAGCAGAGCATATGGACAGAGGGCGGATCAAACCTACATCAAGAGCTTTGATCTTGCCACAATTGTGGCAGACAGTCTCCAAAATTCTTTTGGCCTTGCCCATAAAGCCATGGTGATAAACAGGCTCAGCGAGCTTGATGACACCAAAATGTCCAGGACATTCATTCATGTTCTCTTCACACGTTGAGCACTTGAAATTTCGATCGATAGTACCGAGATGAGGATCGTTGGGGCCTTTTTCACGAGGTCGCATACGCTGCTCATCCCTTCACAATCATTAGAAACTGCTGGTAGTCACAAAGTCATGTCTACGAATAACATACATAGTCTCAGGATATTCGATATCGACGACCGCAAGTCGCTCAGACTCTTTGGGCGAGAAGATGCCGAATCGAATTTCTTGAATGGTATGCACAGGGGCGCTGGAATATGTGAAGTTTAGGTTCGACATGATTGCGATTTGGGAGCGGTATTGATATTCTCGAATCTAAAGAAGGGTCTGTCGAACGATGTCGACGCACGCAAGATGCGCGGTGGATGGTCTGCGAAGACCTTTTGACGACCTTGAGCGTGTCGCCCTCTGGGGCCTGCCCAAAAACTCTTTTCTGGCTGCGCTCTCCTCCAAACACCGTGTGTTTCTCTCCAAACAACTTTCCAGGATATCTCTGATCGATCTTCGAAGGTTTCAATCGGTCGCGCAATCGAATTGATGCGTTGGGTCGAAGAATCGATGAATGGTGGGTGATGAGAAAGATGGACAAAAGTGTGACGCTGCGGAAGAAAGGGCGCAGTTCTCAAGAATGGCGGATTTGCCGCTAAGTCACGCTAAAATTGGTGCAGCTTGGCATAACCCCAGGCTGCCACGGGTGACAATAAGATTATCCACTATATCACGACCGTGACTCGAACGCGACACGCTGGACTTATCATTTCTTCGTCACTTCTGTCGAATCGCTTCAGTACGTGCTGATGTGATAGTTCACAGGCATTCATTGAGAGTCAGTCTGCATATTCATTTGGCCTGGTGGTCGGTAAGATAAACGCCGTAACGATACGAAGACATTTATAGGTAGGGTTCGCCAAGTAAGGATTTTCAGCAGATATAGACCGCGGACACTACAGTAACCTGTTATACAGTAGAAAGTGTTTGCTCCTGAAAGTCGTCCTCGAAGACCGTACCTAGGTACCGTGTGGAATGTGAAGTCGTATTCTGATCCGTGTACTGTACCTCTGGTCGACACCCCTAACAAAGTTTGCCTGACCAATCAAATCCCCAAAACAAATGTGGAACATCAATCACCCTGCCAGTAACCTTCACCTTGCATCTGAGAATTGGACGCTTCTGCTGCAAGAGTCGAAATGAATTTATCTCTACACGATCCATTCACGCTTGCGCAAGACTATCCTGACAAACTCATCGGTGATATCAGTAAGTTCTGAATCGCTACATTTTGTGTAATGTCCTGATAGGACTACCAGACTAATCTAAATAGGATCCGGCCATGCTACCACTTTACGCTTCAGTCGCAAAGGCGACTATCTCGCCTCTGGGCGCCTTGAAGGCAAGATTATCATCTGGTATGGATTGAGAACCTGCTTCAACTAGCAGTTTTGTTGATAGTTCTAGGGATATGGAAACCATGGGTGTTGCGATGAAACTGAGAGGGCATTGGAAGCAGATACAGAGTCTGAGGTAGGTCAGCTATTTCAATCTTTCGAGTTCTGAGCATTGGACGACCTTATGCAACCACTGCTTTAAGAAAAGTCAAGTCCATCAGCTCCTGTGAAGAGTTATTTGCTTGAAATCTGGGCTCCATGCAATCCCCTTTCTTGTTGCTTCTTGTCTGTTACCTATGGTGTATGGTCACAATCGGAAGAGACAAACTTGGTAGCGGTGTTGCAGAGATCATGGCATTGGTCTCATCACGTCCGTAAAGGACTAAGAACCAGGACGGCAATCACTAACGTTGTCTAGCTGGTCACGAGATGGCCGCTACCTACTTTCTGCCTCGCAAGACTGCCGAGTCTGCTTGTGGGACTTGCAAACTCAGGAAAGAATTCGCATGGTCAAGTTTGAGGCAGCAGTTTATCTCGCTGAGATTCATCCGCACAATCACAATCTTTTTGTTTGCTCCCTCTTCGAAGACCATCCCTACCTAGTCGACATAACCAATCCTGTTCCGATCAAGCACATGCTGCCAAGTCAACCCCTCGATGTCGAGAAAGACGTTAAGTCCTTGACCATGGTCACTATCTTTTCGATCAACGGCAACCACATCATCGCCGGTACTAGCAAAGGTTACATCAACATTATCGAAACGGCAACTCGGAAAATCATTCATTCCACCAAGCTCACCCCAGGCCTGATCACGCTCCTCCGTCTTACACCAAATGGCAGGCAGATGCTAGTGAACAGCACGGACCGCGCCATTCGGGTGGTTGACATGCCTGATCTCTCAATCGTCAGGGCCATTGACTCAATCCCGGACCTCGAACAGCAACAAACCGACAGTATTGAGGATCCTGACCTAGATGCTGATCCTGATCATCCGACCAACGGAATCAACCCAGCCACTCTACCCGAGAACATCCACCTCCAAGTCACCAATAAATTCCAGGACCTTGTCAATCGGCAGCAATGGAACGATTGCGCCTTCTCACACACTAGCTTTTCGACCACATCAACAATGACACCGATAACGCCTAACGCATCGACTACAGCCGACTACGTTACTGCCTCCACGTATATGAAGCGTGACATATATGTATGGTAAGCAGCGGTTCTTCATTAACCTATGCTACGTGCGTGTCGTTCGCGCTTCCTGTGACTTACAAGGAGAATAGGGAACTTCGCACAAATTCCCTGCTCAAAATCCTCGACAATCCCGAAGAGCCTGCCATTATCGAGTGGCATCCTACAAAGCCACTCATAGCCTGTACATCTCTCGACACTGGCTCAATTCAGATCTTTGGTATTGAAGCGGCACAGAAGTGTAAGGATCCTCCTTGATGATATCAACTGTGCGCTACCGCTGTCATCATTGCGTGGTTTTTTGGCATCAATGTTCAGCCTACTAACATATCATACAGGGTCCGCGCTTGCCCCAGACTTCACAGAAGTCACCGAGAACGTCGAATACGTAGAACGCGAGGATGAGTTCGACTCAATCCCCATCGGACTTCGCAATCAGGAACGTATGCAGGCAGAAGACGAAAAAGTCGACGTTCTGACCATCGGTGACGACTCCACAGCCATGCACCACGCTGGTGATCTCGACCACGACATGGACGGCATGAAGCAGTCCAGAGCTGAGGAAGCATCTTTCACGTTACCGATGCTTTACGACATTGAAGATAGTGAGACGGACGATCAGGAGCTTATCCGCTTGGGAGTCGGCACGATGCGAAAGAAAGATGTTAATGAAGGCAAGGACTATGAAGACGAGGGCGAGAGCATGTCGACTGCTGGCAGGGTCACAGACGGAATGCATGCAAGTAGCGGCAACGGGAAGAGAGGTCGGCGGAAGTAAGACATGTCACTGTAGCATGGACGTTCTTGTGTCTCTAGTGACTGATTGATGCGTCGAGCAGACAACGTCAGATTGGTGTCCACCAATTGCGTAAACCACTTCCAGAATAAGTAACCTGGCTGACTAGACTGATGTGCTTACCTTTGCTCATGTACTTGTACTGCTGACAATTCACAGCTTTCTCGTCAGACCGACAGCATCTCGCTGTGGTATTACTAGCGAGCACTATAGTCTGTCAGGAATGGAGAGTAAAACGAGCGTTGAAGCCAGTGTCGACCATGGAACAACAACACCGTTCCTGTGGTTGATACAGTTCTAGTTCCGACCGCCTCGAGGTCTGCGACGCGTCGTACACCCAGTATTTCTACTGAGGCCGGACGATGGTATGCACTGTCAAGCACACCTGTATTGGACCGAGCATGCTATGACTGTGCAGTAGCAAAGAACCTTATCGACAATCAAAGCTGGTCCATGTTGCGCAACTTTATCGTCCTTGTTGTAAAATCTTATCCGTTGAGTAGGTAAGTATGTCTTAAGAGGTAGAGCTGGCGGGGCGGAATTTGTTCAAATATCCCGTGCCAAGATCTCCATTAACGCTTTTACCGTAACATGGCTCTGGATGTGAACGTTAAAGAACACCTACACACTGCTAATCGTCGAGAAAAGGCGTCTCGCGTGAGTTCTTTCACCACGATCATCGAGTATGAAAAATAGGAGAGGCAAGGAACACCACAAGGAAACACGAATAAACTTCTCCATTTCGTAAATAGCGCGATCAAGCACGAAAATCACCTCGACTATTCGTGCCAGTAGTATCCTGAGCTCAACTGCTGCATACCATAGGTACTGAGTATATGTATGCATGTATTCTGGCATACTTGTGTAATTACAGATTCATTAGCCGGCAGGCATTCCCACAGCCTCGTTTGTGGTTCACACACTTTGAGCTTAACCTCGCGTCGTGTTCGGAGATCTGTATGTGCGTCAATCTCGAGTTCCGGCTGCACCATCGAGATTGCTTCATTATCGTGTCCCAGAGCCACATCAAGCGTGTATGTTACCATCGGGCAGGCTCCCAAGCTTGCTTGTCCTTGCCGTCGACGAATTCCGCAGTATCCTTCGTTTCGACTTCTCGCGACGTTGTATCTCCGACTAACTTCGCATCGTTAGTTGCGCCACCATCATCTTCTTGACCACCCATTATCTCAACAGCGACCTCTGCATCGGCTTTCTTTCCAGCCTCTGCCTTCGCCTTTGCAGCCTCGAACACAGCGAAGAGCCTCTTCTGCTCCTCAATTTGCTTCAGCAACGCAGGCGACGGTCCCTCCGAAAGTGCCACAGTAGCTTTCATACCAGATGAACCAGCAGCCCCGACACCGCCACCAACGTCGTCCTGACCATCCTTCTCACCGTTCTCAGTCTCTCCAACCACATCCTCATCCCCACCATCAACCACCTCCACAAAATCCTCTCCATCCTCAGCATTGAGATCCCTCGCCTCAAATCCAAGACTGACAGGCCCACCCTTCTTGGCACTCGGTTTCCTACCCCTACCCCTCGGTGCCCCTTTGTTAGCCTCTCTAGCCTCCCGCACCTCTCTTGTCCTCGTAATAAGATCAGTCCTAATCTCAACTCCAAGCCTCTTGTTCCAGACCGAAGCCGGGATCATGTTCTTAAGATAAGTCCAGAACTCGTCCGTCTCAGCAATGTCCTTCCAATAGGGCTTCGTGAAAGCGCTGCGACCTTCGGGACATGTCATTGGTTTGGGTAATTTGATGGCTGATGTGGATGTCGAGAGTGCGGTTGCAGCGTTCTTGGCAGATGTAGTGGTTGTGGTGGTGGTGCGAGATTTCTTGTTGGCTCGTGAGGATGGTTTGGTGGTCTTTGAGAAGTCTGAGTGGGAGGACTCGGAGTCACTGTCAGGTGTTGGTTCGGCGCGCTTGCGGGATGAGGATGCGATGGCCATCTCTCTGGATGACTTCATGGTGGGCATGGTATGTTCGAGTATCTTGACCTGAGATCTTTTCAATACTTTGGTAGGGGTTGGGAAAGTAGAATACGATGGGAGGATTGTACATACAGGGCGGGAGAGAAATGCAAATTTTATACGAGCGGCCTCCAGAGCTTTTGATTCTTCACATGGTCAGAGCGAAACCCGAGTGAGTTGTAATGAGGATTAGTACAGATAAAGTGAGAAGACAAGTGAGTTGAAGCTGATCGATTCTGGACGATCGAGACATCTTTGAACAACCTGCATGCATGATGAAGATTGCATTGAGTGGGTTCGACCTCGCAAATGAGGAAGGAGCAAGGTCTTGATTTGCACATCAGCCATCAGAACCCTCGCTCTCGTCACCATCATTTCGTTCCGCATACTCGTTATCCTCATTCAACAACGGCACAAAGCGGAAGTCAATGAAGGAGAATTTACCAGTATCAGCGCCAGCAGCACTGTCAGGACCGACAGCGCCATAGGGGTTCATCATCTCTACCATAAATTGCAAGCTCAAAACACCCTGCCTGTCAAGACGGATACTGACTTTGCTGCCTAATGCCATTGCCCTTCCTGCTCGCTTGATGAGATCGAACTTGTACCTTTCCCGGACACGGCCGTGACTGTCCGATGGAGCTGCGACCACAAACGTCTCTGTGATTTGAGGCTGCTTCCTCCTGTTTGTGCTCGATAGCGCATCAGGCGCTGCCTCAGAAGCGAAATCGACAGTGCTATCACCAAATGGGCCACCGTGGCCTTCGAGTGAGAAGTATGGTGCAGAAGTACTGGAGGCATTGACCACGAGACTTTCCGAATTGGTACTCGCAAGCTCAGAAATAGCATCGTGCAACCAAGTGCTGGGCATAATTGTCTTAAGAACCAGTGCATTTCTGTCGAGAGGTATCTCGTTGCTTTCATCATACATGTTCGGCAGGCTATAGGTGTTCATCTCGCAAGTGGTTTTGACTCCACTCTCCTCGATTGTGATTGACAGGGGAGCGCCACGCTGGAAATAGGAAATTCTGCATGTTCCGCCTAGTCCAAGCGCTGGCGTGTTGAATGCCACGGCATATGACGATGTAATGCCTCCGCTTTGGTTCTTGTATGTAGAGCTTGAATCGGATATGCCAAATATTTGCAATGTCTCGAGCAGTGCAATGATATTCACACGGAATGGCGCAACAGTTTCATTGTCTTCGCCAGCATGTAACAAATATGATGAGAATAGAGTCTTGTCTAGCAAAGTAGAGCCCTGTATCGCGTGCGACTCCTCTGTTGTAAAGCGTAAGCCGTCTGCTGTAATATTGACTTCTGCCATTGGAGTAAAGGCTATGCATCGCAGTAAGCTGTGAAGCTGTCTGGTGGACGTGGCCAGCGCAGTGAACACCGGCTCTTCACTCATGATCGCTGTTGCAGGTTGGAGGGTTTTCAGGAAGTCATGCGAGGTTCTGATGTAGCGTGCCGGAACCTCTACACGTACACTCCCACGCCGCAGATCGTATAGACTGCGCCAAACCTGAATTTGTCAGAGCCTATTCATTATCCGTAACCAACCATTTGACGTACCCAAAAGCTATTGAAGCCGGCAGCCCGAATACAGGTACCGAAACCAAGGACCGATCTACTGATGGTCAGCATTGCTCACAGTGTAGGAATCGGATCCTTTACTCAAACCGAAGAGAATAGTCAAGATAAGACCTGAGGAGAGTCAGACATCGTCCACCAACACGATACACTCGAGACCATACCAATGGCGATCAAGGTCAGACCAATTGGGAGCTGACTGTCCTTGCTAACAGACGGCTGGAATGGACTGCTGGCTGCAGCTTCCCAAACTTCACGTAACGACATCGAAATTCGAGAAAGTGGAGGTTTCGGTTTTGCTTGCAATATCAATGAATACCTTGTCGTCAGCAAGATCAACTAAAAAGTATCTTCCGGACACAGAAGGACGAGTGCAACTTGAGTGGTACGTTATTGGTGTATGGAGCAAGTGCTCTAGGGGTAGCAGTGACATTCCCGCCATTATCTCCCGCCAAGCCAAGTCCTAGTGAGACAAACCGTCCGACCAATCAACGACAGTTCCGCCGACGGTCGGACTCGAGAATTGAAACCTAGGCGGCCTTGCGCAATACTGTACTGACTTTCATGCTCCACGGCAAACTTGATCACAGTCGACCGGTGAAATTGAAAGGCTCTCTCGGCAACAGCAATTGTCGTCAGTGATGAGGAGGCCCAGCGATCAACGGTAATGGCGCCCCACCTCGAAAGTGAGTCCAGCCGGTGCGGTTGCATTTTAGAGCTTGAACAGTAGACTGACTGAATCCAGCTACGAAGCGCAAAGCATCTGAAGACGCCTCTTCATCGCGTTCGAAAAAAGCAAGGACCGAGTCGCCAGAACACAATGGCAGCGTCACATCAGAATCCCCGACCGACCCGCCTATCACGCCTACACCTGTCGACTTCCCCGAAAAGCCGGCCGTAGTTGAGGAAAAGAGCGGTATCATCGAGTTCAGGGTCGTCAACAATGATAACTCACGAGAACACAACATCATCTTGACTGGGTTGAAATGTATCTTTCAGAAACAACTGCCTAAGATGCCCAAAGATTACATTGCCCGCCTAGTCTACGATAAAACTCATCTATCGATCGCAATCATCAAACACCCGCTCGAAGTCGTTGGCGGAATCACATACAGACCATTCAATGGCCGCAAATTCGCAGAAATTGTGTTTTGCGCCATCTCTTCTGACCAGCAGGTGAAGGGTTACGGAGCACATCTGATGGCCCATCTGAAGGATTATGTCAAGGCCACGTCTCCCATCATGCACTTCCTCACCTATGCCGACAATTATGCGATAGGTTACTTCAAGAAACAAGGCTTCACGAAGGAGATTACCCTAGAGAAATCAGTCTGGATGGGCTACATCAAAGATTATGAAGGAGGTACTATTATGCAATGCAGTATGCTGCCCAAGATCCGCTATCTGGAAGCGCCCAGAATGCTGGTCAAGCAGAAGGAAGCCGTTATGGCCAAGATTCGAGCCATCAGCCAATCCCATGTTATCCATCCGCCACCTCCACAGTGGAAGAACGGCATTGTCGAAATTGACCCCATGTCAATCTCTGCAATCAAGGAATCGGGTTGGTCACCATCGATGGATGAACTTTCTCGACAGCCAAGACATGGTCCAAACTACAATCAGCTGCTACATCTTTTAAACGACATGCAGAACCATACTTCCGCTTGGCCTTTTGCTCAACCAGTCAACAAGGAAGAAGTGCCTGACTATTACGAAGTTATTAAGGAGCCCATGGATTTGTCCACTATGGAGGAACGATTGCAAGCTGATCTATACCCTCGCCCGGAGGATTTCGTCAGGGACGCGAAATTAATATTCGACAATTGCAGAAAGTATAACAACGAGACAACTCCATATGCCAAAAGCGCCAACAAGCTGGAGAAATTTATGTGGCAGCAGATTAAAAACATCCCTGAGTGGTCGCACTTGGCCGACTAGAGCCCAGCCAAGGAAGAACCACGCAGAAGACGCAATTAGCTTGAGTCGCAAACGGATTCGAACAGGAACACGATGAAAACTGCCAGCAATAACAATGGTTGTTTTTGGGGGGCGGATAACGGGAGGTGGAGCAGATATGATATGTGTATATGCGATATTACGATGATGAAGAACGAAAGGAATGTGCTAGGCGTTGTATGATGGCTGGTCTGATTTCATGATACCCCGAAGAGTCTGGTTAGAATTGCAAGTTACTGAATCTCAACACTGTCGTGTCCTACATCAAGTCTAGACACACTGTCTGTGAGATATTGACTTTCGCAAATGGTGCAAAATCTGCTCTCTTGTGCTGCATCTACGCGTAAATCTTAGAACAATACTGAGGAGTCAAGGAGAGGTAAGAGAATTTAGTGCAAGTATTGTAGCGTATGTAGTACACGGGCAATTTCAACTTACACTTGCGTTCCACCAATCGGTCTTCGACTTTGACGTCCCTCATAGTAACCACTACATACGACCAACCGGTCCATACAGAGAACACCTCCTTCATATACAACCTCTTCATCGCAAGCACCTCTGTGGAATACCGTTATATCGTTCGGCTTGTATAGCAGTAGAAGTTGTCAACCTTATAAGGCCTGCCTCACTAAGTACGACTTCGTTAGTTCAACGCGACCATATTCGCGAAACACTGGAATCCCAAAAGAAGAGAGCCGCTGAGGGTAGGAAGCAAAGACAGCAGTGCCGTTACCAAGACGATCTCAGTAACGACATAGCACTTTGCTCGTCGAACGCGGCGCGGGACAGGATAAAGGCATCAACCCAATACTCGCAACCATGGAGCACAATCACAACCACAATGCTGCCCAGCCAGATGTCGAACAGCGCAACCGCCTACCAACCCTGATGGAAGTCCTCGGGCGACGCACTCTCGCTCCGGTCGATCTCTTCTCCTTTTACATCTACATGCGCGATCAGCAACGCTCGGTCGATTACCTTGACTTCTGGCTCGATGTGTCTCAGCACATGTCGCTTTGCCGACACTATGTTCGCGAACTGCGTCGCAGCATGCTAGTAGATACACCAGACATGGAAAAAACAACATCGAAGCGCTCGTCTCAATTCCTCGACAGTTTTGCTCTAGACGACACGAATTCGTCGTTACCCTCCTCTTTCGAAAAACGATCTCAAGAAGCAAAGGTTTCCGCCATCCTCCGCTCAGAAGAGTTTAGTAAACAAGTGAACCGCGGCCGCGATCTTAAACAGAACAGCGATTACAGCTCTGCGCAGAGCCTAAATTCAACCCGTTCTGGGCGTCCAGTACACGGTCGGGACCGACACCCCTCTGACAAGCCCTCACCAGGTCTCAATGAGCGCCCGCCTCGGCCGTCCTTCATGACCAACTCCAATTTCGATTCAGAATCACCAGGTCACACCGTCACGAGAAATGACCTCAAGGCCAGTGCTGAAAAGATCCTCTACACATTCATACTTCCCGGTGCCGAAAGAGAAATAGTACTTCCCCAACAGATGGTTGACCGAATGATTTTCGCCATCGAAGACGAAAGCCGTGACGACCCAGAAATCTTCGACGACGCAAAAGACTACGTCTTCCAAGCCATGGAACGAGACGCATTCCCTGGCTTCCTGCAAGCCAAAGCCCTCGGCAACCTCGTACCCCTCTCAACCCTAATCAGACTCGTAATCGGTCTACTATGCCTCGCAGGCGGATTCTGGGCAGGCTACTACTGCATTCTCCGCGCCATACCACGACACACAAGATGTTGGGTACGTACACTCCATTCCCTCTTTGCCCAATTCAACAACTAACATCCGTGCCAATTACAGGTCATACTCCCATTCACAATAGGCTCCTACTTCACCGTCTCCTATCAGTACAAACACGACATGATAACAGCCTACCTCGGCCTCTCGGAATACACATGGATGAACTGGTCGCGCGTACGCGAGCCCTATGTCAAGAAACTTCTCGTCATGCGCGCTAACATGGCGCTTCTGTTCTTCTTGCTCGCTGCTGTGGGGCTGTCATTGCTCTTCATCTTCGTCCCTGGCGTGCGGTTTTAGGAGGTCTGCTCTTGATGAACAGCGGAGCAAGGACGTGTATTTCCCTGACACGGACGTTATAGCCGCTGAACATCAGGGAACCGGACTCTTTGAGTGGCAGGAGAAGCAAGGGACGTTAACGGGGGGTGATGGAGATGACGCTATTTACCTGGCTTATATTAATGAATTTGTCTGCGAGCAGTGATTTACGACTGACTTACACGGGACATTTCAACGTGGTGGGATTTTGCATGGTTGCAGAGGCCTCCGGCGTTCAGGAAGTTATTGGGATGGGACATTGACGATCTGCGTTCAGCGTTTGGTGTACGTTGCCCTGGGTATGGGGCGTACACGTTACGATATTTACGGACACTTCGGTATGCTTGTAACAGATGGAGAAGATTTCATAAGTGGTAATATGAGCTGTGCTCAGCCTTTAGTGATTGGACTATGAAAATGCAATTAAGCTCCATGTCCAACATTTATTGGTGTGTCCTTATTGCTTATCAACGACGTTGATACTGACATGTTATTCATTAAACACTGGACGACGGGTTTGGACCTCGTCTGAGTCATTCGTCGTCACGATAGGTAGAAGGTATCTCGTGTTATGTCGTTTTCGTGATCTGGTGGTATGCCACGCTGCTCGTTCAATCATGACTTCCATAGCTTGTCATCCGTAAAACAGATCCCTGAGCTCGCTGTTGGGTGAAGTGGCTTCTTGGGAGGCATAAGCGCAACTCGCATGAAACAACTATGGCTTGCTCTCTATCTCCGTTTTGGGGTCTATGGTGACCACATCCTGCTGAGTGTGTTTCATTTCGAGGTTTTGGACGTAGTGTTTTCCGCTTCTCACGTAAACCCACCTCTTCCTCGATTTCTCTTTGCACCTCGGCCCAATCCTCCCCGTCCAGCCATACTGGCATAGTCTCCAGTATCGTCGACATCCATCTTTACCTCATCACTGCTTACATCCTCGTCGTCTTCGCCTTCCATACGTTCATCTAGATCCCTCTTATTGCCTCTTCGATCTCGTGCTCGTACTGCTTTGGATGCGTCGTTTTCCCCTTGAACAACCGCTGTGTCAACTACTTCTTGTCTCTGGCGCTGCAAGCTGGTCCGATGAGCTGCTTCCGTGCGGATGTGCATTATTTGAGCTTCGAGGTTGTTGATTGTTCCGATACATCGAGATTGCCACGTATTCAGTATCTGGGCTATCGCCGGTAGTGAGGTTGGTCTTAAGTCTCGGAGTGGTGCAACGGACGTAATCTGTACCCTGGGCGGTGTTGATGTAGGGCTCAATCTTGCTGTTATGAGGCCTGCATAAATGGCGGATGTAACCAGACTTTCCAGCTCTTGATGAGAGGATAGATCGAGGACGGAGAGAAGTGACGGATATGTCAAAGGGTCTGGCTTGGTTAGATCAAGCGGAAGGAATGGGGAGGCGAGAGTAAGAAGGGAGAGTTGGCGGAGCTTGAGGGCTTGAGATTCGCTGAGTGTTGGAAGGCCGGGTGTGGATTTGTACTCGGCGTAGGTGCCCC
>Ga0068618_1000030_pt1 | contig 22660 bp, 11 predicted proteins | sample InSIn2SAF170_2_FD_77423 | JGI IMG/M metagenome (GOLD analysis project Ga0068618, IMG submission 77423) | Clean room microbial communities from NASA Spacecraft Assembly Facility at Jet Propulsion Laboratory, Pasadena, California, USA -... ...
CATTCGACCGTCAGAAAATGAGCCGCCGTATCAAACAGGCTGGAAAAGATGCGTCTAAAGTCGGGCGACTGAATGCTGAGCTTGATGTGCTCAAGACTCTGGATGCGAGTATTACGGCGAAGAATTATCTTATGAAGCAGTGTGTGAGGACGAAGAGGATCAGAGAGAGCGAGGCGTTTAGTGCGGTGTTGGGAGATGGTGTGGAAGGGAAGGTGAAGGGTAGTGCGAGTGTTGCGGAGGGGAATGTGCTGGGGAGATTGTTTAAGTCGAATCCGATTGGGGAGGTTTTGCCGGGAATTATGAAGGGAATTAGGGAGGTACTAGATGTTGATGGTGAGGCTGGATCGAGGCGGGTAGCGACTCAATCTGCGAATAATGCTGGAAGAGGAGATATAGACGCGGATTCCGGTCACGAATTTACAGGCTTCTCAGATGGCACTATCGAAGACGGACCAGTCTCGCACGAAAAAGAATCACCCGAAGAGTTGGACGACGACATGCTGAACGCGTATGAATCACGGCTGGCCGCATCATCTGACTCAGACTCAGAATCCGACATAAGGCCCAACGGCCAAAACCACGAGAGATACCAAGACGACATGTCAATCACCTCCGACGCCTCTGCCAATCTCGATCAACCATCCAACCAAGAAGACGACGAAGTTTCCATCCCCTCAACCTCCGACCACGAAAACAACGACCAATCAAGAACCAAATCAAAACCAAAGTCCACCACCAAGCCACCCAAACAAACTCCCTCCACCGCCCTAACAGCACACACCTCCTTCCTCCCCTCCCTAATGCACGGCGGCTACTACTCAGGCTCCGACACCGACTCCGCATCCACCGCGTCCCTCGATGACCCCACCACAGGAACAAAACCACGCAAGAACCGCCGAGGCCAACGCGCCCGCCGCGCCATAGCAGAGAAAAAACACGGCGCATCCGCGAAACACCTGATCTCAGAAAACGGTGCGGAGGGCGTGCATACTGCGCGGCAGAACCTCATCGCTTCTTCTAATTACCGATCGGATGGCAGGGGAAGAAATGAAGGCTGGGATCCGAGGAGAGGTGCTGTTGCGAATGGGAAAGGGACGGGGAGGTATCAACCTCACGCCCAGTTCCGGAATGGTGCACGAGGTGGACGGAGTACGGGTGCGAATGCAGATCCTGTGAACGTCAATGGGAATGGGAGTGGGAAGATGCGCGTGCCGCTGGAGAAGCGGGATGCAGAGAAAGAGAAACAGAAGGTCAAGGAGAAGAGTGATGTTGGTAGTAAAGCGCTGCATCCGTCGTGGGAAGCGGCGAAGAAGAGGAAGATGGAGAAGGCGAGTGGGGTGGGGAGTTTTGCTGGGAAGAAGATTACTTTTGATTGAGTTGGGTAATTCAATTCAGTTTGTGTGTGGTTAAGGTCGGTCGAGAAAGTGAGGGTGTTATGGGGGAAGTGGTAGGTAGGACGGTATATTTGGACTCTGAGTCTGCTGCTCGTGCTCACTGGTAGGAATGAGCATTATGGTTGTTTGCTATTACGATTGGTCGGTTTGCTTGGGAGGCAAAAGACGGGAGGTACATAAAAGTCATACGTACTGTACCAACGTTATACCCGAACCAGAGAAACTTGGACGTTTGGACAGCTGTTGAGTGCAGCGGCTTACATTAATTGACACTTAAGTAGAGGACGTACTCCTTCCAAGTATTGAGGAGCGTAAAGATTAACTTTTAGTCGTGCATATACGTACCTGGTCTGTCAATAGCAAGGCGTCCTGCATCTTTAATGTTAGCCTTGCACGACAGGGGCTCATGCTAATTTCAGAACATTTCTTGAGGAGATACCATTGCTTCTCTACTGAGTACATACCTACGTATTCATCTACATACGGTCGTCTTTTCTAGGATCGACTCTCACTCGTCAACTCCACTACATTGCCCTTCTCATTGTCCTGTCCACCGCTGAGCTCGCTATACGAGCGCGGGTTATCAATCTCTTGCGCGAACGCGTGATGCGCCGGTTGTGGCTGGTACCCAGGCGAGTAAGCACCGTTGTTCGGATTGTATCCATGCACACCCGGGCTGACGTACCCGCTATTTGCATTGGGGTAGTTCGGGGGCATGGATGACACATGTCTTCGTTGCGCATCCAGTTCTTTCTGGAAACTTGCTTTCTCGGTCGCTGCTTGTGTTTCAGTCGCTGTGAGCGCGGACTTTGTGTTGCCGAGGTCGGATCGGTAGTGCTGACGGCTCCGGAGGGCGAATGCGAGGGCGATGAGTGCGCCTATTAGTGCTGCGCCGAGGATGCCGCCGAGGACGCCGCTGACTGTGGCGGTGTGGTTGGCTGGACAGTGGAGGGCGGAACATGTGCTGTTGGATGTGGTGTTGCCTGTTGCTGCTGGCGTCCCGGTGAAGTTGTAGGTCGTGTTGATTGCCGCGGTGGAGCCAGGGAGAAGTAGATTGCCGATGTGTGAGGTGGTGATGATAGTGGCGTTGTTGTTGCAGCAGTTTGTTGTGTCTGAGGCTGCTCTGCAGCAGAATTGACCTGGCTGACATTGGAGAACGGACCAGGAATATTGATTGCCCACTGAGGCGGTAGTGTTAGTGGTGCAAATTAACAGCATGGGAATGTAACTTACAGAACGAGCATAACTTGGCACAGCTTTGCCAGTTTTGTCTGTGCAGCCTTTGGGTGTTTGTTAGTCGTATAGTTGCATTAGAAATGTTGTTGTGTCCTACCGTTGATGTAGAGAAAACCTGCATACCAACCTGAGGTTGATTGACACAGCCCACTATCCAAGCAGATATCGTTTTGTTGACCCGCCCCCTGTGTGCCGTTCAACATACAGCATGCTGAGCTTGAAGCTTGAGGATAACATGGTTGATATCGCGAATCCAGCGCTTGACCATCCATACTGTAGCACTGTTGCGCTGATGCTGCAGAGACCAAGACGGACATGATGAGGAATGGTGTGAAAGACCTCATCGTGGCTGAAGGGCTGCACAAACTGCTCGATTGTCCTTTGATGTCAACTATGCTGAGAGGCTATGAAATACCAAGAAGAAGAGTCTTGGGATGCGTTGGTGGTCGTCTCGGCATGCAAATGTAAGAAGAAATGGGGGAAGAAAATCAAGGTGCTTCCTTAACTTGAGGGACAAACCACACAGTTCTAGCTAGTGATGTGGGAGAGGAGATTAGTAGGAGGGTGAAAATCCTTCTAAATCTGCACGTTTCGAAACTTATCTGCAACTGCTTATGAGACGGAGAATCTTGTCAATACGGGATAGGTTCCGGAGAGCCTGGCGATCGATTGGTAAATGTGATCCGCTGAAGACATCGCTAGCAAGTAGTGTAGATCAGGCGTCCTCCCAAACCTGTCTTCACAGTATGGCTTCACAGTAACTTGGATACCAGTTAGTAGAAAGTTTTCGCACAAAGGCTGCGAGGGCGCCGGCGAAGAGAACCCATGGACAGCACGGACACAAAACCACGTTAGCAGACCAATGGACCATAAGCGACGACCTCGCGATTTCTAAGCGAAGGACGAGCGTCAACTCTACTGTGTATCTTGCAAGGAAGAGTTTCGGAGTTGAAACCAGGTGCAGCTTGGGTGTCGCACGAATGTTACTGAAGTGGACTAAGGTATCCAGATGGATGAACATGAATGGCGTAGCTTTCCATGCTATGGCCTGGACCTGCTGGAGTGTTCGGGGAGTGGTGTCCTCTGTGGATGTTGTGATTGGTTGCAATTAAATTGAGGAAGTCCTGGTGTAAAAGCTTGCGGTAGTCCCCCGTGAGGTTGTAATCAAAAATTTAAATTCAATCAACGTTCCTGTCACACAAAGAAGAAATATCCGTCGGCTTGTCTGTAAAGCATGAAGGCAATCGCCGTCTACAGTAAGAAGGTATAACGCAGACTCACGCTTCTACCGAGTGTTGAAGTTGAGCTTTAGTAAGGGCGACGACCGAGGCAGTAGCCAGTTGTGCACAGAACACCGCCAGGGAGGAACGATGGATACAAATCCGTGTAGATCTCCCGCTCCCACAACAGGTAAAATAGTCACAGCACGCGATGATGCCGAGACGTGCCGGATAGCCAGTCAGCTTACATGTAATCATCAAGGCGTAGTACAGTACTCGGTCAACTACAGGGGAGGCCTAGGTTGGACTGGACAAATCAGTTCAGGTACAGTACTGCGTCTTGCGGATATCATGACTACTTAGGTAGGTAAGATACCGCGCTCCGCGACTGTTTAGGGCGTTACGTGGCCATACAATGCATTACTGTATGTTCTCGCTATCCTCTTCCGACATTAGGACCTATCATACCTACCTATGTATAGAGCACTCTACCACGGTGACTTCAAACGCTTTGGGTATTGGATGTCATGTTCGGCAGAGATGACAGCAAACAAGAGGCACAGGCGAGCATCGACCACTTCCTTGAACTTCTGACGTGCCTAACTTGTCGTGTCTTACATGTCCGTTTCCTGTATTCGATTCATCTTCGTTCTATTCATTCGCACAAGGACCGAACAATATGCATTCACTTCGAGCTTGTTATAGATTCTGACTTCCTTTCCTTTCTTCAAGCATGGCTTCGGGCCATTCAGAACGATTTCTCTCGGATGACATGAGGTGGAACTATCGAATAATATATGGTCGAGACTGCTCCCAGGTACATGTATGTCGGCACAACGCACACAGTTTGTGCTTAGGACTGGATTTTATTCAGTCAGACAACGAACTTGACAAGGTATCCCCACGGCGTTTTTCAACGAAGAGATATAGTAGTAGAGCTGGCCCGTTCAAAACCTGAAGTGTCTCCACATTAGTACTGCTCGTTTTCACGTTGTCTCCAGCATCAATGCTGTACACGTATTCCAGAGGTATTATGCCCAGGTGCATACATCCATGTCAACATGTCCTGAGAAACAGCACGCTATCACGTGACGTCGAGGTCAAAGTCAAGCTCGATGTACGTCATCAACAGCACGAGCCTCGTATTCGTTTGTTCAATTCGATGACTGTTGTCGTTTCTAAATCCGCTTAACTTAAGCAACCGAAGAGAGTCGGTCATTTCCTCTAAGATTTAGAATCCTTGATCATGCTCTGGCCAGTCGCTCTTCACTGCCAAAACACTTCATGCCACGAAAGAGAAATGCTACAACCAACTCAATTACAACATCAAAGCCGCGTCGGTCCACGCGACACGGCGCGGCGGAAACTAATGCCATACCTGATGTCTACACGGACATGCTGAGAGAGGCATACAACAACAATCCCGATGATTTTACATCAGATCCCAGGCCTGCCAAGCGAAGAAGGGTGGGGAGGACATCTACACCAGAACCAACACCACCACCGCCACAAGAACCGGCTCTTTCGTCCTTACCTATTTCGCCTGCAGAGGAATCAGACACTCCAGCTGAAACTCTGCCACGACAGCAGCAAGTAATCTTCAACAATGACTACGATGACTCTGATGATTCGGAGATAGAATTCGAAGATGTCGAGATCAATCGAGGTGCAATAGAGGCCGAGGCGTCTGAACCTGTCCCTTCAAACTTTCAACCTCTTCAGATCGACCTGTTGCCAAAGATAGTCTCAACATCACGGAAAGCTATCATACGTAGGAAGCCGGTGACCAAGGCAGAGCGGGAATTTCGCCTCGATGTCCACAAATGGCACCTTCTATCTCTTCTCGTTCATCTCGCTATGCGTAACAAATGGTGTGATGACGAAACCGTGCAAAGAACTCTAAAGCCACTTGTCCCTCGTAAGACCATTTCACAACTTCACCCGGATGATTCTTACTCCCAAGTCAAGCGGAAGGTTTCTTTCGACCAAGCCATCCAAGCAATCTGTGAGACCTGGAGAGCTCAATGGAAGGTCACTGCTCCAGGCATGCGACGCGCATACTGGCGGGAGAGCCTCGACATCACAAAGGAGATTGAGGATGCCGAAGACCCTGTCGACTTCGAAGACTTCCGGCACGCTGCCATAAGCTGTTCGGGCTCCCGAGACCTCGGCGCACAACTCTTGTGTGCTCTCCTCCGCTCTGTCGCTGTCGAGACCCGTCTCGTCTCTTCCCTTCAAGCATTGCCATTCTCGCGCGTTGCGAAGGGTGAAACACCAATAAAGTCAACCCCTGCATACATTCACGCTGGCGCCCAGGACTTTGGGACTACCTCACAATCTCGACCTGCCATAACAAAGAAGAAGCAGAAGAAATTCATTGAATCATCTTATCCAATCTTTTGGGTCGAGGTCTACAGCCCTGCCATAACACAATGGGTTCCACTCGATCCGGTCGTCCGCAATACCATCAACAAGCCGCGTACTGGCTTTGAGCCACCTGCCTCAGATAACCTGAACGCCATGTCCTACGTCGTTGCTTTCGAAGATGATGGCGCCGCGAAGGACGTGACAAGGCGTTATGTTTCTGCATACAACGCGAAAACTCTAAAGACACGCGTAGAAAGCACGAAGAATGGTGAGGAGTGGTGGAGCAAGACCATGCGCTTCTTCGAGAGAACTTTACCTGAGGCTCGAGACGACGTGGAGGATGCAGCGCTCGATCGTAAGATGGCGGGCGAAGGCATGCCGAAGAATGTACAGGACTTCAAGAATCACCCAATATATGTACTTGAGCGACATCTACGAGCGAACGAAGTCATTGAGCCAAAGCGGGAAGCAGGGAAATTTACTGTCGGGATTGGGAAGAATGCAAAGGTTGAAAGTGTTTATCGTCGACAAGATGTCTATTTGTGTCGGAGTGCTGATGCGTGGTATCGCAAGGGAAGGGAGGTCCGAGCCGGTGAACAACCACTCAAGCGAGTCATTGCAAGGAATAAGCGAACAGACAGTGCTCAGATTGACGGCGACGCGGACAACAACGAGAACGAAGATGAAGGCGTGGCGCTCTACGCCGAGTATCAAACCAACATCTACATTCCGCCACCCATTATAGATGGTAGGGTCCCTCGTAATGGCTTCGGCAATCTCGACGTTTATGTTCGAAGCATGATCCCTGCTGGTGGTGTTCACATTCGACATCCACTTGCCGTGCAAGCAGCTAAAACACTAAAGATTGATTTTGCAGAAGCTGTCACAGGCTTCTCGTTCAAAGGACGACAGGGCACGGCTATTGTCGATGGCATCGTGATTGCCACACATTGTACAGCCTCTGTGGTAGCCGTGACCACAGAGCTCGAAGACGAGCTTAATGAGCAGGTTACTCAGCAAAGAAGTGCGATTGTACTGAGTGCGTGGAAAAAGATGCTTGCTGTGTTACAAGTGAGGCAGAGGGTGCAAGACGAGTACGGTGGCAGAGATAACGATGTCACGAAGCATGAGCAAGAGGACGATGACGATGACCCGATCTATGTCGATAAAGCTGATGGTGGAGGTTTCTTTCCCGATACTGTTGAAGCAACTACAGAATCACGGGCTGAGGAAGCTGCAAGTCTAAATGTGCTGAAGGACAGACAGCCTCTTGTCTTGCCACGAGCAGTTGTGCGAATACCTGTTCAAATTGTTCGGTCTTTGCATAAGCTCGAAGAGCCACAGAGTTCCCGGAAGAATGGCCAGGTGGGGAATACAGCCCGACCCTTTAATGGGGAGCAGAGCGGTCCCCTTTCACACGACCATGCCAGGAGTAACGAAGACGTGGCTGGAGGATTTGTTGTTGAAGATGAAGTAGATGACGCAGCCCATCATGGAGGAGGCTTCGTGTTGGAAGAAGAAGAACAGGCAGGTGGCTTTGTGGTCGATCATGTGGACGTCAATGGCCAGCTCGGATATTCTATGCCAGCAGAAGAAGGTGGCGGAGGGTTCGTACTCAAAGAGGAGTCGGTGATCGAATCACCAAGCAAGCCTCCCTCGAGCGAAAATTTACCACTTGACCAACAGCAGCCACAGCCGTTCATGGAGGATACAGGTATCGATGACCAAGGAACTGGAAAGACTATTTCAATAAAAATATCGTTGGCCACAGACTCGAATCAGGCGAACCATGAGCAAGGAAGAGACGAGGACACAAAGTCTTATGTTTCAGAGCTATCTCACGATCCCGAGGAGGATCAGATGGAACCAGAATGGTTGGCCGATGCTTTCGATGCTTAATAATCAGTTCTCAAGTTATGTTGAGTAGACTTGACTATTTTGTTATCTATTCTATAGGTCGATATAAGGCTGCATTTTATATACAAGTTATACTCGTAAACAAGGTTACAGGCTGGTTTACATTTGTCCTTTTTCGCTCTGTTTCTACAATTTGTAAGACCTAGATCTCGATAATTGATCGGAGCATTAAGCACCGCAATTCTCTTTCCTGCAGTTGTAACGCGCGCTGAGTATGTTGAGTACGCCATGGATGCATATGTATTGTGTTCAGGTCAAGGTTAGGGTTTAGGTTGTAGTAGGTAGATCTTCTCGGACTAAGGGTCACTAATGCCGACGACGGTAAATTTGCTGTGTTTGCACCAAATTTTCGACAATTGAATACAACAAGTCGGGATGTGAGAAACTTACGGTCCATGGTGAGTATAGACGTCGAACATGACAATCCAGCAAGGAAACTGTGGCTGACTGAACAACAGGCTAAGAACACCTCGTGGCGCCTACAATCTTTGAGGAATACTTGCCAACATGAAGCTTACGAACAGTGCCGTACCAGTCTACACAGTCGCAGGCTCGTCAGCCGCGAGTAATGTACCCGAGTGGCTTAAGAACAAAAAGCGGAAGAAGGGTCACGACTATGCGAATCACATCGAACTGCTGCAAGACTTCGAATTCGAGGAAGCGAGCCAGTGTGTAAGAGTAAGCGAGGATGGCGAATGGGTGATGAGCACAGGAACATATAAGCCACAAATACATACACATTACCTCCCGAACTTGGCATTGTCATGGGCGAGGCACACAGACACCATCAACAAGACTTTCTTATTCCTTTCGTCCGACTATTCAAAATCGGTCCACCTACAGGAAGATCGATCGATCGAGTTCCAGACTCCAGGCGGCCGGCATTACTCGATGCGAATACCGAGATATGGAAGAGATCTGGTATATGACAAGTCTTCGACAGAGCTTTACATCCCGTCTGTTGGTGTTAACGGCAATGGTATGGGAGAGGTCTTCAGGATCAACCTTGAAGTAGGCAGGTTTATGAACGAATTCGAGGTAGATGTGGGTGGCGATGATCTCAATTCTGCGGGTGCCGGCGCTCTACAGGGTGGCATTAGTGCAGGCGGTGTGAATACTGGTGCCGTTGCCAGAGACAGTCACGGTATTCTTGCATTTGGAACCACTTTGGGCACGGTAGAATATTGGGATCCTCGTGTGAGGACGCGGATAGCCACTCTCACCGTCCCGGCTGAGTTCGGACAGAGACCGGAGGTGACAGCTCTTGACTTTCATCGATCTGGAATTAGGAATGCGGTTGGAACCTCTAGTGGACTAATTTACCTCTACGACTTGCGCTCGCCTGTACCGACCTTGAAGAAAGATCAAGGGTACGACTATCCTATACGGCATGTACAATTTTTGACTCCAAGCTCAACGACAAGGTCGTCGACTACGGAGCCAAAGGTCCTCTCAGCGGACAAGCGGATTATCAAAATCTGGGAAGAACAAGATGGGAGGCCCTGGACATCGGTAGAGCCTGACGTCGACATCAATTCCGTGGCATGGTGTCAGGACTCAGGCATGATCCTCACAGCGAATGAAGGCAAACAGCAGCATGCTTTTCTCATTCCGCAACTAGGGCCTGCTCCGAAATGGTGCGCCTTCCTCGACAATGTTGTTGAAGAGATGGCAGACGACCCCAACGATCCAAACGCTTTCTCTTCTCGAAAGTCTGGCGAAGTGTACGACAACTTCAAGTTTCTTACTTTACCACAACTACGCACAATTAATTTGGATCATCTCGTTGGCAAGACAAATTTGTTGCGACCATACATGCACGGTTATTTTGTTGCTCAACGGTTATATGAGGAAGCGAGACTGATTGCGAACCCCACATCGTATGAGGAAGAAAGAGCGAAGCGAGTACAAGAAAAGATCGAGAAGGAACGAGAAAGCCGAATCAGAGGCCAGAAGAAGGTTACGGCCAAAGTCAACAGGAAATTGGCAGAAAAGATTCTTGAACGAGAAGCGCTCAATGAGAAAAGAAGAGCGCAGAAAGTTCTGGCGCAAGGTGGCGATGACATCCAAGTACTTGAGGACACCGCCCAGACGACCGAAGAGAAGGGTATCTTGGGTGACTCTCGTTTTGCGAAGATGTTTGAACAGGATGACTTCGTTGTTGACGAAGATTCGCGAATTTTCCAGGAGATCAATCCAAGCACGAAAATTGCTCCAAGGTCTAACTTGGACCATGAGCGTGGCTTGACGGCAGTTGAAGAAGAGGCTGTAGATAAGGTTCCTGGTTCTTCAGACGAAGAATCCGAGGCTGACGAGCCATCCTACTCCAATTCTCGAACCCGAAAGGCAGAGCGCATTTCGACTGCCGATTACAAGCGGCAGCCAAATAAAAAGCAAAACAAGCAAAAGCAGAATGGTATGCGAATGCAAGTCTCCTCATCTGCGGACGGAGTACGGAAGTTTGGAGGGCATCAACAGCAGGACCGCTCCTTTGGTAATCGAGCATCAACATTCAAATCTAGCAATCGTGAGAAGCGATCAGGGGGAACAGGGGTTGTTGGTGAAAAGAGCATAACATTTGATCCTATCTTGAAACGACGACCTCAACAGCAGCAAGAGAGAGGGGAGGCGACACGATATCACAAGAATGACCGCAGAAGTGCTTCGAACAACACATTCAGGAGGATGTAGGACCATAGTGCCGAGTCATGTATGAGTTATGAAAGGACGGCGTTCCAGAGATACCCCAGTTTTGATTGCGTGGTCCGGTTGCTATTTGTAAATGAATAGTCAGCACAATGGGAACAGTTGTTAGACGTACCTTTCCAAGGAATCGTGATAGCTTTCACATATTCTTTCTACCTAATCATTGCAATATATGTTCATTCTCGTCCGTGGTAGAACACCAACTGTATTTCAAGCTTTACTCTAATCCTTGGCGTGGTGTTGCGGCGTTGCTGGGTCTGCATGGATTGTTGACATGCATGACTGCATACATACTGAACACTTTGCTTCCACAATCAACCCTTACTGAATACTGACCAACACTTTCGCCGCCGGTTACTAGGTAGTACTAACAATAACAGGTTCGACACGACATTTCGACGGCTTTCAATCGACATTCTTCAACTACACCGACAATCGACTTTAGTGATATCCCAGCAGCAGACAACCATTTCAACTAGAAAACTTAAGCCTGTACACCCCATGGATACGACAAACGGTCGCAACCTCTTACCGATATAAGTTTGTCCTGAACATCGCACATTTGCAAAAACTTAGCAGTCTGACAACGTTATGCCCGGTTCGGAACGATTGTTACCTTCATCACCTGCGCCTGGCGCACCTCCTGAAGAATCTCTCAGATACTACAAAGCGCAATATGAACTGCTTGAAGGCGAGCTCGCCGAATTTCAAGCCTCAAGTAAGGATCTTGAGGCCGAACTTGAGCGAGACATTGAACAGGCTGAGAAACGGGAGCGACAGCTGAAGGAGCAGGCACGAAACCTCAAATACGAAGTTGATGAATGGAAAGAGAAGCACAGGCAGGCAAAAACCGAAGCTGGTGTTGCGCAGGCTTCGCTCGAGCGGGAGATTAAGACTCTACGGCAGGAGAATCTCACTTTGCGGCAAAAAGTACGTGATATCGAGGTTGCAAATGACGATTATGAGCGAAAACAACGGACTACAGAAGTATCCCTGGAGGACATGGAGTCAAAATATAATCAAGCTATTGAGAGAGCTGTAATACTAGAGGAAGAGGTCAAGACTGGTGAGCAGGAAAGGGAGGCTCTACGTATTGAGACACAAAGACTCAAGGACGAATATTCAGATTTCAAAATAGAAGCCGAAATTGTGAAAAGGAGGTTAGAGAAGGCAGATCAGCAACTCGCAGGCAAGAGATTGCCACTCCATGTCACTTCGACCCAAGCAATACTATCACCAAGATCGGAACTATCCCCTACAACGACCGATGCCTCCGGCCCGTCATTTGGCACGCCACCAGCGAAGAAGACTGGTTCATCGAGCATATCGGATACTCCTACGCAACCTTCCCCACCTACATCAGATCAGTCATCTCTGATCGCCCCACCATTTGCTACATCCATCTCAGCGAAGACAAGCATGTCCACTACTACGTCTGCAAACACAACAACCCGGAATCCACAATTATCAGCTCGAGCTAGTGGACACGCAAGAGGTCCTTCAGTTGCCGGGACTACGCGAAGTCGAGCAGCTTCAACATATCGACAAAGCCTTGGTGTGGGTGGTCTGCCGATGCGTCCAGCTGAGCTACCTCAATCTGCGTCTATTGTTCATCTACGAAATCTGCAAGGAAAAATGAAGAAGCTAGAAGAACGGGTGCACACTGCAAAGTCAAAACTGCCTGCGCCCAGCGACACACCACCGAAAGGGTCACCGAGGAGCGGTTCTGCGCTTGGGAATCGCATGCCCCTGTCGGTCACAATGCGTAGTAAGCGAAGGACTGCAGGTAGCATTTTGAGCATGGAAGGCTCACAAGCCGAAGATGCACCCAGCACGCCTTCCGTTTCCCGAACGAAAGACGATCGAAAGTCTTTGACGCAACGAACTGCGTCTCCGCCGAAGACATCAATGGCAGCACCGCCCAGGCCATCAAGCCGTGCTAGTGCGATATCTTATCAAACAACGCGAAGTCAGTATCAACCAGGTCATAGCCGAGCGTCTAGTCGAGCGAGTATTTCTGGTCTACGATCGGTCGCCAGCGGGAATATATTTGCACCCAATGCAAGTACCGATCGAGTACGCCCACACTCAAGTTTGAGTAACCGTGAAGGTTACGATGGTACTTGCGATGAGAGGCCAGAGAACCACACAAATAATATACCCCCGGCAACACCTCGTCAGAGCGCATATGGTAAGCGCACGAGCGAGATTGGATCTGGAATACCTACACCCGGTGCTGGTTCCAAGAGAGTGAGCTTGGGTGGAGGGGGTCGATTATCAGCATCTACAAGGCGGCAGAGTACAGGAATACCGAGCACTGAAATGCGGCCACCATCAAGGCAGGTGCTAAACAACGTTCACGAAGGGCATGTTGATGATTTGGATGAGACGTTTTAATGACCGCAACGATAACACGAATAAGATGAGATGAACTGCTGCTAGAAGTAACCTGCGATTATTGATTTGGAGCGACCTTCGAGCATATCTTGTATCCATTGTACACCGACTTTTGCAGGCTTACTCCAGTTGTGCAATCACTACTGCTTCTCCTCACACACATTATTCGCCCGATTCAGAGAGGAAGGGGCCTTGTCGATCAGGATCTACCGCTAGAAGCACGTGAAGAACTCCCCGGAAGGATTTCATTCGCAATTGAGATTAATGATCGCCGTGGTTTGTTTTGGCCGACGTCATTTGTTGCATTAAAAACTAGTGCCTGAAATAGTGAATGCCAGGTATGCAAAGTGTGCCAGACCCCTCCGCAGAACTTTGTCGTAAAGGCATCCTGTATATCTTGATTTGCTTCCTGCGTCTCGTGCGGTTGATCAACTTAGTTCACAGATAGATCACAATTAAAAAGCACTCCATATTCAACCACAATGGCTACCCACGGTCACCTTCCCACACGGAGCAACACTGTTTCCACTGGTTACGCATCTGACGACGATGCTGTTCCTACCAACGATCCATCGAGCACGCTCGGCCTTCTAGAAGAACGATTGCAAGCATGGAAGCATATGTGCGGCTACCTTGAGGAGTACATCAAGGCCGTAGCAAAAGATCAGCACCAACAGAGTAAGGACGCGGAGAAAATCTTGAAGACACTCAACCATCCTCTGAAAGAGGGTCATCACTTTGACCAAGCTGTGGGTGGTGTTGCTGGTCTGTTCGAGAACTTACGTGCCAACACCAATGCCCAAGCTCAACTGAATGCTGAAACCAACAAGCACCTGGAATCCACCGTTCTGCCAATCCTTGAACGACTGCATAAAGAAATCAAGGCTAAGAACAAAGAATTTGAATCAGGCGCAGGCAAGCAAAGCAAAACTGTTGAGCAGGCTCGAAACTCCTCGCAGAAGCAGATTGAGCTTCTCGGTCAACACACGGCTACCTTCGATTCCGCTGGAGGGAGAACCACCGCAGCCAATGACCCATACGTCTTGCAACGAGGAGTCATGTACCACCTGAACAGGCAAGTGATGGAGGAGAATGGTCATCGTTCCGATCTTATCAATATCCAGAACAACTTTTCACAATTCGAAGCTCATGTCATTCAGAGCATACAGAATGCTCTCAGCACTTACAATCAATACATGGCCAGCGCACATGACCGCTCAAAGGCCATGTATGGAGACATTGCCAGTACTGCTGCCAATATTCCTCCAAATTTCGAGTGGAATGGTTTCCTGAAGCGCAATGGTAACGTCCTCATCTCGCCTGATGCTCCGCCCCGAAGTATAGACAACTTGAGCTTTCCCAATCAAGGCCACCGAGCTACTAAACCACTTATTGAGGGCACATTAGAACGCAAGTCTCGAGGCTTAGGTGGTTACAAGCCTGCTTATTATGCAGTCACACCAGCTGGTTACCTTCACGAGTACAAAGACAACGACAATTTCCGCAGTGAACCTGTCCCAGAAACCTCGCTCTTCCTTCCAGACTGTGTCATTGGTGGGATTGACGGACAGAGATTCGCCATTAAGGGTAAGGATAGTTCGGGTAGCAAGCTTACTCAAAAATTGCACCTCTCGTCTGAGTATCAATTCCAGGCGCACACAGCATCAGATGCTGCCCAGTGGCATAGTGTTATTGCCGCAGTCTGTAGTGGTCAGACCAACTCTCTTCCTAACTCACCTGCGAGTGCAACGAGCATGCAGAACCAGATTCCTCACAACCTCAATACTGCTGCCGCACAACAGCCCGGAGAGCAGGCTTATGGGAGAGCTGGCTACCCTACAGTGGGCTCGGCGCAAGAACTCAGAAACACCGAACCAGGTGTCGGCACAAGAACTAACGATTTCGCCACACAGCACGCTTCATCTGGCACAGGTACATTTCCTCCTACACGTCACTCACGCGCCAAGTAGCTAACATACTATTACAGGCTACACAACTGGTTCAGTACCACAAGGTGAGCAAGAAGTCGGTGTCGCCCGATCAGGCTCCTACTACTCCTCACCAAAGACCAATGAGTTAGGACCTAGACAGTACTAGAGAAGGGATAACATGTTTCATCGGTGTGGCTACGGCAACAGAAGATGAACAAATATTAAGACTGAGAACGAGATACCATCATCTGCTTCCATTCTTTTCTCTATGATAAGCAGAGAGCATTAGTAATACCCAACACAATACCATTCATCAATTCCACTGTTCACATTCTCTTATAATGTGCAGTATATAGATAGACATGCAACGACAAACGCTAGTTTCTTAGGGTACAGTATAATCTAACCTAACCTCGCCCTCGCCCTCGCCCTCGAACATACAGTACGTGTTCTATTGACAAATGCAGTGTTACCTACCTACTGTTGCCATTGGCAGCCAGGGTGATTGAGGACATTGATATGGCGCGATACATACATACATATATACAGTACTATCAACAGCTCTGCTAGTATTATAGCGCTGGAAAGTCATTCTTTTCGTCTTGGCTGCTTCGTGTGGGCATACGTACTGTATGTATGTAGGTTGCGGCTCGGTGTGTATGCACTTTGAGCTTTGTTACATTGTCGGCAATAGACTGATGTTTGCGGGAGTTGGAGGAGGGAGGATACCTAGCTACCGTACTGTATTGTATTGTACTGTACGTGGGCAATGGCCAGGGAGAGTGAGATGAGATGGGATGGGACGATGGCAGACTGGAGGATATGTGGTTCTAGTTGGTGGTGTCGAGTTGGCAGCGGGAGTTGTTGTAGTTTGTGGAGATTGTTGTGGTCAGTGCATTCGGTGTGGTGTGCCATCAAGGTAGACTGAAATGATACATGCGTACGGTAACAAGGGTACGTGTTATAAGTTGTAATGAATGTGGGAGTTCGGGTGAATTATTGTGAGAGTGGTTGAAGGTATGTTGTGTGAACAGATAGATTGGCGCATTGGAAAAGTCTGGAACGCAATGGATGGGTGAAGTGAGTTGTTCATCTTACTTCCCTTTAGGGTAGCTCAACGACGTCTATGTACCTATTTAGATGATTTTCGATCTTTAGTCGTTATGTAGGGACTCAACATGCCCTTGACTCTTTGCGGTAGGAGTGGTTCGATCGAACCAAGCAGGAAGTCACGTTCGGTCAGGACAATGGTGCTGATAAGAACAACTGCTGCTGAAAAGAGGTAAGTCAAATCGAAGAGGTCGACAGGCCCGAATCTTTTGTTAGAGAGACCGTCGACGACTGCGGTGTTACTCATGTTATTCTTCACAATGGGTTGGAAATGTAAGCTAATGGCAATGACGATGGTGGTGAAAACGCAGGCTGAGCTTGGTGTGCTGCTTTTGCAGAACCGTAAGAACGTAGAGCTCGTGCCTCTGATATTCTTGGGGAGATTGTGTTGTATCCAGCCCTTGATAAACCACAAACTGAATAGAATGCGGAGTATCATGTTGAGAATATTAGCATAGACAAGGCCGACCGCACCACGTTGCAGAACAGTTGTCCCGATATATGCAGCCGCGATGTAGATGATGGTAACTGCTAGCATGACAAAGGACTGAGCGCCAAGTTCAGCTTCGGTGGCAACACTCGTAACGAATGCATCCAGGATACCATTGATTGCAAGGCAAGGAATGTAATAGCTGTAGACGGATAGAAGTGAAAAAGTTTGTGAAGAGGACCATTGAGATTTGGAACCGAGGAGGGTTTGAACGATCAGGGGGAAGACAGTCGGCAGGAGGGTCGTGCAGGGTATAGCGACAAGCAGGAGGTACGCGTGTAGTGTTGTTGAGAGATATGTAAGGGCACGCTGATGGTTTGATTGCTGTGCGGATTCCGTCGCAGCCCCGTCTACACTAGCAGATTTTGACGTTTCTGTCGGTCGTGTTGACTCTGATAACAGATTGCCGAAAACATTTCTGCTGCTTTCTTCGATAGGCTGGAAAAATAAGCGAGAAGCGAGACCACCATAGTTGCTTGCAAGGGCGAAAATGCCTTGAGATGGCAGATCAGCGAACAAGGACAGAACGAGGGTATCACCTTGGGTCAGTAGCCACTTGAAGATTGATTGACCGTAAAAAGCTGCTGCAAGTGCCAGAAGGGGCCTTGGGAACATGGACATAAACATCTCTGATGACAGCACTCTAGCGGGAATTATCGAGAAACCAAGCGATGTGGCAGTTCTCGAGGCAGTCCAAAAGTAGACCAGGAACAAACCGGAAGCATAACATAGCTGGCCAATGGCAAAAGGCAGCACCGAAGTGGTCATGCCATTTTTGTGCATGTATATGGCTGTAAGGCAGGCAGCTACACATCTGGTTATTGCTGCAGTGGTCTCTGCACGAGCGCGATCCCGAAACAATGCATGCTGCTGGATTATGACGAAGCCAGGCTCAGAAGCAAGTTCAATCAGAGTAGCTGCACCATAAAGACGAAAGGCAAGAGCAAAATCATGGCTCCCCAACACTTCTTCGTTGACTTGGTGAAGGTACCAAGACCCCCACATTGTCCCAAGAAGCAGTCCGAGTAAGACAACTAGATATGCAGCATTAATGGAAGCCTGTATCTTTTTCCTCGGAGGATCTCCGTGATGCGCTTGACCATGACCAGAGCGTTGCAGGGCCACGCGGAGACTCTCTCGGGCAGTGTACAAAACTGATACGGAGAGTGCTTCAAGTTGGATGGCCAGACCGAGGTGATCGGGTGACAAATATCGGAGTAAGGCTTGGTTCCCGACAAACGTTAAGCCTCGTGAGACAAGTTGTATCAGTATCAAGTAGATGGTGCTCGAAACGCCCCTGAAAGTGGTTTTACCATCCATTCTGACGTGTTCGATAGACGTGAAGAATGAAGGCAATATCCTTGTAGGATGAGGACAGAAAATCCAAAGTCAAGGTACAAGGCACAGATGCGGCCGGTTGCTGCAGGTACTTGGCTGTCAGTGATGTCTTGAAACAAGAGTGAAGAAACTCTGATTCTCTGTATGGGTGGATCTTCTGCAGATAGGTGTCGAGCAGAGGTCTCGTGAACGGTATTGCTTCGGCGGCTCTGGTCACATGTATTTTTGACGATCCGTGGTTTGTCAGACTTGTTCTATGCGTTCGTGCTTTGCAGTGTGGAGGGGAAGTGAGGACATCAGGTGAGCAGAAGCCGGCTGGTAGTGAGAATGGCTAGGGTGGAACTGATGAAGTTTATTTCAACGCATTGTCCGCCTTTCCCTGTTCGAGTTATTTCATGCTGATGATCCCTGCCCCTCCACTCGCCTCTGTGTGCAGCTAGGAAGATAGTTCGGCGATTAGCGATTGTGAGCTTCCACTTCTCAAAGTTAGCCGGGGACGCAAGAAGCTTTCTCGTGGAGTACTGTACAGTAATGTCGAAGCAAGAAGATACACGTTGCCACAATTAGCCGCACCCCGAGCGGATCCGATCGAGGGCCACTTCAATTAATTGTCAGCTCCCAGCCTGCTCTGCCACGATAGGAATTGTGGATAGCAAGTCACTCAAGCCTGGTAGGGTTGGAGGTGGGAGGTTGGAGGCTGGCCTCTGAATTCGTCTCAGTTACTGTACTCGCAGATGATTCCATGAATCCACAATCGTTGTTAAGCACAATCTGAAAAAAATATCCATGCTGCTTGGCAGTGATCAAAGCTCTCTATTGAAAAAATTTCTGCCAAGCACGATCGATGATCGAACTGTTCGCTCCTGCTTCAGCTTTGGTGAACATTACCCCGCCTTCCTCGAACATACGTACATACCTTCGTCGATGTAGGTACTTTGACTAACCCCCACCAAATATATGAAACATGGTCCAAGACTCAGGCTCAATATGAGAGATCACCTTCACTCTTTCGCTTGGGTGTGAGAAGCATCTGTAGCAGCGAGAAGCGGTGCATCATACATACCTAGGTGCCCCCAATACAGTAAGATCTATGGTGGGGAGTCGGAGTTGCGGAATTTCTGCTCCCATAGTGCTACTACACTCTATGCTACACTCTTTTACCTTTACAACCTCCACTCAAAATTGCTTACGACAGGTGTACAGTGCACTTCCGATACCTTTCTTCTATGCATCCAGAAACACAACCAGTTTCCACGTGCGAGTTGACGAGTCACAAAATCCCCTTGCGGTGAGCATTAACCTTTGAGACATTCAAGGCCTGAGGTAATACTGGGCCACTGCCGCTCCGATCAGAATAGCACGAACAGTACCTCAGCCATACGAACAGGGAGTGTACAGCAGCCACACCATCTTCAGTCCAGATTGTGCAACAGATTTTAGTCAAGATACTCCAGCCTCTTGTACTTTTAGCCTTTGGATGGTACCGACACTTGTGCCCTGCCGAGCATGAGGTAGTGCTACGAGCACGCACATTGGCTGGTCCCACCCGCTTCTTCCCGGGTGCAGTCTTCTCGACGAAGATCAACGTTTTGTGCTACTCGGATGTACAGGTGAACCTCGTGGAAGTCGTTGCTGCTTGACTCGTCATCAATATAGCGAGGTTTCATTTTGCAGCGACTAGGCCTGTGTATTACATGGAGTTCAGCTATTTCCTCTTATTCTTCGATTAAACTTTGTCCAGCAATCGGGTCAGATTCTCACGTCGCCTCCCACACGACTGAGTGTTGTTAGGTGGTTGATAATGCTGTTCGGAGAATTCTCACAGGACGTATGTCTGTGCCTGCCACATGTCAGCGGTTTTCCATGCAGTTGACTGACACCGTAGATGTCGGATTTTGTGCATCTCGAGTTGCCTCACTTGAGTACTGTGGAAAGTGTACATCCAGAAGGGTGATGGGGGGTGGTGAAATAGACTTTGGCACGAGACAGTGACGGACAGCTCATTGTACCCGGGTGTTTGAGTGTTGTTTCTGAAGCACTGACAGTACTTGCTTTCGATGTAGCATTCTCGCTTTAGTCGTCATCGAAATCAGGCGTCTATCGTAAGCATCACTACAAGAACATTCTCGTCCCCGGAAACTCTCTGCATGGCCACTGGAATCTCCTCCAGATACTCACAGCTCGATCTGCAAGCTAAGGACATAGAGGATCAGATGCTGTACAATGCGACAAGGAAAGAAGACAGTCCAAAGTATATACAGCGGTACGTACCAGCTCTAGATCCATTGTCTGCCCACACAGCGATGACCCAACAATTTGGCCAGCGGCGGCAAACTGCAGGAAGCTATGTTTCTTAGTGCGCCTTGGATGAGCAGCCTCCAACACGATCTCTAGCGGTTTTGTCGCCAATGATAAGCGAAAGGCGGGAATCTCGGTACCGCATACGTAGCCTGCAGGTGCGTGCCGTCGCTGATTGGTTTTGAATCCTCGGGCTTCATGGGCCTTCGCTTTCTACCGTATACGCATTGATACCACAACGATGGATTCGCAAATTGCAAACCGGACTGAGCTTGGTCGCGACGTTCGTGTGCGACATGACCAGACGAGTGGAAAAATTGACGGGGTTTCGTCAACCATGCTGATCCCACCCCACATAGCAGCTTTGGCCACGCCCAAATAGGCGTCCGCACATCCGCTAATCTTTGGGGACGGACGAGACGATCTCACGAGGCAAAGTGGACGACATCGAAGCACTTTACTCAAATCAATGCCAAAAGAACCCTGACAATGCATCGCGGATGGCGCAATGAAATGGCGATTAACTTCGGATGAGGGAGCCGGCCAAGCACGTCAACTCTCTACACTTGCAGTAGGCTGAAGATCTGGAGGCGTGACTCCATTGCGTGTTCATGCAGGCCAAGCAGCGCCAAAAGCCGATCCCCCGTTCTTAGATGCAGTTAATCCTGGCCCGCTTGTCTAAGATAAGCCATACCTTTGTTCTTCTCTCGTACCCTCTGTGCCTGTTTCGGCCTCACCGTTGACAGTCAAAGTACTGTACCCGGTGGTAAGAGTTAGAGCTCGACAGGCACCAGCCTGCTATTGGGCGATCCAGGTCAGCCCATCGACTCTCTGGAATCTCCATTGTCGCCGCGGTGCTTGTCCCATCGGTCGTCTGCTGTTCATGACCACAATGCTAGTGCGAAGTATATGCCGAATACGCATTGAAACTGCCTTTGAATGCGACGGACGGTACAGTCACCAGCAATGCCGTACACTCTGTTCGAGGCTATTGGCGCGAACGCTAATCATGCTTGTTCCTTGCAACCTGCATTGCTCTGCTGTATGTACACTTTCCGAAAGACAGAGCAGCAATTTTCCGGATCACTCGATACTTCGATGCTGCTCGTTCTGAATCATCTGAAAACGTGTTGACCATGAAACTTGTTAAGTATTGAGGTCCACAGACTGATGGCCATGTCCTTGTCTGTCGTTCACGCAACCATACAGCTGCGCGCCCCTTGGCTTCATGCTCCATTCCGAGGTCATTGTGCCTCCCACCATTCTGCCAGACCACCGATGAGTATAGTCGGAAATTTGGCTCGGCTTCTTGCACTACCTTGGACATAAAATTTTGTTGCTCGTGATGCATGCTGCTGAGCCTGGTGTTCCCCTGCTCTCGTCACATTCCGCTACCCTGGCCATGTACAGTTAATCCAGATCGACCCAGACCCACCTACCCTTTATGCACCTCATGTCTGGGGTAGTATGCCAATGGAGGATATTGAAGAATCTATATGACAGCTGAAACCTCCTGGTCACGTCGGTCAATGTATACTTTCTCTTGACCTTCTTCATTCCGACTCGAATACCACAAAGCTCGATCAACCTCGTCGTCTCCCCCATCAAACACATTGACAAAACTCTCTCCGACACAGATTGCTGCTTCCATATCCCGGTAACAAAGAGCATCATACATCATCTTATCCGTCAGGCATATTGGTAGGTGCTTTCAATATGTATCGGCATCAGGACGCAGGTCATCATAGGTACGCGCAACTTGCAACACATTCACTTGAGATTACAAGCTATGCTGGCATTGAGCGGGAGCATCATGCTACGCCGAGGCAGGTGGCGAAGACTTGGTCTCGAGACTGCCTTGTAGGCCTCGGGTGCATAGCTCAACTCGTCCACATGTTCACTCCAAGCTCGATATTGTATTAGCATCACAGGACTAACACTCGCAAAAGGCAGGGCCAGCACATATCTTTGGCGCATCAGAGGCAATTACCACCGCTACAAAATGTATACCACCACCACACTCTCTATAAGATCTTGAATATACTGACCAAACCTCAGATCGTGAAGCCCGACATTGGAGATATAGTGCCTCCCATCACCATTCAGCCAGGCAAATACGAAGAAGAATTCGAAATTCCCTTCATCGATTGCAAATCAACCGGGTTTCACCGTGTTCTCCAGGATGATCTCCATCTCATGACCTCGTGATCTGCCTGCCTCGGCCTCCCAAAGTGCTGGGATTACAGGCGTGAGCCA
>Ga0068618_1000034_pt1 | contig 22323 bp, 28 predicted proteins | sample InSIn2SAF170_2_FD_77423 | JGI IMG/M metagenome (GOLD analysis project Ga0068618, IMG submission 77423) | Clean room microbial communities from NASA Spacecraft Assembly Facility at Jet Propulsion Laboratory, Pasadena, California, USA -... ...
AGACGTGGTGGCAGAAGCGCCGGTCGTCAAAGACGCCTTGCTAAAGCGACTAGAATTAGCGCCAGTTGGGATTCCCGATACCGGACTCGCCATGATTCATACCAGTAGCCAAGGTGTGACAGTGCCTTACATCGGCGCATTCGATTTAAAAACGCCGCTGTCGCTTCCAGCCATGGATATGGGCACGATCATGTTGCATCGGGTATTGCTCCTTTTGACACCGAACCCAGTTGCTCAGGAAACACTAACGCTATTGAGCGCTGTCAGCGCAAAGCTGATTGCGTCAACAACGAATTTACAACTTTTTGAAAAAGGGCATTATAGCCAGTTGTATCAAATCATCACAGAAGTATTTATGAATGAAATCAAAAAAATTGATCGAAGGTGACATGATGAAAGGACTAGACGTTAAAACGATCAAACTTGGTCAGGAAGCAAAGACCAAGGAAGAAGCCATTCGTCAGGCCGGCCAACTCTTGGTCGACAATGGTAATGTCGAACCAGCTTATATTGATTCGATGCTTGATCGGAACCGCGATGTTTCTGTGTATATGGGTAACTTCATTGCTATTCCTCACGGCACTGAGGCCGGGATGAAATATATTAAGTCGACGGCTATTTCGATTGTGCAATATCCATGGGGTGTTGACTGGTCGGATGATCCGGCTGATGAGAACTTGGTCACGGTTGTTTTTGGGATTGCTGGCTTAAATGGCGAACATCTCAAATTGTTGTCGCAAATTGCGCTTTATTGCAGTGATGTTGAAAATGTTCAGAAACTTGCCGACGCCCAAACGCCGGAGGAAATCGTCAATTTACTAAAGGAAGTTGAATAAATTATGATGGAAGCAGTACATTTTGGTGCAGGTAATATTGGTCGCGGATTTATCGGTGAAACACTTGCCGCTAACGGTTTCAAAATCAATTTTGTCGATGTTAACGAGACGATCATCAATGCGTTAAACCAACGCGGCGAATATACGATCACCTTAGCAGCGCCCGGTGAGAAGAAGATTCATGTGGACAATGTTGACGGGTTGAACAATGCCAAGGATCCCGAGGCAGTTGTGAAGGCAATTGCGCAGGCTGATCTGGTGACCACCGCCATTGGTCCGAAGATTCTGCCAATCATTGCACCGCTAATTGCCCAAGGCTTGCAGGCACGTGATGCAGCCAACAATCATCAGGCATTAGATGTGATTGCATGTGAAAATATGATCGGTGGCTCCCAGTCACTTAAGAAGAGTGTCTACGAGCATCTCGATGACGCCGGCAAGACCTTTGCTGATACGTACGTTGGCTTCCCTAACGCCGCGGTTGATCGAATCGTGCCGCAAAAAAAGCACGATGATCCCTTGGCCGTTAGTGTTGAAGATTTCAAGGAATGGGTTGTTGACGAGAGTCAGATGAAGAACAAGGATCTGAAACTCAAGACTGTAGACTATGTGCCCGACCTGGAACCTTATATCGAACGGAAACTCTTCTCCGTCAACACTGGTCACGCTACCACGGCTTACACCGGCAAGTACCTTGGCTACACGACAATTGGCGATGCCATCAAGGATCCTAAAGTCTTCAATCAGGCAAAGGGTGCGCTGGCCGAAACCCGTTCGTTGTTGTTGTCAGAGTTCAAGAATTTTGACGAAAAAGACCTCGAAAACTATCAAAATCGGGTGTTGCAACGTTTCCAGAATCCGTACATCTCAGATGATATTTCTCGAGTTGCCCGGACACCAATCCGCAAACTAGGTTACGACGAACGCTTTATTCGCCCAATTCGCGAATTGAAGGAACGCGGTTTGAATTACAGCGTTTTGATGGACACCGTTGGCATGATGTTCCATTATGTTGAACCTAATGATGCCGAAGCTGTGAAGTTGCAAGCGATGCTGAAGGATCAGCCGCTGGTGGATGTTATCAAAGAAGTGACCGGTTTGAAAGATGCTGGCTTGATTGATGAAGTCGAAGCTAGCGTTAAGTCCAAAGATCGTTAAGAGATAAGGTTAATTCATACGATTAGACTGTCAGTTGACTCACTGGCAGTCTTTTTGCGTTAAGATGGGATTAATCTTTTAAACGTATAAGGGATTATAAAATTTTGGGGTTCATGAATCCTTGGTACTCAAGGGTTCAATTACTTTTGATCCCGTCAAAACTTCGGTAAAATTTTGGTATGAAAAAGAATATTCTTCAGACGATCTTTTTCGACAAACATCAGAACTGGGCTAAATTCTTGAAGAATCATGGACGAAGAATTCGGCCGGTGGTCAAAAAAGAAGTTGCCAAATTTGAATCTTGTGGTGATATTCGGAAAGGCTATCGCTTATTTGTTTGTGAAGGCTGTCATAGCACCAAACTCATTGCGTTAAAATGCAAAGGCAAGTTTTGCCCGACTTGTGCTGTGGGCGAAAGCCAGCGATGGAGCGATTTGGTTGCACATGATATGTTTGCCGTTAATCATCGACATGTGATCTTTACGATTGATGAAGGCTTACGCGAGATCTTTCTCATGGACAAATATCGATCGGTGCTACTCAAGGGTTTGATGGATGAAGCGGCGCGAGTAGTTTTGGAAGCGTTGGGAAAGAATAGGAAGGTACAGGGCGGTGTGGTGGCCGCCCTGCATACCTTTGGATCAAAACTAGAATTTAATCCGCATGTGCATATGGTGGTCACGATGGGCGGGATTACCCCGGATGGACAGTGGAAGACCTATGATTATCTTCCGTATAAGCGCCTAAGAGTTTACTGGCAAAATGCAGTGCTTAAGCTAATTCGCCGGACACTCTCGCCATGGGATAAGAAAAGAGTTCAACCACGCTTACAACGAGCCTACAAAGCCAATGCGGAAGGCTTTTACGTGAATGCCCCAAAGCGAAGTCGTACACACCTCAAAGGGTTACTAAAATACATCAGCCGTTACATGAAGCGGGGTCCCATCGCCATGGATCGAATTGTCATGTACGACGGCGAATCTGTGCTCTTTTCGTACAAAGATAAACGAACCAATCGCAAAGAGACGCATTTAATGTCAGTAGAAGCCTTCATTGGGGTGTTGACTCGGCATATTCCCGATCGACATTTTAAAACGATTCGCCGTTACGGCATTTACAGTCGACGCATCAAGACCTTAATGAAACAAGTTATGGCAGTGTATCAAAAAGCCGTTAGGCGGCGCTTGGTCGAACTGAAACAGGTTATGAGGGTTAAGTCATGGACAGAAAAAACAGTCGAAGTATTTGGTTGTGATCCCTTGAAATGTTCCGATTGTGGTGAGTTTTTCGAGTTCATGGGGACGAGTGTGGCCAAAAATGGGCGCCTCAAGGTACAATATGCGAAAGATCGACAAGCACGCCACTACATGTTGGAGGTAAATCAAAACATTGCGAAAGAAGCCTATCAAACCAAATACAAGCAAGCAGAAGCAGCAGCATATGACCGATGCCGCTTCAGTTGGGAACGACAACGTCGAATTTATCTGTCAGAAATGCCACAAGCATGAGGAAATACCACGAGAGATTGTGATCATGCTTGATGGAAGTGACTTAGCGTATAGTCCTGATCAACCGCCTCAATTTGTGTGTGAAGATTGTGGTGGTGCCATGTCACCGGTGTATTACCGAAACGAACTTGGCTATGAATTTAGACTCGAAGACAAGTAAGTGGCAGTGGCCACTAACTAAAAAGACCTCAGGGCGGGTTTCCCTGAGGTTTTCTTATGCGATTTGAACATGGTGAAATGGAGGCCTTGGTAATGGCAGATGATGACATTTTAGCAAAAATTCAGGCAGGCTGGGCGCAGACGGCAGCGCGCGATAAGGCACGCTATGCGGATGAACGGGTGCCAGAGGATGTCCACTGGGAAACGGAATACCGGTATGAAAACTCTGCTGACCCGCAGCAGACCTTGAACTTATATTATCCGGCAAAACGCCGCAATGCGACGTTGCCAACTGTGATTGATGTTCATGGCGGCGGCTGGTTTTATGGCGATCGCAATCTCAACCGAAATTATTGCCGCTATTTGGCGAGTCAAGGGTATGCCGTGATGGGCATGGGGTATCGCTTGCTGCCAGATGTCGATGTGCGCGGGCAGATTCAAGACATCTTTGCTAGCTTACGTTGGTTGTCACATTTTGGCCCGCAGCGCGGCTTTGATCTCGATCATGTTCTATTGACCGGTGACTCGGCAGGCGGTCATCTAGCGTCACTAGTGGCCTGCATTCAGCAAAGCGAAGAGCTGCAAGAACTTTTTGGCGTTGATCGGGTTAATTTCAATTTCACTTTGGTGGCCTTGGTGTGCCCAGTCGCTGAACCTGGCAAACTGCCAGAAGCCGCTGGTGATATGAGCGATATGGCCGCTTTTTATCTTGATAAGCTGAGCGGTGGCGATGCTGCATTGGCTGACCACCTTAACTTTTCTCAAGTTGCCAAAGACCTCAAGTTGCCGCCATTCATGCTGATTGGCGGCCAAAATGACAGCTTCTATTTGCAAAGTCAGGCTTTGCTAGAAGTGTTTGCTGCCGATAAAGTGACCTATACGACCAAATTGTGGCCAGCCAGCGCCGGTCCGCACCTCAAGCACGTTTTTAATGTTCAGCATTGGGAATGGCCGGAAAGTATCGAGACAAATTTGGCCATGTTGCGTCAATTCGATGTGCTCAGTAAAAAACGCGATGAGGCTGAAGCAGATGATGAGGACGACCTCTAGACAGTGCTGCGCGTTTTTGATTAGACATTAAAATGGACCGTTTGAATGGTGTTGATCATTCAGACGATCCATTTTTGTGATGGTTACAAAGCGGCAGTTAGAAAAAGATATCTAGAAAACGTTTGACGTGTGCCTGATAAGCTTCCGGGTTGATCCAGTAGCTTTCCGCGTGCGCAGCGCCCGGAACGATCCAGAGGGCTTTAGGACCCGCAGAAGCCGCATAATTTTGCCGACCCATTTTCGTTGGCACATAGACATCTTCCGCACCGTGAATAACCAATAGTGGCAAGTGGTTGCGGGTGAGTGCTTGGCGGACGTTGACAACCCGTAGAGGATAACCTAACCGGCGATAGTTAAGAAAACTTGCCAGTGGCACCAATGGCATTGGTGGCAGGTGAAACTGCTTTTTCAGTAAGTAGGCCAACTCGGTTTCAACATCGGTGTAGCCGCAGTCTTCAATGACAGCCTTCACTTGTTTTGGCAAACTGGGTTCGCCTGCCACCAACGAAACTGTGGCACCACCCATGCTGGTACCAAACAACAGTAGTTGACTGTCTGCACCGATTCGATCAATGATACGTTGCAGCCAACCCAAATAATCCAGCCGATCCAGCCAGCCGAAACTAATGTATTGGCCATCCGATTCACCATGCCCGCGATCGTCTGGTAGCAGGACATTGAAGCCTAGATCGTAAAACATGTGGGCAAAGTTGCTCATCGTAATCCCAGTACCTTTGTAACCGTGGCCCACAATCACCGCTTTTTTACTGCCGGGATGCGGCAACCAAAGAGCTTCAAGTCGTTGATTATCTGGGGCTGTCATATGCCATGCCTCAATATTGGCCTGACTTTCTACCCAGTGGACATGGCGATAATATGAAGCCGCATACTTTTGCATCGAACGCCGCGCGTCTGGAATATAGTTAATGCGGCGAAATGCATATTGATAAAAGCTTTCGGCGGTCGCTAACGTGCCAGCCGATAATAACAGTGGGGTTGCAAGGCCGATCAAATGGCTTTGTTTCATGACTCAGTGCCTCCCATTTCCAAGTCTTGCAGTCAGGGCAAAGCACGGCGGAGACCGGGGTGCCGCCTGCTGGAGCGCTGCTTATGAATCTGCAAATGTTATGATATTACTTTACCGCATTGGATAATCAGTCGCAATTTCTTGCCTTTTCTCGTATAATGACGGTGCAGACCGTTAAATACGAAAAAGGGAGAAATCGATGCACGAATTAAAATTATTCAGTCTTAATGGGAACCGGCCATTAGCTGAAAAGATTGCGGAAGAGGTCGGGCTACCGCTGTCGCCAGCTCGAGTGAATCATTTTGCTGATGGGGAAGTTCAAATTGAACTACCGGAAAGTGTTCGTGGCGCTGATGTATATGTGATCCAGTCGGTCTCTGATCCGGTTAATGAGAACTTCATGGAACTTATGATCATGGTTGATGCGTTGCGGCGGGCGAGTGCTCACCATATTAATGTCGTGATTCCTTATTATGGCTACGCACGGGCTGATCGCAAGGCGCGCTCCCGTGAGCCAATCACAGCCAAACTTGTTGCTAACATGCTGGAGATGGATGGCGTTAATCGGATCATTGCTGTTGAACTTCATGCGGATCAGATTCAAGGCTTTTTCGATATCCCAGTTGACCATCTCAAGGCCCACCACTTGATCGGCGATTACTTCAAGAAGCTAGATCTTGGCGATAATGTCGTTGTCATCGCGCCTGATCACAGTGGTACCAAACAAGCGCGGGCATTGGCTGAAGAATTACATACGCCAATTGCTATTGTTGATAAGCGCGATCAAGAGCACATCGGGGTTATCGGGGACGTTGCTGGCATGCACGCCATCGTGATTGATGACCTAATCGATACCGGTGATCGCATCGTGGACTCTTACAAAGCCCTGAGTGAAGCAGGTGCACTTGATGTCTACGCGGCAGCCACCCACGGCGTATTCTCCCGTGGCGCTGTTGATCGCATCAAGCATCTGGGACTCAAGCGGGTCGTCATCACTGATACCATTAAGCTCGATCCTAAGCACAAATTCGAAGGCTTAGATCAGATCTCGGTCGGTCCAATGCTTGGCAAGGCGATCAAACTGATCAACAGCAATCAATCCATTCATGTTTTGTTCTAGAATAAGTTAGTGAAATAAGGCGGCGATGGCCGTCTTTTTTTGTGAGCGCGAGCAGGAGCGCATTTAAACCGGAGCGTAAGTGGCCTTGAAGCCAAATGGCCAAGTTTTGGTCATGCGACTTCAAGGTCTTTACATGCAAGGCGAATGCGAGCACATTATCACGAAATAAGAGCGTGAACAACCACTCGTCAAATGACCATCAGCAAATTGCCAGTAACCGACGAAATCGCTGCCTAACCGCTTGATGACACAATGCAGCAGGCAGCTTTTTGTCACATTCTTTGAAAAAAGATTTGCAAAACACTTGCGCCAGTAAGGGGTACATGATATTATATTTAAGTCGTGAAGCGCGACAGACATAAGCAGCATGGGTGGTTAGCTCAGCTGGCAGAGCAACGGACTCTTAATCCGTGGGTCCAGGGTTCGATCCCCTGACCACCCAGAATAGCGTTATCAACCAGTAGCAAACGTTGTCAAAACAGCGTCGTTACTGGTTTTTATTTTAACCAGATTGTCATTGGTTATCATTGATTATCAATAAAAGAAAACCACGAGAAAACCACGGAGTTCATTTCTGCTTGGCAGGCGGTGGCCGTCCATTATGGGCGGCTATTTTATTATCTCTTGTTGCTACTGTATGTTATACTGTGTTCGTCTATAGAGACAATATAACCAAAAAGGAGGAATTATCATGCATTTTCTTTGGGCTTTAATTGTTGGTGCTATTATTGGTGCAATTGCTGGTGCTATCACTAGCAAGGGCAAATCGATGGGCTGGTTTGCTAACATCATTGCAGGATTAGTGGGTTCTGCAATTGGTGAGGGACTTTTAGGCCATTGGGGGCCACAACTGGCAGGAATGGCTTTGATTCCTTCAATTATCGGCGCAATTATTGTTGTTGCCGTAGTCTCCTTCTTTGTTGGCAGATCAAAAGACTGATAGGAGGCCATCTTTATGGACGCTTTAAAAGCTGCATTTAAGTTTATGGTTGCTAGTACTCTCATCGTTGGCGGTGTTTTAGTTGCAGGTACAGTCTTCGCAGCTAAGGGCATTGATAATGCTGGAGATAAACTACAAGAAAAGCTACATGACTAACACAAAATAGCCACTTCGCTATGAGGTGGCTATTTTTGTATCCATTGACTAGGTGAATATTTGTCACTTGGTTCTCATAAGCAGGTCAATATTTTTGACTTGCCTTTTCCCAACGAACCCACAATTTGCTGGTTCGTTCTTGAACGTCAGAATTTCGGACTTTGTTGAGCCAATCCCGAAATTCCGGATTGCCTAACCGATTTTTATTGTCCAGAACGACCATACCTCAAGTTAAACTTGTTCAGCTTGCATCAGAATGCGTCTCTCAGCACACAAAAAAACGGGCATCTCTGCCCGCTTTGCCCAATGATATTGCTACTTTAGATGAAAAACAATGAAACAAGTCAAGGAAGACTATGACTATCGTATCAGCGAGGGTTGAGGAATGCTCTTCACTTGCTACGAGAAATCAATCTGACTTGGTCTATAAAATGCGCCACCGGTTAGCTATGCCGTGCGTCGGTTAAAACGGTTCTGCCCGCTTATCGCCTAGGACTATCCTAATTATAAGTTAATACTTATTTATTGGCAACTGGTTTTCCTATGATTGTTGTCCATTGTTTTTTGGCTGTGTCCGGTGTCAGTTTCACAATGTCGTACTTCTTTCCTTGCCATTCAATGCGCCATGAGTTAAGGATGGTTTCTGGCTGATCATACCGAACAACAAAGGTCACCGTATCTTCGAGCTTCGTCCCAACTGACGCCCTCACTTCGCTTAAATATTGGCTTAACACAAGTGCCCATGTCGTGAAGTGCTCTTTCCTGACGTTGCTCACAGGAACCCCATTTACATTACCCATCGTGTAGCTCACTAAAGTAATGGGTTCATTCAGTTGGCTGATGCTATTTACCAGTGGCATAGTCAACACCTCGCAATTGCTGAATCATGCTCACAACGCTATCTGGTACATACGTTGCCCCATCGACACCACGGTTAATATACCAGTGTTGTGCTAACAACGAGACAGCAAAGTCAAAACGAGGATCATCTCCAAAGTTTTCATCCGTAAGGGTCTGGTCAACCGCGCTAATCACGAACTGCTTTGCCGTCAACAAGTAGGCTGACAACATAGCATCATCTTCGCTGTGACTAATGCGCAGTGCTTTCTTTAAATCTTCTGTGGTAACACTCATGTGCTCATCTCCTTATAAAAATAGGGGCGTACCCTAAGGCACACCCCACTAAATTATGCTCTTAGGCCTTTACCGGTGTGATGTCAACAATTCGAGCAGCATCTGGATCAACCACTTCATAGTCGTTGCGGATGACAACAGCCAAGCCTTGAGAATAGCTATCGAAGCGTTCCCACTGGGTGTTAACTTCGTTCTTCTGGGCTAAGAAAATTGCCTGAGAAAAGTCCCCGATGATGATTCGATAGGTGCCTACCTTATCAGTCGGCAATACTTTGTTAGCAACCACGATCACCGGTGCCCCAAACAGTTGCTTGCCTGATGGTGCCGTGATGGACGGTTGTAACAAGTAGCGGCCTTGGCTGTCTTTCAAGGTATCAAGGTAGTTGAAAGCGTCCTGATTGACGATAACAGACAAGGACAGTGCTGGGTCCAACTCAATATTGAAGGTTTTCTTGAGGTCATCGAGACCAGTACCAGTGAGGTGCTTGAAGTTATCACCGGTAGTGGACTTGCCAGTCAGAACACTGATAATGTTACTGTTGTCCGTGTTTTGTACCAGCTTCTTGAGTTGATTCTTAACCTCGGCAACAATATCAACTTCACTATCTTCTACCAGTTCATTAGACAGATAAATCTTGCCAGCACGGGTAGCAACTTTGTAGTCAACGCCTTTAAACATATTGGCGTCAACATCGGCCACGTCTGCAAGTTCTTTCTTGGTGGCTAAGACGCCATTGTTAGTGAGGGCAATCGGATAGGTGCCGACTGGGGTACCGACCTGCTTCACAGTGACGTATTTAGCCAAGTCATAATCTGATTGCTTTAAGTCCCAAACGTCATTGATAACTTCTTTAGGAACGACCGCACCAGCGGTGGTCGTGGTCAAGCCGTCACGTTGTTCACCCATGCTGCGGATGTAGTCTTCGTAAGCGCGAGATTCGGTATGTTCTTCTTTATCAATAATAGTTTTTTCGGTCATGTGATTGACTCCCTTTCGTTTTTCGGTTGGTGGTAGTTGCTGTTCTGGATCTTCTACATGGTCTTTCAACCATTCAGTGTAGCTGCGTTTGTCCACTTGGACGTTGGTATCGTCATACGCTGGAATAGCTACCAGTGAGACGTCAAACAAGCTCTTTACTTGCTTGATGGTACGAATGACTTGTCCGCTGTCGTCTTTAGTGAACGTGTCACCGTCTGGCGCAGCATTGAAAGTAAAACTCATGGCTGATAGATTACCAGCTTGGACGTTGTTATAAGCATCACTGGCTGTGGTCGTATCGGGTAAGGTTGCTTCAAACTGCAAGCCTTTATCATCCACGTTTAAGGTCAAGGTTCCGGCCTTGGTGCTGGCTAAGACTTGGCTAAAATCATGGTTTGAAACCATATAGACGTCTGATAAGTCCACGTGGTCGAATGCGTGCGGATCAACGACTTCTTTAAAGCCACCGAGGTCTTTACTTGGGCTATTGAAAACTACTGCATAACCACTTAGTTTCTTTGGACCGTTAGTGGTGTCGTCCTGTTTCTTTGTGTCTGGATCGTCTTGGCCTTGGCTGTCGTCTGCTTTGGCAGTTAGACCAGCGTTAGGATTCAGACGTTTTTCTACGTCATCTTGATTCATTTTCTGGATCACTCCTTTGTCTTGTGTTTTGATAGCTTGTCAGGTTGCTTAGTGGCGTGTAGTTCAGACTGGCCATAATTTCATCTCCGCCGGGAATTGGTGGCAGGTTTAACTTGGCTCGTGCTTCATTAGTGGTTAGAACACCGCCTTGCAGCCCCTTAACTGCTAGTTCTTGCATCGTGGCTGGGTCCGCTGAAAACAGCTTGTCAGTGTTGAAGCTGAACCGGTTGTCACCTGTGGACAGTTTGGCATCCATCTCACTTGTGAAGCAGGTAAAATACTGAATCAGCGTGTTTTGCAAGTACATCACGTTAGACTGTACGGCATTAGAGTGCTCGCTTTCGATACCCAGCCGATCCAGTGGCAACCCGAACGCTTTAGCAATCTGTTTCGTTGTCCAGTCGCTAGAATTGACTAGATTCAGCACGTCAGTATTAACTTCGAGTTGCTTGTAATCCATATCATTGTCGAGAATGATGGTCTTGAGGGCATTATCACCACTGTTGGCAGCTTCAAATTTATTGCGGATGTTTTCTTTGGCCTTGGTGTCTAACTGGGTCTTGTTGACCTTAAGAATGCCTGTCCCTTGGACACCTGAGTTAAAGAAACCTTTCAGCAACGCATGCCCAGACTTTTGTACCCCGACCTCATCATGAAGGCTATAAAGTGGCGATAGTCCTTTGTAACCGTCTTGTGTGAAGCACTTGAAGTGTAAGACCTCGCTGGCATTTAAACGCTGTGAGCGGCCGCTGTCAGGCGTGTATTCGTAGCTGATAATGCCGGTCGTATTATCTTGTTTAACCACCATTTGACTGTTGGGGACTAACTCGAAGCCAGTGACCTGTCCGCTAGGGTTCTTAGTAACCCGTGCAAAGCTGTTACCATTCAGCAACATGTTAGCAGCTAGGGCAAACTTGAACGCCCACGCGGTCATGTGGTCATTGGGTGCCTTGTTAAGGAGCACGCTGATACGCTTGTCACTGTACTCAATCGGGTTTGTTGCAAGATCACTGGCAATCACGCGCACGGCCGTAAACACGTCCGAATTACGTAAAGCACCAATCCCCACATATAAGCCGCTGTCGTTGCTGGTCATGCTGACAAGCGCATCTAAGAACGGGTCGCTGTTGTCATCGCGTGGTTGTGTCGCGCTATTCGTGAAAAAGCTCATTGTTTCACCTCCCTTTGTTAAAGTTGATGATGACTGCGACGGAGATCAGGGCCGTGCCGACTGCTAACATACCAACGCCAAACCCGAACAGCCACCAGATCCCGGCAACCATACAGATCAGTCCCAGTATTAACAGCACGGTCTGCACATTAAAAACCAAAGTCATCGCTCGAATAAAAGTCATTGTCTGCTACCTCGCTTTCCTTGTTTTGATCCATTGCAATTGTGTAAGCGTTCATCAGTGCGGCTACGGGATCAATCTTCGTAGCGTTGTGGGCCTTATCGATAATTGGATTGTTATTAGCGTCATATTTCAGAATAGCGTTGTTGACCGCATAGGCCAGTGACTGATTATCAGGGTGCTTTAACTGGCCATTGAAGAGATCATCACGAAAACGAGTTGTCGGAATTGAAAGTGTTCTAACACCTTGTCGCACCTCAAGCAGTGGCAAATCGCGTTTTTCAAATTCTGGAATCAGGTAGCCCATGGCGAAGGGATCATAACAGATGGAACGCACGTTCCACTGGTTCCGTTCGATCAGGTCGAGAATGAAGCGCAAAACTTCGTCATAGTCGATCATGCCGCTGTCGAGTTTGGTAATGCTACATTCGCCACGACTAGCACCACTGATGTAATCGAACCCGTCACGCTTGATTTTCTCTTCCAGTCCGTACTTCGTTCCCACGAATGAGTGGCTGTCGGCATACAGGTAGCCATCTTCTGGAACTAACCACGAAATACTGGTCAGGTCGCTAGACTTAGAGAGATCAAGCCCGATATACACGTCCTTTTCTCTAGTGTCTGGTGGCTCGATAGTGGCTTTCTCCCAGTCGTCAAGACTGATATAACTGTCTGCTCTGGCTGATTGCCACATGTTGAAGTTCTTGACGAGAATTGGCCGCAGGGTTCCTTGCTTGGCTGCTAGATCAACATCAGCTTGCAAGCTAGGCCGCATTGTCTTTGCTCTTTCAGCATTAGCCAGTAGTGGATTTGACTTCTCCCAAGTCTCTGGTGCAAAGGCTTCATCCTTGCTGTCTTGCTCAAAAATGGCAATAAAATACCGATCTGCTTGTTCGCGACCGGTTAAGATTTTGGAGACGAATTTATATTCTTTATACATAGGGCCATTCAGGTCCGGCCCCGTGGTCGAGATGACGGCTAGTAAACTGTTGTCGCTGTTGATCTGGCCGGATTTTAGTGTTCGTAGAATCTCATCAGTACGAGCCAAGGCGAACTCATCAATAATAGCCAAGTCACTTTGATAACCATCTAGGCTGTGCAGATCAGACGCAAGCGGAACAGCTCGGCTGTTGCTCGGCAAGTCGATAATTTCGTTGCGATTGATCTTCAAACGATCGCGCACCGATTTGGATATCTTGGAGACCTGACGCAAACCACTAGACATCATATCAAAAGCCAAATGTGCTTGGGCGTTACTGTTGGCTGTGTAGACAATTTCGCGATTCATGGCTGGTTTGTTTTCCATGAGGAGATACAGCGCGCCTAGATCAGCCATCAGGAAGCTCTTGCCATTCTTGCGCGCCATGCTGATGTAGGCTCGATCATAACGACGATTTCCGGTTTCTTTGTCTCTCCACCCGAAAAGCTCTGAGATCAAATATTTTTGGAAAAGTTCTAGCTTGAGTGGTGACCCATCACGTGCCGGCATCAGTTCGATAAACTCAACGGCTTTGTTGGCAAAGTCCTCATCAAAGTAATACGGCCATGGATTCTTTTTGCGCTTGCTGGCTTTCAAGTCTCTGCGATAACGTCTTGCTGCTTGCTTAATCTTTTTACCGGCAACAATCTCACCGCTTAGCACCTTGTCGGTATATTCAGTCGCATAGTTCACGATGACACCAGCTCCGCGAACGGATCGTCAGGCTTCTTCTTAGTCTCACTCTTTAAGGCAAGTTTCGCCCGGCTATACACTGACAGTCCCAATACTTCGTCAATGCGCATCATTTGATTTGTGGCATCCAGCTTCATTTTAACTGCTGGGTTAGCTTTCACACTATCGGTGGTTTCAACCATCATACCTTGTTCTTGAACCAGCTCGGCAGCTTTCTGAATGTCAGAATAGGCTTGGCAATGACTGGCAATCAGGGCAGCATCTAGTTCACTAACTGGAATGTCTTTTTTGAGCAATGGTACAATACGGTGCCAATCGGTCACAGCATAGTCGTCAAGCCATGTAGGGGGCTGTACTTGCAATTCTTTGTAAGTGAACAGTGCTTTTTCAGAGGCAACACGATCAGCTAACTGCTTTTTGGATAAATGTGCACTTAGGTTAGTCACTGATTTTAGGGGTGCTCCCATGTGTAACGTCCTTTCTGAATTTGTATTCGTTTATATCTATTATAATTATAACATATTGATTATACATAGGTTCTATGATTTTCGGTATTCATCGAAAAGAAAAGAGGCCGACCGTTCTTTCGCTCTAAAATTTGAGGGCGGGGGTCGATCTGTCGGGGGATCTCATTCGGCGTTGTGCTACCTACCGTGCGGTCTTAGCGTTATGACAAGTCTGGCACAAGCTTTGTAAATTGCTCTCATCAAGCCTGTGTTGCCAACCATAAGCTGTTTTGATTGGCTCAATATGATCAACAAGCACAGCTTGACGAATAATCCCACGTTTCAAACAGCTAGCACAAGTTGGATTGCGCAACCTGAATGACTTTGAAAGCTTTGTCCATGTTGTTGACTTGTAGAAACGTAATTCCTTCTCTTCATATTGCATGCGTTCCTGATTCGTTGCTTGCTTGTTCTTATCTTGCTTATAATCCTCGCAAAAGCGCTGATTGAACGGGATCATGCGACGACACCCGGGGTGCATGCAAATGTGCAAAGGCACACTCATTTGCATCACTTCGCTTTCATCTCGGCCTTGGGGGTTCTTAATATCTCTTATCCTTGGCAAGATCAATCATGCGGTCAATTGAACTAATGGTGTCACTTGCTGAGGAACAAAGTTCATGGTATGCAATGCGGCTAATGCTTCCATATGAAGATCGTGTCAATAGATTAACGTGTGAGAATTGAAAACCATCTGACATTTCAAACGTTGGATATACTTCAATTTCATAGCCTTCACGTTGCTTAACAATGATGAACCAGTCTTTGGGTGTCATGCTGCGAACTAAGTAGTGTTCTTTCACCAGTACTCCAAGTTCAGTCCACTTGTCCCGATCGTGTTTAACGTCTACGAGTGCTGCTTTGCGATATGCTGTTTTTGTCATTTCAATTTCTCCTTGTGGTTAGTTTTAAACTTGCTTGTCTTTGACGTGGTTCACGTTAGAAACGAGAAAACTATGTCCGTACATAATCATGTGGTCTGTTTCCATTGACGCGCAGCCTTTGTGCTTGCCGGCCTTCCGTGTTGTCCATAATGATCTTAATACGTTTTTCATCAGAGATTGTGCGCCCCATCTCGTGTTTCAGATTTTTTTGGAACATCAATGTGTTGCTGTTATCTATTGCCGTATATTTCTCCACGTTTTAGCTTCTTCATATGGTTGAAGCCAACAAGTGGTAAAAGGTGGGCCACTTGGGACACTTTTTTGTAGATCCTTTATATATCAACGTTTTCACGTCTAAATATATGTCCAAATCACTTCTCTTTCTGGGACACTCTTGGGACACTTTTTTGGACACTTGCCAATGTGTCCAGCAATGTGTCCCTGAAGTGTCCCAATAGTGTCCATGCGATTAAGACTGTCATTGCTGATATATCAACGTTTTAAAGCCATGTGTCCCAAGTGGCCCTTGTTTTGTGACTCGTTGGCTGGCTTTAACTGTCTTCAACAAACAAATGCAAGTAACGCGATATTCTCGTGTTATTAAACTGTACTTTCTTTCTAGGAATTCCTTGTGCTTCTAATCGCCTTGTAAATTCCGGTTGTGAAAATGGTTTAATATTTTCTTCCCAACAATAATCTTGATATGCTTTGTAGATATTGCGTGATGAATCGCCACCGTTTGTATCTAATTCAATTCGGCAACGATCTTCAATAAATCTTGCAATGTTGTCAGAATCTTTAAGCCATTGTTCTTTAGCTGCTATCATGCTGGGTGATTTTGATAAGCTGTCGCGGTCAATTGCACGTTTGAACGCTCGCAAGCATTGATAGCTGAAAGCTGGTATCTCATCATAGATTTGATTGAGATCAAACTCTTTTTTGAAATTGTTATCAATTTTTTTCGGAAAAGGAACAACGTACAATCTTCGTATAAAGCCACTGGTAAAGTCTGAGAATTTGGGCAACTTATTAGCTGAAAAAATCAGCTTGGCAAAATTCATAAACGAAAAACCGTCTTTCCCCTTAAACTCCGCAAAGATTGTATCGTCTCCCGTAAGTGCCTTTATTTGACCAGTGGTCTTTAGGAAACTGTCATCAAGATGGCTCTTCGTCAAGTAGAGTTGATAGATCTTTTGTGAAGCATCTAGGCCTTAATTGGTCTAGATGCTTTTATTATGCTGCTGCCTTGCTGCTCTTAGCTCTGAACCAAACCCGTTCCAGGAATATACGATTGATGAAATTGTTCCAATTCGTATAGCCGTACGCAGTGTTCTTAATCTTCTTGATGATGCCGTTAATACCCTCAAGGAAGCCATTTGAGTACTCATAGCGTAATGCATTGATGACTTGTCTCTTGTACTTCTTTAACGTTTTGATAGACTGATCCATTCGGTTTCCTAATGATCGATAGCTCTCTAGTGCGGCTGCGAGTGCTGACGCATCACGCTTTCTAACCGCTCCTATAATCTCCTGGTAGACTTCATATGCTGCCCGGAACTCCGGGCTCAGGTCTAAGCACTTGGCGACCAGATTTACAGTTGTTTCGTAATAGCCGACGCTGGTGTGATACGTGGGTTTTATTGCTTCAAGTTCGTTGAAGTCCTTAAGAAAGATTTTCCACTCGCGTTTCATGAATCGGTATTCCTTGCTACGCTTAGATAGACCCTTCATTACTTGGATACGGACCATGTTGAGGGCGGTCGACACCATCTGGACGATATGGAACCGATCCACAACTATCTTGGCGTTTGGAAACAAACGTGGAACTAGGTTGATATAGCCGGCGTTCAGGTCTAACGACACGGTCTGCACTTGCTGGCGGACACTGAGTGGAAAGCCTTCAAAGTACTTCGTTATTGCGTATGCCGTCCGGCTCGGTAGAATTGCGCCAATCTGGTGTCGATCGCCATCACCCCAGATGAAGCTCATTTTGTTGGTAGCTTTGAACTCATCAAAAGCCAGATGCTTCGGGAGCCATAGCTTTTGATGGTAGTTATACTTCGCCGCTTCTTCATCAATAATCCGCTGGACGGTCTTATCAGCCACGTGGAAGCGTCGCGCAATGTCGGTTAATGAACAGTTGCTGAAGGCTTCAAATAGCACCATCTGGCGGACTGGGGTGCTGATGGTGCTACGCGGTCGGACGTAATCAGTCTCACTCTGAAAGACCGACCGGCACAACTCACAACGAAATCTCTGACGGCTAAGCTTCATATAGGTGGGACGGTAGCTGTAACTGGGCATAAGTACGCAGGTACGTTCAAACCCATAACGAACTAGTTTGCTGGCAAAGCCACAGGCAGGGCAATGCTCTGGTTGGAGTTTAAGTTCGGCATAGAAGACAAGGGCTTTAGCGCCCCGAATTTCTTCAATGACAGCGTCTTGCGTAAAGATAATGTTAGGGTCCTTGATTTCTAGAACCATTCGGATAGACTTACCTGTAAGGGACATTACACAAACTCCTATTCTCTATTCTTTGGTCGGGACAGTGAACGAGCAGAAAGTGTAATGTCCTTTTTGCGCGTTCAAATATAGAAATGGTATAGAAAAAGGAGCTGGTAGGCAAGCTGCCTATCAACTCCAAATATCGTAGCGCCATCAAGATCTGCAAACATGTTGACTTCTTTCTGATAAAGCTGGCTTCCAGTGAAACGATTATCTTTATTAGCCAGATCTTGTAAGGCAACGTTAGATACATTTCGTTTGTCAAGTATTTGCTTTACAAATTCGATAAATGTTGTTTTCCCGTTTTGACCGGTACCTTGTAAGATAATTAGTGCTTGGAATGGCGAGTAACGATGGTAAAAACAGTAGCCAATGAACTCCATTAGAAAATTTGCAGATATTGGATCACCAGTCAAATGCGCTAACCAATCAACTGTCTTTAGATCCTTTTCCGATTTCATCTTTAGGTCGTAAGGATGGTTTTGCAAAATGTAATCCTCTGGTCGATGTGGTTGTAGCTTATCAGTAACAAGATTATAAGTTCCGTTGGCGAATGTGATTAGATTAGGATCAGCGTGTTCAAATGGACTTTCAATCATTTCCGGATGATAGACTTTAATAAAAACATAGTGTTTGACTTGGCCCAAGTTCCCTTGTGACCATTTTCCAACACTTTCTAGTTTCTCAGTAATGATCGTATCGAGAAATTCACTTAGTTTATCCAAGCGCCACGTACCAGTTGCTTTATCAAAACGTGCGCCTTGACTAAGCGTATCGAGACGTAACATAGGATTTTCTTTTATAATTTCTTGGCCTAACTTTGTAGCAGATACCTTGCGATTGCCATTTTCATCGTAAAATATCCATTCAGGCTCATTTTTCTTCATCTGTACAACATTACTGGCTAGTTTTTTTGCATCTTCGGGCATCGCTTTAACCAACCGCACGCCTCCTCTCTTCGGCTTTCAATACTGACTTGAAAATCTTAATAACTTCGGCTTCTGCCAAGGGTGTATCTAGATAGTTATCATTAGTTGTAAACAGCAAGTTATAAACTGTCTGCGGTTCTGCACCAGTGAAAAACATTTTGCCAGCAATCTTAGTCAGAAAATCATTGCGATTGCCGGTACTAGTGCCGTTCACCATTTCATCTAGCAGCTTGCCTGTCCATCGTTTGCCCCGATAAACTGTTGAACCACCAAACCCTAGGTTAGGGTGGCCGACACGCTGGATTTCATCTAGTAACCACTGAGGTGCTGGCGCTAGCTTGGTGATCTTGTGCCCTTTGAGTGGTTGATACATGCCGTTCTCGCGAATGCTAGGGAAAACCGGCACTCCAGTTGCAATATAGTCAAGGCCGGTTTTCTCGCCATTCTTAGAGAACAAATCCGATCGACTAGTTAGCTTCAATTCTTTGGGATAGGTGAAGAAAATATGAAGTCCGCCGTTTGGGGTGGTTTCAACATAGCTAGAAGGAATCTGACCAGCACGACCATCAGCGCTCAATTTAGCCAACGACTCATTGCCATTAGCCTCGCTTTTATGCCCCATATCAATGTCAAACACCAGCACACCATCAAGCCCCAAGCCAATATTGTAGTTAGGATGTTCGCCCCACCATTTCTTGGCCTGTTCTGGGTCTTTGGTGGCATCTTTGTACCCATGCGAACCAGCAAGTGGTGTTCGTGTCTCTGGCGCAAGCGGATAGACTGAAAAGCCATGCTGCTGATAACCAAGCGCTACTTTAAGCACGTCGACCATCGGCCGCATCTCCCTCCAGAAGTAGACGACGAGCATCAATGATCTTGTCGGATGTGGCATCAGTTAATGCTTCAAGTGACTTATCTTTAAGTTCTCGCCGCAGAACGATGAGCAGTGAACTGGCTTCTTTGAGTAAATCTTGAGTTGCTTCTATATCTGGCCTCGTCATCATTTGTTTACCTCATCAATCGTTGCCAAGCTGCTATCAACGTATTCTTGAATTGTTCTCAGGAGCGCCATCCATGTATAAAATGATCGATTCGTACCGTATGCCAAGATTGCAGCATTTTTTTCGGTACGATCGTTTCGATATGAAGTGACAGAGCCTTCCATAATGTCGAATTCATCACTAAGAGCTTCTAAAAGTCCTTTTGCAGTGCTGAGGTTAAAAGACGCCATGCCTAAATCAGGCGTTTTGGTGCTATTTGAAACATTTTTCATCATAATTACCTCCATTTTCCTTGACAAAAACATCGAATCGAGGCAAGCTAAAAGTTGATATGTATCTTTTCGCTTGTCTTCTTCTCGCCTTGAGCTGTCACTCTTGGCGATTTTTCTGTGGCCTCAATTAGTGAGCGTTTTTCTGCTTTTTTAGCTGCCCAATACCGATCACAATCAGCGTCAGCCTTTACAAACTGTGGCCACGTCCACCCAAAACGGGTGTTAATCATCTTCGGCATGGCCATCATCCTCTCGAAATTGCAGGTACGCTCCAAACACGCTGCCGACCATGAATGCCATGCAGAGAGCAGGAACTGTTATAGGGTGGCTTACTAGCCACGTAAGAATGCTAATCATCGGCATCATCCTCGTTTTCATACAGCTTTAGGATCTCCGATACCCGCAGCAATTTTTTTGCGGTCGTAACGGCCAGCTCGCTATTGGGGATATACTTGCCATCAACCGTGACGGTACTGTCTTCTGCAATGGCATGAACGTTAAGCTTAATGTCGTCTATCAAATTTCCAAGTTCGTGATCCAGTGCTATCTCTTCTTTACTAAACAAATTCATAATGTTTCCTCCTAGCGCTAGCGCCATGTCGTAGGTTTTTCACTTTTTGGTGATAAACCCTAGTTACTTTCCGCCTGCCCAGCGTGATTATTTGCCGTGGTTATTCATGTAATCGTCTATGTCTGCTGTGTTGATTCTTTTTACGCCGCCGACGACTTGTACCAACAATCCCTTCTTAGTCCAAGACAGTAGCGTGTTACGAGCGACACCGGCATAAACCGCTGCTTGACCGATGTTCAGCTTTTTGGATTCTTCATGCTGTGATGCAAGTTTGCTGACTGCTCGGGCCACTTCTTGCTGGATACGGTCTTGTAGCTGCTTGTCGAAGTCTTCTGACAACACTAGTTCCGCTTTCATTGAAGCCATTTGAATTCGCCCCCTTTCTTTATTACATGAATACAGTAACCTAATTGACTGTATGAAGTCAACAGCTAATTACTGCTTGCAGTAACTTTTTTTGTGGCGTATAGTCATTGTTATAAGGAGGGACTGCCATTGATATCAATTAATTTAAGAGAAACTGCAAAGAAAAAAGGCTATACCCTAACGGATATAGCCAACGCAACTCATATTTCGATGAACACACTTAGTGTTCTTGGTCGTGGCGATTCTAAGGGAATTCAATTTGAAACACTTGATAAAATATGCCAATTCTTAGCATGTACCCCTAACGATATCTTACAATTTAAGAATGACTCATTAGATATTACGGTAGGAACAAGACCGGAACGAATAGACAAAACTTTGCTTTTTTCTGGTGAACTGCTTCCCATATCAATTGCCAAACAAATGAGCGAAGGTTTAACAACAAGTTTTAGAGGGCACCCATTCTTTATTGAGCTGCCAGAAACTTCTAAAGGAAGTACGTTAGTTGTTAAGGCTGGTCTCACACCTCATTCTGTTTCTCACTTTTTTGATCGGGACACTGCTGGAACATCCACATACACTTTAGAGGAATCAAAAAAGTATCTCGATTCTTTGACACACACGGAACGAGACCAGCTATTGATCTCAGCCACAACCTTCGCACGAGATAGGCTTGCCCCTGAAGTCTTTAAGGATGTTAGTGAAGTATATGCAATCTGGTTCAGTGATCCTGAACATAAGGGATCACTTCCGATGATTCCTATAGATTTAACAACTGCTTAACTGGTAATGAATCAGCCGCCACCTTTTCGCCATTTTCGGCGAAAACTCTCCAATCTAACACCGCCTCCCCAGCGTGACGGATAGGAGAAGAATATGGCATCAATTAAAAAGTACGCAACGAAAAACGGCAAAGAGTTCTGGCGCGTTCAAGTCTTTGCTGGTAATGATCTACAGACTGGCCACAAGAAGTACAAGGTGCGGCGAGGGTTTAAGACAAAAAAAGAAGCCACTGTTGCAGCAGCTAGACTTGAGCTAGCAATCAGCAACGGTGACTTAGAAGAAGAGAAACCAAAGCCCGTGTTCTTTCGGGATGTGTATGAGGAGTGGTATGGAAACTACATTAACACAGTAAGGGAATCAACGTGGGCTCGAACTGCTGGTATGTTCAATAATCACATCCTACCGGCATTTGGTGGTAAGCGGATCGCTACTATAACCACTAAGGACGTGCAGAAGGCCGTTAAGAGGTGGTTTGAGTTCACCTCTGCTAACTATAAGCGCTGGTATAACTATGTTTCATCGGTTATGGACTACGCAGTCCGACAAGGGTATATGAGTAAGAATCCCGCCAAAGCCGTTGTTTTACCGCACCATGACGATCTGGCTGGTGATAAGCCTGAAAACTTTTGGACTAAGGAACAAATGAATCACTTCTTTGCCTGTATCGACCAAAAGAACCACTTCGATGTCTTCATCATGTTTAGGGTTTTAGCCTTTACAGGGGTTCGCCGTGGTGAACTACTAGCGCTGACGTGGAATGATGTAAGTTTTAA
>Ga0068618_1000035_pt1 | contig 22223 bp, 29 predicted proteins | sample InSIn2SAF170_2_FD_77423 | JGI IMG/M metagenome (GOLD analysis project Ga0068618, IMG submission 77423) | Clean room microbial communities from NASA Spacecraft Assembly Facility at Jet Propulsion Laboratory, Pasadena, California, USA -... ...
ATCACGCGAATATTTCGTCTTACCAGCGCTCGACTCGCAGTGCTTGAGGTGATGTTGTCGCTTGGGCGCTGGGGGCCAGAGACGAGGACCATATCTCCTCGATGGGTCAGCGTCGCCTTCATCGAAACATCAAATTTCACTTGCGTAACCATGAAAGCTACAACTTCGAGATCGAGGACATGTTCCGTATGCGCTGATAAGTCATGCAACGCCGGGCGAGTATTCAACCAATGCACGCAAAGCTGCTCCCATGCCTTCTCCCTTCCATGCCTTGCCTTGAAGCCCAAGCGTGCGCAAACGCGGTGAGTGTCAGTCTCTGCTGCGCATTTGGTGATGTCAACCATTTCGCTGCTGCGACTGCTATTGCTAAGGATTGGGTAACGGGGTATGCGGCAAGTGCAGTCACCAGTGCTCTAACCTGAGTGAAGTAAAGTAGTTCAACAGACTTCACGACAAACGAAAAAAAGAAGAGTCTTCTTCTATACACGCAGGACCAGTTGACGAGTGCGGGTTGTCATCAGGTGTTACGCTAGCAAAATGAGCTGATAGTGAAGGCGCGTGACTGGTTATTCTGTGACTGAGGCGAAGTGAGAAGGAAGGAGCGGTGACTGCAAGGGGATTGCGGCGGGAGAGTTATCGGCTGGGAAGTACAGTGAGGAAGTGAAGTGAAGCTATATAAATGTATTGGTATCCTGAGGTTAGTATCCGTCAGTAACATGCCTCTTGGTTCGGCAGTCGACCTTTGAATCTTTTGTTAGTAAGCTCGTTAGGATAGAGGCCTTCGATAGTCCTGTGATCGGAGGCCATTACATGAAGATTTATTGCCAAAAAGGTCTGGAGTGGAGGATATGTGCACGCTGTGGGAACGAATTTTGGGCAACAGCCAGTATGAATTGTATTCATATCGCAAGTTGACCCTCTACAAAAACCCTCTCCCCTAATTCCATCGCTATAGTCTGTTCACCTTTCTTGGTGGATATGACAGCGAGTGGAGTTCGACACGAAAAGAAGATGGCAACCTGCACATCCTCTACTACCCTCCACGGGCGGGGTGGTCTTTTTATCGGCTTTTGAAAATGATGCAAGTGGGAACTTATTGGTCCTTGAAGGATCGACAAAGGCCACCGAAGCGTGGTATGTGGCAGCGGTAGGACTACCGCGTACCGCATAGGGATTCCGAAAGAGCAATAAACGAAGGATGATATGCCGTTGAAGTATTGTAGTTCTGATCAAGCTCCGAAGGGGTGCGGTGGAGTTCGGCATCGATCACAGGCTGTTCGGTGGTGACGAGATGAGAGGGACGTGGCATGGCTAATCAAAGCGAAGTAACTTCACCCAAGTTGAACATCCTTCAGCCGCTCGTCGAGCTTCATGATGAATTCGCTCGAATCATCATCGCCAACAGTGCTAGGGGCAGTGGTGTTGGCGGAGTGAGTACCAGGGGTGGTGATGAAACTGGAGGCTCGAGTGCTATTCGGTCCTGTGCTTCTGACGGATGCAGGTGCCGAGCAGCGGGCACATAGCACCTCACCAGGGCTCTCCAGATGAGTGGGCACAGCAGGAGAAGGTAAGTCGGCCTCCGAGGTCTTAGACATAGCCCTGCTAGTCTTACGGTCGGAATCCAGAGCATCGCATTTGAGCATCCTCCTGAATTTGCCAGTCTTCTGGTCGATACACCATAGCGCATGCGGGCCTTTGATGGGTTCGCCTTCAGCGGTCCAAGCCTTGATCCACGAGACTTCGTCGCAACGAAAGAATATCACTGCGATCTTCTTGCCATCTGGTCCATCGATGTAGGCATGGCGCTTGCGGGCTTGGTACTCGGTCTCAAGCATCCAACTGCCGAGGGGTTTAAAATGGCGTACAGCAAGCGGTTTCTCGAGCGGTTTCCCGTTGTCCTCGTCTTTTTCAAGCAGAAACCATCCACGGCCTGCCTTGTGCTCGTAGAACCCGGGAATAGGCAAGTCATCGTGCATGCGAGAAACATCCTTGTTGAGGTCATCGGTGTTCGTTCGTCGCTTGGAGAACCATTTATGTGGTGTCACGACCTTCTTCGCCAGCACCAAGGGATTTGGCGACATCGTGGATAACTGATGAACTGTATTAAGTTTTCTCCAGCTCAAAAGTGTGCCGCAAGGAGATGTACCAGGAAACAAATTTCGAGATTCCCGTCGGTCGCAATCCCGCTAAGACGAGAAGTTCGCCGCGGACGAAAGTGTCCGTAAGCGTGATGTCAAACGGCCATTATGAAAATTATTGTCCAGAGTTCTGATAAAAGCACAGAACGAAAAAAGAGAGAGAGAGAGAGAGATGTGCGGTGAAAGTTTGTAACCAGAGACCAAGGGAGCTTTGGGTTTAGAGGTGTCCGGACACTAAAGTAGGAGAGAAAATTGAGTCGTGGTTACGGGAAGGTTAGTGTACCCGCTGTTCCACGCGCGCTCACAGATCACTTTGTGTGATCCGAGTGTTCACGGGAGATTGAGGAGAGCCCACCGCTGTCAACAGAGTTGTTTGCACTCATGTTGGACAGTTCATCCTGATATCACAGCTTCGAGCCAATGAGGACTGGCGAACGGCCAACGTGTTATCGGAAGGACTCGCTGCCATTCGATAGGTGAAGGAATGCGCGACATGGCTGGCTTACGGGGAAGGAGGTCAAAGAGAGGTGTGCTGATGGTGGTGAGCTCGAAGATCTGGCTGGCAAGAATGCGGTGAGATGCATCTGCACCGAACGCGGTAGCGACCGCATGAAAGCAATCTACGGTACAGAGGAGTAGCTTAGCCGGCCCGTTGAACCATATACATAACCGCGCGGCTGTGCAATTGGCTTCGACCTCTCATCCCAGCTGGACTAGTACTTGGATCATAGTTATTGGAGGGCACAGTTTAGTGGAAAGGTCATTGGCTCCCTCCAAGTCCATATCTGCTCATATTTATCCGCCATACTTGCTTGCCCTCGACATCATCATTTATCAGTGAAGTGTCATGTGGACTTAAGGTGTTTGTTTGATTCTAAGCATGCGTCGTGGCAATTGCTATACTTGTTGCAAAGCTGCCTGCATATGCACAGGCGCCCGAGTCCTTACTAGCGCTCGAGGAGAACTCGGAGATGCTTTCATCGAAAGGCTTGAAGCGAAATTCTTGCTCAGAATAAAGGTGGGTGACGTAGGATCTGCAATCCACACGACGATTTGCATGAGAGGTCGTGTGAGTCCAGTTTCAGGGCGTTGCTTGGCTCCGAAAAGGTACATCGTATGTTGTGCCTACAGATTAAAGTAGGCTTATCAAAAACGTCACCGTAATCCACTTCGCGAAGGAGAGGCGGAGGGAAAATCGCTCAGTCGTTAATGGGTCAGCGGGTCATAAAGTTAGTGTCCATTGATTGAGCTATTGGTAAGGCTGCAGGATCATTCCTGAAGAGACTTCGACGGTCGGAGGACAGAATCCGGGGACGGAGATGCATCAGCCAAGAGGGCTTCATATTCGCATGTAATTTACATACATGCGGCTCTTAGTCCTCATGAGAACCAGCTGAAGGAAATGCGTCTCTGCCCAAAAACACCACCCCAGACTTGCAGCACTCTACGACTCAGTTGTAACCTTCGCTTTGCCGTTTGTGACCTTCACCGATAACTGCTTCGCCCTCGCGACGATCTCGACTCGCTTCCGTGCTGACACCCCGTGTGCGATCTCGGCGGCGTAGGTTCGGTTGTGCTGTAACAGATTCTAGATTAGAGAGGCGGATTCAAGGTATGCGTAGGAGAGGTCTTGACCTACCATCATGAGTAGGTCCAGGTCTCTCTGGTTGTGGACGAGGAATGCCTTGTGGCCGCTGGGCATCATGTGGCGCGTCTTCTTGTTGGACCCGTATCCGATCTGTGGTGGCACTAATGTTAGCCAGTATTCTTCTCAAACTCAAGTCCAGCAAAATCGCTGAGTATGTATCTGCGCGTGCACTCATGGGCAGGGCGAAACTGCTTCAGGCCCACGGTGTGTGCGATTGCGAAGGGTGCAGGTATTCGTACTTTTGGCATGACCGCTTGGCCCTTAAACCGCCTCCTCACACGGTTGTCAATACCTTTCGGCTTTCTATGTTCGTTGTGAGCGCGGGTCTCCGTCTCCATATGTCGCAATGTTACCTCCAGCTGGCGCCGACGCATTTGAAGCCTGTTGAATCGTGAAGTTAGCGGTCAATGCTTGGAGTGCTCGAAATAATGCGGTAGGCGTACGGTCGGACTGATGTCTGTTGAAGCGGGCAGTGTGCTTCTTTACAATCGGGACGTGCTTCTTAGAGGAAACCATTGTGAACAGCGACTGTGTGATTGTCGATGTCGTCGTTCACGATCTTCTCGCGAAGTTCTTCGCTAAGGTTGGGTTTCCGTGTGCATAGCGGCGTTAGTTTTTTCCGCAATGCCAAGCTCCCATCTTGTCACGTGCGAAGCTGGCAATAGAACATGGCTAGTGAGAGAGCAGCGAACTTTCGGATGCTTATATATTAGTTGAAACTGCACAGAAGCTCCTGTTGCAGGCAACAAGGTCTGTAATAGACGATTAATGCTGTATCATTTAGTGCATCCGTATCAGCGCTCAACCTCGAGACATTGAAAGCAGACTGGACTACATTAATCAATAATTCTGGTTATCTCAAGTTGCCTTGTGGTGGGTTAAGCAGAGGTTAATGTCCGCGTTGGTTTGCGTCGAACATACGAAGTCCTCAACGCTCTGGTATTGTAATCCTCCACCCAAGTGTCGTACGAATGCTACCCAGAACACCTTCGCTATGCAATACAGAATGATATACGAGACGACACTCAAAACGCCTCGGCCATTCGTAATGACGACAAAGAATCCTCAGCCTGATGCGGAAGTCCGGCCGTCCGCATCGCTAGTGGTGATGCAGTTCTGTAGAGGACCGTCTGTGAAAGAGGTGCAGTGTCCGCTTCGTTGTCAGGGTCCTGATCCGCCCTGTTTTTACTCGCTTGTGAAGTTTCGTCCTCAGCAATAGATACAAGGACTGCATCGGCTGCTGATGCATATTGAGTCTGTGGCTGGGGTGTGGTGTCTTCATCCAGCAAATCCTCAGGAAAATCCTTTAAGGGAGCCGCCACGGCCACGGCAGGCGTATTAAACTGCTCATTGAGGCTCTGCTGATCAGCTCCAGAAGTTACAGCTTCCGCAACCTCAGTTCCCTCCACCTGCTCATAGAAAAGCATAAAAACATCACTATGCGCCAGCACCTGCTCCTCACTAACCGGCGTCACGTCATCATCGCTAAGCCGCCACCATTGCTTCTCAAGTCTCTTCTCCTTGCCCTCGGGCTCCCCGTTATCAGGAGTCAGCCGCGTAGTGTGCTGACGATAGCAGATATAATGTCCATTCTCATGATGTCCATAATGCGTAATGATAGCTTTAATCTCGTAGACCATCGGACTAGTGCTGGCGTCTTCTGGGATAATCGATTTCCGAGGATCCATAGACCACGTCTCCTGTTGTTCTGTCTTGTCAGCACTACTAGTGGTGGCGGTGGTGCCTAAACACCAAGGCTTTAAATCCAGCTTAGCAGGGAAGCGGACATGCGCGCTGTTCTTTAGCTGCGCGCCAGTCATTTCGTCGAACATGCTGCGGTTAACGTGAATAATAAGAGACCTCGATGCTCGACCAATGACCGCTTGCTTTGACTTGGTGGTAGCCACCCAGTTTTTCTTCGGTATCTGGCATTGTGTCATAAGAGTCGCGTCCGTGAAGTCTTCATCATTGAGTGCTTGTGTGATCGTATTTAAGCGCTTTGAAGCAGAATTGCGAAAAGTTTCTGTAGTTGTTGGCATATCCAGGAGCTTCTTGATTTGTGACTCGGCGCGTAAAAGTGTGCATTTGGGACACTCGACCCCGTCAATTTCTTCGAGCTTGGTATATTCGTCCAGGCATTCGCGAATATCGTAACCCCACTCACAGCCAAGAGACACGGTGAGGCAGTTGAACGGTATCATGGATAGGCATTCGGAGTAGCCGCAGCGCATACAACCAACGCGTTGAGCAAGGAACCCTTCAAGCGGATTTGTAACAGGCAAGGTCTGCGCAGGGGAAACGTCCCCATTACGCTCCTCTGCATCTAGCGATATCTTCTTTCCATGATCAATGGATTTAGCTGGCACTACTGCCTCCAACCCCACTGCGCTCTTCCTATGCTTCGCAGCCCTCGCAATTTCTTTTTCCAACTCATCCAGCACTTTCGAATAATATTCCTGCGCATCCTGCTGCTGCCACGTGTTCATACTCTTCAACTTCTCCGGCGTCCAAAAGCTGCACCCATTCACCTCGTTCCCAGCCAGTTTTTTCAGCAATTCGCGTAACGTGCCATTTGTCGACTCGTCTGTATGTCCCAAGTCCGGATACTTCTGCACCACATCTTCCAGATATGCGCTCAAGGAAGGCAGCGACGCAAGGCCTTGCAAAACACTGTTTTGGAAGCACGAGTTATCCCAGTTGCGTAGGCCGGCCGGCGCAAAGGAGTCGCCGCTGGAAGCCTGTAGGCCTAGGCTCGTGGAAGACAAGGTTCGGGCTTTCCGCACTAGACTATTGGGTCCATGGCCGAACAGACTCTTCATTGTCACGCTGTGGCGTACGGAGGATGCCGTGAGCACTGTGCTGACCTTCGAAGCCATCCTCATAAGTTGGTATATAAAAGGCCGTAGTAGTCCTTCGAGCGGCAACGGGAAGACGCTGCTGCAGAAAACGTAGGTTGCGACGAACGCAATAAGCAGAGTCAGAAAGACGGCTGTGCTCTGTTGTTGTACGCTGTTCTGCACCTCTTCCGGCTTCCAGAAGTTATGTGTCTGTGTCATGTCTTTTATCTGCGCCGCCGCACTGGATGTCTTAGATGCAGAAGTAAAGAAGCCGTCGGCCTTCCAGAGGTTCGCATCTGTACTAATATTGCGGGTAGACGGTGAGAACGGTGTTGACGTTAATGTGTTGAGCTGTCTGAGCGAGTGCGACGGGTCTTGGATGGCAAAAGGCAAGGACCTTCCAACAACAATGAATGTGGTGGGGAAAAGTTTGGGCGCGAGTCATGTCGTACCTGACCTTGGCACTGAAAGCGGACTTTTTGGACCTGGAGGTTGGAGCATGCGACAACATCGCCAACGCAACTAAACCCTTTACGAAGCTCCAGGACAAAGTGAAGAGAGTCGCAGAGCTTAGTCGACAAGATGACTAGCACAATTGGAATACCCATCAAGCTCCTCAACGAGGCAACTGTAAGTCCAACTTTTGATATATAAGCTCTTGTTGAAGAGAACGTCGACATTGACACCTCACTACAGGGCCACGTAATAACCCTCGAAATCACTTCCGGCCAAGTTTACCGCGGCAAGCTGCTCGAAGCCGAAGACAACATGAACGTGCAGCTCAAAGACATCACCGTCACCGCGCGCGACGGCCGTGTCTCGCATCTTGACCAAGTCTATATTCGCGGATCTCATGTGCGGTTTTTCATCGTGCCGGACATGTTAAGGAATGCGCCGATGTTCAGGCAGAAGGATAGAAAGGGGAGGGGCGTGGGGTTGGCACGAGGAAGGGCGACAGTTAGCAGGGCGAGGGCTGGAGGGAGGGGGGCGCCAAGGGGTTGAAAAGGATGTGCTGGACCTGGAGTCTAGATTTATGAGACTATCGGAAGCGGCTTCTGCAAAGCCTCGCGCTGCTGGGGCGTGTGCGCGCTGCTTGCTTGGAGACGGCTACAGCACGGAGAATAGAGGGCAATCGAGGCTACTTTTGTAGCCATGAGAAAGGTGTTTGGCGTGGTGGAAACCTCCAGCAACAGCAACAGACGCACTCAAGCAGGATTACAATCAAGTCCACACTAAAACGAACGATGTTCGATTCTACCAATGTCGTGTTTCTCACGTGCTAACGTGATGCCGCGACCTCTCCCTTCACCTCTCTTCAACGCGGCTCTATCCATTAACCATAACAATGAACATCTCCAATCCACGCCGCACCCTTCTCGTCGGCGGCCCGTCGTCCGGCTCTCTGCTTCTGCTCAAGGGTTCAACTATCCATTCTGACAGGCTAGTCTTGCAACTAACATTCTTCCCTACAGAGCTTACAGGTTCAGCGCCAGAGCCCGTAGACGGTTCTACAGCCGGGCTTTCGCACTTCTGGACGCTGAAAACCTCATACTACACTGCCGAGCTTTCATTCTGGATAGACGAGATCTCTGATATCTCAAGATGGAAGGAAGAATTCCTCAAGCCGGAAGCCGCAGAAGTCGTCGCTGCGGTGGGAGCGTGGATATTCTGTTTCCGACGCCCCGTCACCACAACGGACATCTCCGCAATTACGGAGACATTAGCCGCTGTCCAGGAAGTCGTTCAAGAGCATGTGGGATATGAGTGGGACGGCGTCTGCATTGCTGTAGCAATGCCACAGAGCAAAACGCCGTGGTTAGAGAAGAGCTTTGAGGAGTGGGAGGATTTGTGTAGGGAGAAGGGATTCGAGTACGTGGATAGCGAGACGAAAGGCCGTAACGAGTTTGGGGAGAGGGTAGGTGTCGAGAGGGTCAAAGAGGTTATGGAAGCTAATGAGTGGGATTCTGGAGGATCTGATGAGATCAAGGGTTTGGAGGAGGAATTAGGGTTTGGGGGGGATGACTTTGGGGATTGGGATGGGGAGGCGGAGAGGGAGCTTGAGTTTGGAGATACGTTTGCGGCAGAGGAGGCCGAGATGGGGAGGGAGTTTGTGGGGTTGAAGATGGCTGTTGCTGCGGAAGAACAGGACGATGATGGCGATGGTGTAGGAGGAGACTCTGGGGAAGATGAGGTCGAAGAGCTTGAGCGGATGATGGGAAAAATGATGGCTATCAAGGGTATGTGTCCTCTCGTTTGTGATTGATAAATCGCCTTGCTGACTCTAGACACAGATATGAGCTCGACCATGCCGGACGCCAAGAGGAAAAAGTATGCCGCTAAGGCTGTGAACGATTTAATGAGGGAGATGAAGATATCATGATACCATCCGCTTGGTTTACGTGTGATTGCGGCCCGAGAAACACACACCACGACTTTGGCCTTCGATAGGTTCAGGCCCTATCGTTACAGCCGTACAGTTTCGTGTAGCCGCAGTCTTAGCGCGAAGGTCTCTGTCCTTGGGTAAGGTGGACTGCCCAGTGAGGAACAGTATAAGATCCAGCGGCTCCCTCATCCCTGAGCTTGCATTAAGACGAGTCATAGCGTGCACATCGAGGTTCTATTGGCAGACATTGTTTGAAGACACTGACAAGAAGGAAGGAACTCGGGGAAATTAATTAAGATGGTGAAGGGTAGACGCATGTGGGAGATGCTTCACCAGTAGAATGCCGAACCATGGAAAAGATGGACTTGCACAAGATGCAGAGGGGGGAAATTCTCGAAGTGGCTGTACAAGCGTGGGGACATTACGTTACACATGAAGAGACTCGAAGCTACAAACTTCCTCTCTTTTCACAGTCCCGCTCTTTTCTTGCGTAGTGATTTCTACTTCTTTCGCCTTGTCGTCAAATTTTCCGCTCTGACGCCCTACGCTGCCAATGTCCAGACTTCTGCTTTGACTTGCCTTACTTCGCTCTTTTGCATCTGAACATCAATGCTATCTCCTAGTTCCATACGTGCACTTTATCCGGCTCTCATGTGCAACATTCTCTTCACCTCTCACAGCGCACCCATAATAGTACTGGACAGACTGAAAATTCCTATCACAAGCCAAAATCCGCTCCAGAAGCCGATCTGGGTCGGTACATGGTAAATTGTTGAACAAGTCGTCATTACAATGCACCTGCAGCTGATTTTGACACCTAATATTACGACCAAGCGTGATGGTCAATGGCGAGCTTTCCGGTGCATGCAAGATTGCGAAGGTCCACAAGACTCAGCATTGTGGTCATCGTTATCGCAACCGCACCAAAGACAGATACGGTGTCACTCTCCAGTTCAATTTTCCAAGAGGAGGGAGGACCTCCCCAAGCTCTTGAGTGGTCTGCAAGACACAACATCTCCTCCGCCTTGCTCAAATCCATGAGGTTCCGTCGGAAAAAGCCGCTCACCACGTATTCATGTCTTGGTCCGTAAGCAATCGCAAGCTCTTACACAGTAGTGTATTCATCATTTCAAGCGTTTGTGCAGCATCTTAGTCCATTGTTGGCACGGAGCAAGTCTGACTCTCTGCTTAACATCAACAGCTGCTTTTCAATACTACCTGTGATTGAGCGAACGCACCTCGGGCTCAGGAGCCATTTGTTACGAGCAACACAGACAACACAGATCCACCCTGTACAGCATGGGAGAATGTACAAGGGGTTAGCGGCATCACCACTGGTCCAGAGAGGCAGATAGCGTATCTCGCCGCTTGCGTTTGCCAGACATGCAGCGTGGCAAGGACTGGCCTCCAGATACCTATACATAAAAGTGGCGTCCTGGATTCCACCACGACGTCGCCAGGGCTACAAGGCCTGCTGCTGTAGAAGCTTTGACCTAGCGCACCAGGTACCCCCGGCTCTTTACTAGAGCACACAAAGATTTTCTGTTCAAGTCTAACCGAAAGAGCTTTAGCGTCTACCGCGGCGGTATATATACACTCCTCCGGCTCCCAACTTTTCTTTTCCTCTTCAGCTCTCGTACGTCCTCCCAATTTGCACCCCAAAGCTTGATACCTTTGCTAACAATGCCGCATAGTTTGCCTTTTGGCTTAGATCAAGTGTAGTATCTGTTCTTTTCAGTTTAATCTCTGAAACGTGACTACGGTCACATTTATTGATTATACTTATTTTTGAAACTCGAAGAGTGGCCGCTGTGCTTGCACATGTCGCTCTTCACTGTGTCGTTGCCGTTACACTGCTGGCTTCTGACGCGAACATCATCTTTTTCATCGTCATATCTGCCCGGTGCAGAGTGATGGGGGAGAAGCTTTATACAACCAATTTTAATCAACTTGTGCTCGCGTGCGAAATCGACAGCGTTCGCCTTGCGGAGGTTTGCTGGTTCTCGGAGCCTCCACGCTCATGGCTGACCATAGTGACGCCTTCCCTGAGTATTTATGTGAATTGTTAGAACAGATAGAAACCTCAAGCAAACCTCATCATCGCTTCCAGGATGTGGTCGTGGTAAAGAGCTTCGTGACGCTTGGCGGCATCACTCCGGTGTTGTCCCATAACCTTACGGAAGCTTGCTGAAAAACCTCGTGAAGTACCTTCCGCCATTCCAGCTCGGGCAGCCTGCTGCTTGCGGTCAACTGCACTATCACTGCATCTTAGAACAACTGCGCCGCCATCATGGCCCAGCACGGTATGGTAGATCCCGCAATTTTTGAATCTCTGCAAGAGAAGGTCGACCAGGAATCAGCTACGCGCGATGTTCGTTCCTCCTTGAACGTGAAGACACAAAACACTTATTATTCCGTAGGAGCTCCAAGACATCGTCCAAACCCTCGAGAAGCAAGGTCAGCTTCGCTTGCCCTCGATTTGCTCGATCATCTCTCTGAACTTCTCCCACAGGACGCTCAGCAAAGGCCATCCTGTCCAGAGCTCACTCGACGCCAGTAGCTGAAGGTACGCGTGGAAGCACCTTTCAGCCCTGACAGACAGGTCACTTATACGTCCTAGTCCAGGATCTAGTCACCGCTGCCGAAGGAGCAATCCGCCATCAACTCGACTCCGTTACGAAGCTTTCAGATGCCGCCTCGAAGCACCCGTACTACAAGTGGAACTACGCATGGACACATCAAGTTCAGGATACGGTGAGCATCTTACTCGACAAGGGCACTGGAGTGCTAGCACTGGTGCTAGCTCGCTGACGAGAAGCAGATTTTCACAATTCTGCTCTGCGGATGGCTGGGAGGCTACAACAGCAAGCAGAGCGGCCAACTGCTTACTATTGAGGAGGTTGGCGAGATTATGAAAGGTATCTTAGATAACGTCTAGCCCTCCCCCTCCTAATAAAATATTTGCAAGGGAGCATCAGATAGCTAACAGCGAGCGTCCCGTAGTCCCAGTAAATCTCAAAGACCGCGATAGCTTCCACATCACCATCACCGAGTACCTGCTATCCCTTGTCTCGCTCATTGAAGAGCTGTCCCGCCTCGCGCGCAACTCCGTCACACTGGGCGATTACAAGCGGCCTGTGCAGATTAGCCAGTTCATCAAGGACGTGCATGCGGGGTTCCAAATTCTGAATCTGAAGAATGATATTTTGCGGAAGAGAAGTGATGGGCTAAAGTATAAAGTGAAGGAGGTGGAAGATGTGGTGTATGATCTGAGTTTGAGGGGGTTGATGCCGAAGGAGGACACAACATGAGTGATGAGAATGGGCAACCCAAGGAAAGCTGGAGGCCAGATCCCATGTGGACGCTTCACAAGCAACGCGGCACGAACATTTTGGACCACAATGATTTGCTTGTGCTTGGCCGTTGGTCTCAAGCTGTCGTGCAAGATAGCTCATACTTGAGGCGAAACGGTACCCCAGGGTCCAAAGACACTTGCAATGCTTGCTATGAGTAGTTGACAGCATACGTCACTATTCTGAGCGAGTTACGCGGCATTTATGCGAACTCGTCGCAACCTCTATCTTTCAGCCTCCTCCAAGCCTCATTTCACCAGTGACCGCCCGCTTAGCGCCGTCTCGAACCTGTTCCACGCATAGTAACGCAATGTCTTCGATAACGAAACCCAACGAACCATAATTCTTCCTCGACTGACCCACCGGGCTCCGCCTATGGATCTGGGTGCTTTCCCAGTTGACACCGGCACCATGGCTCAAAACCGCTCCGCACTCCTTAGCACCTGGTAACAGATCCACCAGGAGACATTAGCCTTGCTGTTCAAGTGCCATAAGGTCACATGGCCAATCTGCTAGACATTGGAAAGCGAGGATCTTGGGACCACTGGTCGTGGAAGAAACACTGCTGGTGGGCACTCAAGCATGCGCGGACTCGGGCCAAAGCGTTGCACAACCGATTGATCCTGCTCTTCAGTCCATCTGTGACGAACTTGAACGAGTCCGGCATGAGATGGCTTTTGGGCATTAAAAACTGGAGAAAGTTAAAGCCCGCATACATGTAAATTACGTTACGTGTTTCTTTGCCTTTATTCAAGAAGGCGTGAAGGGAGTCTTCCGCCACATCGCATTCCCTGCTCCTGTCAGCACCGACTTCCAGAAGTTTAGCTCGAGTAAAACCTACTACCCAAAGTACGAAAGTGGTTAAAAGATAGACTGCATGATGCCACGTGTGGGAGGTATGGCAGCATCTTTTCGACTTAGAGATACCTGCTAACTCGTACGCTTGTGGACCACTAGGTCGACTGCAACCAGGCTCAGGGCTCGTCAAAGTTCGACGCAGCTAGAGACCTCGAGTACAATGCACTGAAAGAACAAGCCTAGGCGAAGGCAGAGGCGAATGAGAGAATGGAGAGAACACTTTGGCCAGAAGTCGAGGTTGGAATGACTACTCCAGGGAAACAGCATCAAGCACGAGTAGATGTTGCATGTCGATCGCGCTTAGCAGCTATCCACAGGCTGGTTGGGTTCCTGGAACATCGCCGTTTCCTCCAGGCGAAGCAAGAATACTCTAAGAGTACCTCTTGTTGGCCATACACAAACAACCTACGTCATCAATCTCTTGAATTATGAAGGATTTTGTTAGCTTCGTATTCATGTCTAATGTCGTCTTCTCACTTCCTCAGACTCAACACCGTACCAGGGACCGTGCCTGATGCCAGCTCACACAAAACTAAGGAATGCTTTAACGCACCCACCCATGATTCCTTATGCCGAATTACTGACCTCATCGGCAAATTTCTGATCAGTAAAATTCAACCTCGAAACCATGTCACCACCCATCAAGATTAGCCGCCCCGCAATAGGCAATGCTTCCTCCTCGAATAACCAGCCGAGCTCCGTGTCTAGATTTGAGAGCAAGTATTGGATTGCCCCTCCCCGAAGAGCCACGCCGAACCCAAGCATAGCACCAGAACCAAATACAACACCACTATGACCCTCTCTCACGCTAGTGTGATCTATACGAAAGTGCAGACTTCGATAGAGCTCGTCTTTCTCTCGTGCATGCACCATAATTACGAAGCAGGTGGACATTGGGGCTGGCAGGATATATTGTTGGATATAATAACGTGCCGGCGAGGCCATTCGCGATCGATTCAGCACAGATCGTTCATTCAGGGACAACGTCCTTCAGAAGGTATGATGAATTTTCGCGTACACGGTGTTCGCTCAATCACGTGACTGTGTGATCTTCGGAGATTAGGGCCGGCGGTAAGCCGTCAGCCTGCGTCATCCATCAACTGACGAGAGCTCTACAATGCAACAATTCCACCAAAAGATTATCTTCTGACTCTCAGTTCCTATCCTCATGAGCGCCGTCTTCGCCATCACGAGGACCATCACGCAAAGGCTATCCACCCGATCAATCGTCACTCCAACACTTGCCCGCGCCATGCATATCCAATCAATCCCTATGTGGGAGGGTTCCGGCAACAACTATGCCTACCTCGTCTCCGACGCAAAGACCAAAGAAGCCGTCATCATCGATCCCGCGAACCCGCCCGAAGTCCTCCCTACGCTAAAGAAAGAGACAGAGAATGGCAATATCAAGCTCACCAACATCATCAACACGCACCACCACCACGACCACGCAGGCGGCAACAACGAGATACTCAAGAGCTACAAGCTGCCAATCATCGGCGGCAAGGACTGTGCAAGCGTAACGAGCACACCAAGTCACAATTCAACGTTCAACATTGGAAGCATCAAGGTGACGGCTTTGCATACGCCATGTCATACTCAAGATAGTATATGCTATTTCTTCGAAGACGGCAACGACCGCGCCGTGTTCACCGGTGACACACTCTTCATCGGGGGCTGCGGCCGTTTCTTCGAAGGTTCTGCTGAGGAAATGCACAAAGCGCTGAACACCGTCCTCGCCGCGCTGCCGGAGGACACGAAGGTGTATCCAGGCCATGAATACACAAAGGGGAATGTCAAGTTCGCTGTGCAGGTCAGTCAAAATGAGGCGATTAAGAAGCTGCAGGATTATGCGACAAAAAACAAGGAGACGCAGGGGAAGTTTACGATTGGGGATGAGAAGAAGCACAATGTATTCATGAGGCTGGACGATCCGGAGGTGCAGAAGGCGACGGGGGAGAAGGACGCAGTGGGTGTGATGGCGAAGTTGAGGGAGATGAAGAACAATTCGTAGATATGGTGTGTAAAGAGAAGCCCTGTATACCGTGTCTTTTTATTGTGTTACTGACGTGGTGCAGTAATGAACAGACAGTGCGCCTCAAGACGCTCTCCTCTCATCTCTCAACTGTGCCACTAAATCTTAGCCAAGTGAGCTTTTCAGAACGTAAACATGACTGCTACGGCCCATCCAACTGCTGGTGCCTCCACCGTCTCAACACTCGAGTGATCGAGGTCCTGTCGGAACAGTTGAATGGCCGTGGCGCAACTGGCAGGGGAGATTCGTTCACAACGACAGATACAGCTTTCGTCAGGCGAACTTTTCGTTCTGCCAAGCTCAACGCTGATTATCAGAACGAGCGCTCAACAGCATTGTATTCTTGAGTCATGTACGTCCCAAGGTATCAAGCACGTCTCGATCGAGCACACTCGCTTGAGACAGGCTCTTCGCATCGTAGTGCTCCTGCAAACGCTGCAACACCGAATCAAGTGTACAGAGGGCTGAGAGAGCCATGCCACCAACATCCAGATGTTCGACGCCATGGCTGCGTCGTGCAAGGCCGTTAGTCGTCGTGCACGTATCTTCCCGGGTGTGCATATCGTGCATATGCTGATCGCTTGGTGTTTCTCGCAGGCAGTTACAGAGGTGCAGTCTACCGCATAGGCTACGCAACCTTTATCCTCCAACACACAGTCTTCGCTACTTCTAGTCTTTTTGACATGTTCGTTTCCGAAGTGCACCATCGTGTATCTCTTCTGGTTCCTAGACTTTGCAAATTCATTCGTCCAGCCAAGGTCAAGCCGGCAATAAGCCTCCCTCAACAGTCAATCACTTGGCCTCCGAGATCCTTATACGGCTCTGTGAGTATATCGGCACAACCTATAGAACGAGTCTACTTGGTCTCGCAATGGTCAGCAGTCGATTTTACTCCATCGCCTCTGTTGTTCTCTTCCGCACTGCCAAATTCATTGTAAAGAATCGTAAACCTGCATTCAGTATGGAAAAGTGGACAGCCATCTTACAGCGCGCTTCTAGCTTCCAGCACGTCCGCCGCTTAATCGTTGAGGGCTGAGTGCTTGATGCCTACGAATCGGCGGAAGCGCAGATCAATCCATCTTGACGTTTTATGGAAGACACTAGGAGCCTCGATATCAACAAGAGGGCTCGCAATGGATAGGGGATGGAGTTCACTCTTCCGTTGAGCCAATCTTCCGAAGACTGAGGCCAGGAAAGCAGAAGGGGTGCTGTTGACGGGATGGCTAGCATGGATGGCCACCTTTGGCGAATTCGTAGAAAGCAGCGGACTGAGTAGCTCGCTTGCCACACTGGTTTTGCTCCGCTACAAGCACTTCGATACTCCAACAAGCAGACGCTTCCCGCACGTGTCCCAAAACTAGAAACACCTGCCTTGTCTGCATACCCGCAAAGCACAAAGATGACTCGAAATACGAAACAAGTAACCACAAACGCTAGCATACAAGAAAACGTTACCAGGACCTGCGTTACGACACAGGCTTCACCCTTTCAAGGCATACCATCCACCCGCTCCCACACACAAGCTTTAATCATACCTCATAACGAGCCCAACCCCTACACCACCGCCGCGCATCCCGCCGCTCTTAATACAACAAGTTGCCCCTTCCCCACGCCATCGCACGTGGGCATCCGGGTGTTCCTGAGCAATTTTCCAAGGGAAAAAAAACCCCCCCCCCGATGCTGCCTTGACGGGGAAATGTGGTCGGGCAAAAACCACGTATCCGGCCGAATAATTACCCCATTCGGAAAAAAGGGCTGACAACATGACTTGTGCCTCGTGCCCCGTGCCGCATTTTCTGCTTTTTGTGGTGATGTATTCGTGATGAGTTCCGCGAACGAAAGAATCGTGGTATAAAAGATGGAGGAGTGGAGCACTTGCGTACATTCCTCCCTCCCTTTGGACGTGCAACGACAGAAGTACTCGTACATGGTGCTGCAGAGGAGAGATGCAATGTGCATGGGATACACGGGATCGTGGCAGCAGTCGCAGACATGACCCTTTCCACCAAGCAATGTCTCCTCGTTCTCGACCCGGAGGCCGATCTACCTCAACATGCTTCTCCGTCGATAAGCCCCTGCCCGAATTTGGACGGAGTGGGAAGTTTTGTACATTTTCGCTATAACATAAGGATTTTTTCAAAAAAGTTACAAAAAGGCCACCTGAACTTTTCCCGTCATTATATCAACGACGTCGTAATGCATAACAATCATTCCAAAACAGCGCTGAGGAGAGGCTTACGAGACGATTGTAGAACTATACTCATAATAAGCCTCCGCTAGAGATCATAGTCGTACGACCATACCGATGCCTAGCTTGATTCCTGATTAGGCGGGCTAGGATGACGTTCGCCTGATGGCATGCGGAGACACAACATCCCCTCCAAATCACTCTACTAACGACGACGTCCTTCCAACATCTGGTCACACCAGGTTCTGCAGGCATACAACAACATGGTACTGCTGAGCTCCGCCATGTAGATGCATCGGATGCAAAGTCTATGCCCCCCGAACATTCCCATTATCTGGGATGTATCAGCGTTGGCCACGGAGGAAGAGCTGGGAGCAGGGCTGACCGATGCTTGCCGGCCCTCCTCAACCAGTGGACACGAACAGTCGCTGGCTCTACGGACGATGCTCGTATCGCTCTCGCAGAAGCCATCCATCTTTAAAACCCCTCAACAACCCCCCTTACAGCAGATCGGTGTGACGCCCTCGTTCAGGTCGGGTTCTCGTCCCTGGCATTCTCTGTCGCCAGAATCGCCGCCATGTCCTCGTCTGTCGTAGGATGCGAGTCCATCGACTTACTCCTGGCCTGATTGTCCGCGCCACTCTCCTCGTTGAAGTTCGGCGGCAAGCCGAAATGCGCCATTAGGTCATCCGACTCCCTACGTTCTTGATGCATCCGCTGACTACCGTCCGGACCTTGAGTGTAACCCGTCATAACAGGCGGTCTCATAGTCGCCACCGTACTACTAAGATACGCCCTAATAGCCTGACAATTACAATCCACATGCTGCAAACATCTGCTCTTTAGATCCAGAATCTCCTGCCTTAAACTGCACTCCACCGCCTTCAAATATGTGCGCTCAGCCGTAAGCGTCCTCGCTCTATCTTCCAAATCGTTTGTCCACGCTTTCTTCTTTTGACGGCATTTCGTTGCTGCTAAGCGATTTCGCTCGAGGAATTTCTGTCGTTGCTCGTCTTGATCATCTGGTTGCGCATCTTTTGCTTTGCGACCGCGTCGGCGCTTCTTGGGGATGGGTGGGGTAAGTCCGGAGGCGGACTCGTTCTGCTCCATTTTTGTTTGCGAAGTGGAGTGTTGTGTGGATCGCTGGCCATCGGCTTCTGACGCGTCCTCACCACCGAAGCTATTCTCTAGCGAATCCGAACTCGGCCGTTTGATCGAGCTGCCTGCGGACGGAGGTGTGATCTGGCCGTGCTGTTGACGGTAGTTCTGCGATGGCGGGAAATTGGTCTGCAACGTGCTCATTCCCATGTGCATCTGATGTGGCTGCATGAAGGCAGACTGGGGGTCGACATATCCTCCATTGGAGTATGGCGGACCGCTTCCGAACATCGATGGACTTCCTGGACTGGTTACGCCATTGATTGCGGAGAAGTTGCTGTAGCCTAACATGTATTCTTTCGAAGAGTTCACGCCGGTCCAACCGCTTGGAGCAGTAACGCTATTTGGACTGAACGCGTCGTCGGACATGAAGGGGTTGGCGGGAGATGATGCGCCACCCATTGTTGATCCGTCACCCATATATCGTTCCATCCTGGTTGTTTACCTAAAAGCAAATCGGACGGTCGTCTTAGAACAACGGTGAAGGCTGCCAAAGTTGATACAAGAGGCGTGTTCCGTAGGTTCGGTTGGTTGATTTGATTATGTTGGGTGCTGAATGACCGGTTCCAGTGGCACTGCGGAGATTTACGTGACGGCCAGCGTGTTCAAGGTAGCTCGTGAGAGACTGCGGATGGCCGACGATGGCGACACGAGGATATTGGTGTCGAAGGTCCCGATGCCGAAGTTGTTGTCGGGTGAGACCTCGTAGAAGTTCAGCTACGTAGTGAAGATAAGACCGAAGGGTTCGGTACAGCAAGTTGACGTGGGCCAGGTGCGCTTCAAGCCCGTACCGGAGGTATTTCCGCGGCTGACCAGCAAGGTTCAAAGTTCGGTTAGCTTTACGGTCCCTGATCTCAACGGCGAGGGAGAGCGATTGGAAAGGACTCGATCGTCTTTTCTCCTCAGGGTTTCGACGTGAAGGTCTATCGCACCAGGATCACGTCCATGCGCAGGGAGGAAACGGGGGGCGGTTAATACAGAGCACGGTCGCCAAGCCGTACAGGTTGGATAGCAGGATCGTCTTCGTCTTCCAGCGCCTCCAGCACCTTCTATCGCAGGACTGAGACGAGTAAAAACGCCCACTTATACAATTATCGCAGCACGGCGTAGGGTCTCCAAGTATGGCACGTTGCTTATCCAAGGGGGTTTCGTGAGGGTTCTGAGGAGCAGATGGGTTGGGAAGATATCGATGTTTGCGACATGGGAATTGAGAAGAATTCGATAAAACGCCATGCTTAGGTGGGGAATTCGGGATTTGCCGTCGTATCGACCGGCAAATGTGGAGCTCGAGTGACGTCGACCATGTCAATCGTTTCCGAGACTAGATTGACGCGCGCTCGAGATAGACCACCTAAGGAAGGGCCTGAGTGACACCTTCCCTGTAGTGTTGGCTATGGATTCATCTCCGAGATGCAGACTTTTGAAAAGCCATGCTTCGGCGTTGTTTGTATCCCACCATTCCATCCACAGTCGCGCATCGTCAGGGATTGGTTGGTGAAGCTTACCAACGAACGCTGCTGCGAGTCGCCACCGAGGAGTTTCTCTGCCCCTGTCTCGTCCTTCTACCCACGCTCGCGTGATAACTGGCTGATTGGATGCTGCAGTCTCATCTGGTTACCGACATGCACGGGGCTATGCAAATAACACTTGACGGTGATAACGCAGAACCTTCCCCTCCCATCACTACATGAAGTGTCCCCCATTCGCCCAAACACAACTCCGACAGCTCCGCAAGTCGAGAACTATTCTTCATACCGGTACACGGTTCTCCCACAAGCTGCAAGCCACCGAAATCGTTAGCTCCGAGCCCGCAATCCATCTCCACTCTGACTGCCTAGATTCGATTCGATGCGACTCGATTCCCACCCGCTTCACGATACTGCTTCCACCACCTCAGCCAAGGCAAGAGTTGCAATCCGAAGCTGAAGACCGAGGGACTCAGCGCTTCTCGTCCAACGCTAGCGCGGCAAATTCCGAGTCAACGGCGAAGGATTGTCCGCTGCGGAGACGCCTCCGTGCCAATACACCCGCCGCTCGAAGCGAAGCGCTTTTCGTCTGCGGAGGGGAAACCGTGAAGGGGGTTTGCGTCAGCCAAGCTGCAAGGTGATGGAGTAAAACCTCTTTCCGTCGAACCTCGGAGTGAGGTCCGACACAGCAAGGATCGATAACCTCATTTGTGAATGCGATGATCCAGCACGTTGATCTCCTATGGGGCGGAAATAATAATGTTCCCAGGGAAACAGACGGCCATCGCACGTGGCTCTTCCACTAAAGGATCCGGGCCGGCTGCGAGTCAGAGTATCACGTGCGATCGTGCTTCTAGTCTCATTACCTGACGCATGTCACACACCACCCCCTTGCATGAACAGGCAGCGAGAATACTTCATTTATGGGTGTAAGAGAGCGCATGATATCGTTTCAGACGTACGACCGCCCCATGGTGGGCACATTACCTTGTAACTCCGTGCGGGTGTGCGGCCACCCTCTCCGTACATGCCCGCAGAAACCTCCGTCACCGTCTGGACTCCTGCAGTCCTGCAACAACTCTCGTAGCCTTCCATAGCTTCCTACTCCCGCTTACCGCATGAGCTATTCGTAGCGAACCGCTTCGTGCCTCCCACTCGACAGAAATGTCTGCCTCAATTGCGCGATCACCCTCCGTCGCGCGCCGCCCTGCGCCCCCTATTAAAGACAAGACCCACATCAATGCCATCTGCCCCCGCTGCGGTATTGCATGTACGCCGCTTGAACATCTGCCCAGTGATTCGCGACGCGTCGCGGAGCTGGAGAACCAGGTGAGGATATTAACAGACAAGGCTACGGTCGCCGGTACGTAGCAGGCTATATTTACACCAAACACACGTCCACCGGCAAAAGGCAATCCCTTGCTAATGAGATACACAGTCGACAAGCTGGCCGATTACGAAGACGAGCTCCACCAGCTTAAATCTACTCAAACTGCTCATGCCATCCACTCAGCTGCCACCGCTTCTGAGCCGACGCTCCCCCGCTCCCAATCCGTCGACGGAACCGCCACCACGGAAGCGACAGCAGCGGCAGGGCGATTTGCGAATCTATTAGGGCGCAAGCAGTCCGCCTCTTCTCAACCAGCCCCAACAGTGTCGCGGCGGGAATCCGACCTTGCAGCCGCCCTAGCGCGCGAACGAGAACTGCGGCAGGCAGCAGAGGGCAAACTGTCGGAGATGAATACCGAGGTGGAGGAGCTGAGTGTAACGCTGTTCCAGCAGGCGAACGAGATGGTGGCTGCGGAAAGGAAGGCGAGGGCGAGGTTGGAGGAGCGGGTGGAGATTCTGGAGAGGAGGGATCATGATAAGAGGAAGAGACTTGAGAGGTTGGAGGGCGCGATCAAGAGGGTAGAGAAGGTTAGGGATGTGCTCGAGCGGTGAGGAGGTTTCGACGCGAAGAATTGGTTGACGTGAACTCTGTGAGAGGATACTAACGTGGCCAGGATTACGTGACCCTGCTGGTTCATTGCTCGACTGACTCTGCTTGTGAGAGGAAGCTGCGGACAGGAAAGTCTTGCCGGGTGTACAGAGAGTTATGTGCCGATCAGGGAAGACGAAAAAAAGGGTGACTAGGCGTTCCAGACTATCAGTCGACGATG
>Ga0068618_1000036_pt1 | contig 22201 bp, 31 predicted proteins | sample InSIn2SAF170_2_FD_77423 | JGI IMG/M metagenome (GOLD analysis project Ga0068618, IMG submission 77423) | Clean room microbial communities from NASA Spacecraft Assembly Facility at Jet Propulsion Laboratory, Pasadena, California, USA -... ...
TACCTTTGAGACCTCATCATCGGTACATCCCTGTGTCACTGTTCACACTTCTTGTTACTAATCAGCTACCACCCACTCCTGTGATTAACCCTACTTACCCTAGGGTTAGGAACTTGCGTGATATCTGGACAAGAGCACAAGAGCACAAGAGCAACAAACTTACATAGCATATATACAACCATAGGTCAGGCACAACTGACATTTCATAGTTACTCTTTAATCGATCTCCCTCATCAACTCCATCCTACCTTTAGGACCTCACTATCGGTACCCCAGTGTCACTGTTCACACTTCTTGTTGCTAACTTGCTACCACCCACTCCTGTGATTAACCCTACTTACCCTAGGGTTAGGAACTTGCGTGATATTTGTATCCATTTACAATAGGTAGTCGCCACTCGTTCAGATTATTTGGTATAGTGTCCGAGAGGCATATAGTCTCGATCCAATTGTTTATGATATCTATAGATGTCCAGGTACTGGGTAAGGTAGTATAGAGCCAGTCTAATATTTGATCCTCCTAAAGCCAGGTATTTATAATATAGATTGAAATTTTTTTAAGTGTATATGATACTGTATTCACCGTAAAACGAACCAAATGAACGTTACGATGAAATGACAGGTGAATACCTTGCGGAGCCAACCCAACGGTATTCAGAAGAGGGATTTTGATTGGTTACAGTGAAGAAGCGCTATTGCCCGGGAGATGAAAATAGTCATCGTACACAAAGCTTGATTCTCGGTAACGACGATGTGTTTATCCGGACGCGAATTTCGAGTTTCTCTGTATGCAACATGGAACAAACGATGCCAAACTCCTGCCATTGGCTGCCGTTGACTGCCTGTATGTATGCACAGCCCCTGCTAACGCATGTCTGTTCGTAAGGAGCATGATGTGCCCCGGAAGAAGTTGTTTTTGACGCCAAGCCGCAGGGGAAGGCTCTAGAAACCCGACTAGTTCTGAGTCGTCTCTCAATCACAATGGTCGATCACGCTAAGGACGTCCCACGGTTCGTGGAAGATCAGGAGCTGCAGACCTTGATGTGCAGGCAATGGCGGTCACGAATTGGCTGAGCAGGGAAGCCCGTTTGGTTGAGTGGTTTCTCAGAAGTCAGCATAGTACACCCGAGTGTGTAGAGGATGCGATTGCTGGTCGAGAGTCATCAGCCAAGGATGGCGCTCTTGGACGAGTACAAGCGCCTAGATGAAGCCGTGCAGCTATCGCCCTGATCGTGTGTAGAGAGATCGATGCATGGTTCGAAAGGTCTACCCGTACAAAGGTTCCACGCATTGAAAGTAAGGAGTTTTCTCGCACAAACTCGTTTTCGGACTCACCCGATATCGTACAACACCGATGCAGTCTTCACAATCTCGTCCCTATCACCACACACCTTTTAATGATACCCTTTATACCCGAACGGCCGACTCCCTAGACAATCCTTTAGGCCAAAGTTGGAAGCCCTCTATACCGTCACACGTTGCACACTTCTATCGGCGGTCATTAGATGCTGAAGGCGACAATCCTCACCTTGCCAGTCGAGGTCCGCATGTCGATCTGGGAGTATGCGTTGGGCAGGCGCTGTGTGCATGTCTTGCAAGACGCCTTCGCATGGTGCAGTCCAGACCTGTCGAACACCGGCCACACCATCAAGGAGTGTCACCACCACCGGTGCTTGGAATACATCCGATGTTCGAGATGTCCGTGGAATGTGGTCGTGAGTCTGGCGGGTGTCTGTTGGCAGTTCTACCACGAGGTCGCGCTGCTCCGGTACCAGAGCACGCTGTTGTGTTTCGTATCCAGTCACGTTTGCGCCCAATACCTGCAGACTAAGCTGTCGACAGCGTACATCACCAACTTTTCCTTGCATCGTCTTTATCACGTCCAACTTGACCTCGGCCCCGCGAAGTATGGAAACACGGCTGCCACGGCACAAAACCTGGTCGTGCTCAAGCAACTGGCTCAAGAAGCGACATCTCTACAATCGTTAGCGTTGAACTTCCACTTCTACCATCGAGTTGCGACAGACCATTTACTGCTCGGTCGCAAAGTTGTTGAATGTCTGCTTCGATTTCATGATCTGTGTCATCTCCGCTTGCAATTGTCTGAACCGACGCCAGGGTCGACCGGCGTGTCAAGTTTCGATGAAGCAACACGGAGACGCATCGATTACCGGTGGACGCACATGGCAGCAGTGCTTCAGGTGCTGACTTGTCGGCCTTTGAAGTTGGAGAGAGGCCAGGAGTTGTCGGGACAAATGCAGTCAGCTGAACGAGAGGTGACTGTGATGGTCACAAGAAACTTCCGGTGCTTTCGTGCCGCAGTGGCTCATCTTTGCACTCAGTAAACTTCATGACGTGTGAGCTGGAGATGACCTGGAACGGCTCGCGGGGCACGAAAACTCAGGTGCACCATTTTTAGCTTTTCGGCGCAGGCAGGCTGAAGCCATGTACAAGGCTGAGCTTGTATCTTGCCTGTCCAGTGCGCTGTACTGCTGTAATGCTCTACTGCTGATTTATGCTACATGTTCCGTGGGTATCAATCAGTGGTCGCTATGCAACAACCAACAGCAATGCTAGCTTTCGTGACACTTACTGTACCAGGACCATAGACTACGGCCATGAATGGGATCTCGGCGACCCCGCACACTGCGAAAGACTATGGTTCGTCCACCCACCCACCCACACCATACAACCTCCAGTGGATGGCCGACCATCGAGGTCAACAATCAAAACTGGCTCGAGAGATAGACACCCTGCAAAGAGGTGTGGTGGTCCAGGTGACACTGATTGAAGCGGTGTACTTGCCCGGCCGCTGCTTGCACGCCGTCTTCACCCTTGCCGGAGGCTTGTTGGTCTCGGTCGACTGCACCACTCAGCGCTCATTTTGGCCCTTTGCACAGTACATCCGACGGTGGCTTGATGGTGAAGCATGTTGATGTTTGTGCGATGCAACGGACTGACGTGACGGATGGCTCGAAGGCTGCGCCGGGGTGTGGCGTGGTATACGGGGGTGCTCCGCGAGGATTATACTCCGCTTGGCCTGGATGCGATGTCTGGTGGCGCTTTGCGGGTGGTGGGATGCTAGGATAAATCTATGTTCCATGAGGCCTCGGAATGGTTGAACGCTGCAGAATGTAATCTGTTTTCCTCCCCTCTGAGATGCTGTTAAGATTGCAAGGTATCATCTTGGGATCTGTGATGACCCGAGGCTGCAAGTTGTCGAACAGTCTGTTCGGGAAAAGTTCGTCCAACCCTGGTAACACCACCATCGGACTTGACGTAGCTGGTCCTGCGTTTAGTCTTGAGAATGCTTCAGCCCATGCACCTGCCTCCGTCCGCTCCGACGCTTCTTCACGCTTCAGCAGCTCTGTTTCTCGTTTCTCGCGAGTCTGGTTGCCTGGCAATTGTATAGGGCCGCATTTGGCTCCCAGTGTCATACATCGTTCACAAGTACCATGGCCATTGTTCGATTTGCTTGGCACGCACTACCACCCCAAAGTGTCAATACCGATTAAACCGTTGACTGTTCGACCTTACCGGTTTCTTGTCGTATCTACACGACTCAAGACACCTCTAGACAGTGAATTTGTGCCGGCGGGCGAGCTCATGCAGTTTTTCAAGACCTACAGTTCTCCTGGGTCTCCACGCAAGATCACCCCCATCTTCACGAAATTTCTCTCTCGAAGGTGGATGCCACCAGTCCAGGTTCTGTTCATGCTTGCATTCGTCCGTGTCATCGAGTCAACCGATCTTTGCCTCCTCTGCGAACCAATCGAAGAAAGCATCAATGCCTTCGATCCGCAGCACAGGCCTGTGGCGTTCTTGCGTTTAGGTCGACTCACGTGTCACTGGACTGAGCAAATACCATGGAGCTTCGCGGAAGAAGCAAATTGGTGGTACTACCACTGTCGTCATGCACACCAGCCCGAGGACGGCTATCATCAGCTCGCTTACATGCTTGTATCGTTAGGGCAAGCTGACGCTCTGCTGACACAATACGTAGTGGCTATGGTCCTCAACATCGATGATTGGAAGGGCAATGGTTGGAACGGGGATAGAGCTGAGTGGCAAAGGCTGGACAATAGCTTGAGATCTCTACGCGATATTGAGGGGATACTAGCTCACTGTCATGGTAAGCTGACTAGTCGCCTTCAGCTGGGTTCAGCTGCAATGGAGACACTTGCAAAAGCGATGATTGGCCGAGCAAGCTCTCTTGTGAAAAGAATAAAATTCAGGACTTGGCGAAGTTGGCACGCCCATTCTCTATTTGATGTCAACCGCGTTTGCTGACATACTATACTTCCTTGCTTTATGGCAAAGAACGGTTTTCATCCAACAGCAGATCAGGTTGCGGAGCCATTTTACTACCATCCGCGACGGCTTTTTTGGGCTAGAAGTCATTTAGCTGGTCCCGAATGAGTCTAGCTTCTTTTTTGTACGGGTTAGTGCAGGGGTTGCACGATGACTTTTTGGCATGAAGTCACTTAGGGTAGCAAACATAGACCACCACTCAACTTACAGCGACAGTAACATCGACTTCACCATTTCAATCATTTATCCAATCTTTATCGTAGCTATGGCGGAGATAATCCATCACGAAGCACGGTTCAAAACTGCATTGTGTCGGATTTGGAAAACGGGTGTGGTGGTGCGGAATAAAAAGGTCAAGATTGACCACTTCCGATATCCACCGCATCTCCTCCAAAGGGTCGCTCTGCAAAACATCCAATAGTATTTCGATCCCGTGGACCTTGTTGACATCGATGATGTGCGACATCCGGCTCTTGATGGACCGTTTGTCCCAGGTACACCATGCTTGCCAGTTCAGTGCTTTAGACTGTGAACACTGCCCGCACGGGCTTGGTGTAAATGTAAAGAACGCTTGTGCACATGTATCTCGAGTACATTGCACCAATTCTGGAAGAGGACTGCATTCGTGTTATGCACAGACGTTGTTTCGTGAAAAGAAATGTAATCAAATACTTCCGAGTTCGATCAGTGAGTGAGGCGACATTCGAGCCATCCCCAGCCCATGACGATTTTGATGCCACTGCATTCTCCAGCACTCAGTCCGAGCTATTTCAGGCAACCGATGACGCAGAACAGAAGAAGGTCGGCGAGGTACTTACTTTAAACCAACGTCAATCCAGCATTATTCTACGGGTACACTCTTATGCCTTCGATCGACATTACCAAGGCTTCGGTCAGAAAGCCATTGGTGACAGCTATCAGTGGCCCCGTGACGGCAAGGCCACCGATGACAATGAAGAGGGAAGACCTATTTGCGAGGTGGCTGCTCGTGCCAAGGTCATACGGGAAGAGACCTGGTCATAGTGTATTGACGGACCCAACCGCCGTCTGACTCGACCTATGGCGGTTATGCTCAGTCAATTCTGGACCGAGCCGACCATTCATTGGCGTGGCTTCCGTCCTGGCATCGGTGACAAACACGCAAGGAGTATTTGGCGCTGTGGGCAGGCTGTATCTTCTACGACTGCCAGGTCTGCCCTGGACGTGCATTTGATCGGAAGAGACACACAGAAGATAGCGGCAACAATGACGATGAGGTCGAGGGACATCTTTTCAGAGGTACAAATCAGCAGTCAGAGGCTCTAGAACAGTGCTTGAAACGGCAGCCCGTTGTGAACCTGGTGATGGATCTTTCGATGAACACATTTTAGCCTTCAGCTTGGCATCGATCCAGCAAAAGCCCCCACGATCTCGATTCGAATCTCCCTTTCTATCATGTTGCACTGCCTTAGCCGTCAACTACAGTACCAAAAGATGGAAGGAGCTTATTAGTTTCAACGAGGCGTTGTCCGGTCTGATCTACTGTGCTCGGCTCCGGATTTAGCGCAAGCCTTTTCGCGTTGTGGACGCCGGACCAGACGACCAGCATGACGCTGACGATGTCTTACGGACGTTATGTGGACGACAGCCACGTCAAGAACGAACTACCACCTACGGCATCGTTCTGAACTGGCGTTTGATGATGTCCTTGGTGGCTAAGCAGGTGGTGCCGAGTAGAATGGCCACCTGGAGTTTGGATGGAGCTGAAGTGTGTTGTCAAGGTATGGCGATTCGCATGGAATAAATCACCCAACTGTATCACCGGATGCTAGAACGAGCTCAGACCGTCCTCGACCGCGATCTCCTGCTGGGCGGGGACCATCTGCCACGAATGTCATCCACCGCATTGTTCGACAGCGAGCATCGACAAGACATCCACTGGTGGTTCGTCCTGGATCCGCGTAACGCACCACTATTACAGGATTGAAACACCCAGCTGATTGATCATATCAAGTCGACACCGGAAGTACGCGAAGCATTCCTTGACGACGAAGGTCGACGGCGAGCACCAGCTATGCGCCTGTATGAACATCACGTGCAACCAGTCCTCGAATGTCTCGTCGATTCACTGTGATACGAAGCCTGTTCTTCTACCAGCAGATTCCGAGGTAGCATGCCATGACGTCCACGAAGGCCAGCTTGTGATTGGATTTGCTAATGGTCGAGTGTTGACCTTCACGAATGATCGCAGATGCTTGCTCCCTAGTCTCGATGGATAGAGATTCACGGCTTCGCACACTCCTCGTCTCCAATCGTGTGCCGTGTCTATGCCAGTTTGTTAGAGGACGACAAACGTGGCACCCTGTCTCAATGGGGCTCCGACGCCGGTCTTTTATTGCCAAGTCCACTTATCTGGTCGCCTGCGGGAAGGTAGAACCGTACATCGATCCTTTCATACCGAACTTTCACTTAAGATGTTGACGATCCTGTGAACAGTCTGACGTTAAACATTTGATAGGTTGGTGTGGAATCGAAATGTGCATACACAATGTAGTATTATTCAAGACGTACTGTAATGACGAGAAGGAGGATACCGGATGAAGTACCGGCGCCAAACTTGAAGAAAGTAGTCCATGTTGATTGGTGAATTGCATTTCAAGCCGCGGCTAGTTGGTAAAGCTCAATTGAAGAGTCCGAAGACACTGTGTCTTCGTTTGGCCGAAGCCGATCCTGTAGGCTACTGAACCCTCCGTAGGGGGTAACCACCACATGTGCCGATTGTCAACATTCATAAAGCCTAACCTCGGCCTTGATCACCTTGGTGTGCATTGGTCAATACTGTAGTACAATTTGCACGAGGACTCGGAGTCCTCCAAAATCTCGGTACGAAGTTTTTGTCCGGTCACAGTGAGCATTCTGTATACTTCAGACGGCAAACGAGCGTCCAATGTCTGAAGTGTCCTTCTCTGATTGGGTGTCAGCTGTGGGTCGTTCTGTCCCAATTGATCGAGTGACACTCTTCAGTAAGCTTATACTCGCGTCTGATATTGTGCTACGGGAGCCGATCTTGGATTTTACTGTACAACATGTGGCCTGCTAACGGAATGTCCTGCTCATGATATATCTCCAGATCCACCACGCTCTTTCCCCGGCCGTTCTCTTGACCTACCAGGCCGAGCGTCCACTGTACGTCTTCGTCATGTAGAAAGCCACTCATTTTATTTGGAAACCTTTTACCACGTCGGATGGCGAGGATACTTCATCTTCGGGCGGTTTAGTTTGCGCCGGTATCTGCCGCAGCCTTTCATTTGTTGTGGCCACTATTTATGTAAGATCTGTTCTCGCGTATAGTTGGCCATGCTCGTTACTACGATTTTCGCGCGGCCACTGAGCCAAATCCAAGGCGTTTTAAGCCTTAGGAAGATGCAGAAGCTGAGGGCGAAGGGACGGCCAAGCCCCGTAGGTAATCCTGTCGATGGTAGCCAAGGGCCCATCGACAGAAACTCAGTAAAGCAGTGACTACCCAGCCGGTCGACGGCAGCTACCTCTTCTTGCCTCAGCTTACCCTTTGCTACTCATCTACTGCTGGTCTCGTGCGAGTTTCGAGACTTCCAAACCGTGCGCTTCAAGTTCAGCCCTCTTTTGCTCAAGGTCATGGACATCGATGATTTGTTCGGAGGTGTTATGGGTGCCCTCTGTCGTCCATGAGGTAAAGGAGCCGTCCATGTCACCAGAGCGAAAGCTGCTGCACGACTCAAGCGATGAGCTGCGCCTTCTCTTTCTGCCTCGTTCTCTGAATTCGTGACCAGATAGGCGTTCACGGGACTCGTCATTACTCTCCCCGTGGTTTCTCTTCCTGGCGATATCTGGAGGGTTCCTATCCTGTAATCCCGCTTCTCTTGCGGATCGTTTCGGACTTGGCGGCCGACTTCGCGGATCTTTCGAGTAAACGTCTTCGGAAATATCATACTGGCCATCTGTCCAACTAACTCGGACGAGGCGCCTTCTGTGGTTCATATGAATCCGACTTGAAACTAGATTGAGGACGGCCAGAGCAAATCGGCAGTAGATAAATTCGATGCAAACCCCACGAAGCGGCTGTAACCGAACGTCGTGATAGAGCTCGACGATTTGACGTCGGCAGTTAGTCCTAACTATGTGTGCAACCAACACTGTCTCTGAACCATCCTTGCCTGCGACAGGGCAGTTTTTGACATTTCTTGGAACAAAAACAAAATTGTGGTCGTCGAAAGCATAGTGGAGGTCGTTCCGAAGCACGAGGGCGTTTTCCTGTCCAGTACAGTTGCCAAATCGAATCATACCACGCGAATGGCACCAATCTGACCAGGACTGCGGGATAAGATGCGCTGTCTCGTTGATACCTGCGTGACCACTCAATCTACACGTGTTGTTGTCTCTTGTCTGCACATCGTCGCGGGTTTTACTCGGTGAGCGATCGCGGTTTTCCAAAGAAGGAATTAGTACCCTCTTCCAGTAGGTAGGTAGATGTTCAAAGCACCAGCTTTGGAAGTCAGGAAAGATAGGGTAGTCGGGTTCGAGAGCTGGAAACTGTTAGACCTGCCGAGACTGGAGTATTGCACGTACACATATCGCCATAGCCAGCACTTCCTTCACTTTCCTCCCAACCTGGCATCTGGTGGCTAGGTACTTGAAAAAAGTAGTCTTGTAGGGTGAGCAAGATGTCTGGATCTGCGCCCACGGGCTGTCTTCCTTCCTGGTCAACGCTGAGATACCCGTCAACACGGTTGCCAGCTACCAGCGCACATGCAAGTCTTGCTGTTTCGTGATGAAGGGCCCCATGTTCGTGTGCCGGGAAGACGAGGAATGGGAGAGCACCAGGACGGTTGAAGTATGCAGGGTGATGGAACTGAACGATTCGATGATCGGAGGAAATCGTGGAACCATTGTCTGGATGGGTTGGAGGAGGATATGGAGAGCGCGGCATGACCTGACGGGCAAAAGAGGTTCGACGGCATGGACGTGGTGGGTTGAGGCGCGCTTCAAAGCACTCAAAATCGAGATGATATCAAAGCCGCAGGAAGAGTTCGGCTGTTGTCAACGCTATTCCGAATCAGGATGTTTGTTTGGATGACGTCGGAGCACGGCAGGGCTTTCGATGTGAGGATTTTGATGGTAGTTCAATGTCCGGATGCGACAATCTCGCCAGCATTAATTGATTTCTGCTCTTAGAACCAGTCGACCAGATTTGCGCAAGAAAATTTTATGCTGACTTTGTGGGTAAGCAGGGCAGGACGTCGTTATCGGTTCTTCGGGTCTTCAAATGGGAAACGCGGAATCAAAGGTACGAATATGTTTTCCCCTAAAACCCTGGACGCTTTATTGGTGATACCTGCAGATTCAGGCTTAGGGTGGGCGACAAAACTCTGCGGAGTTAACCACACAAAAAGTAGAGGTCACCTTATCAACTGGCAATGAAGTCACCACCTGCCTCATATATCTGTCAACACCGCTCGGGTATCTTGTCGAATTCTTCTCTAATACGCGCCTGACTGATCCCTTTCCACTCGTCCTGCTACATCATCTTAAGCTGAAAGACGGACGCCTTTCCAGAGCGTAATTGGCGTGTCTTCTGTCTCTGCTTTATAATGCGCCAAAATCGTTCAATAGCCTGTAATTCTGGTGTCTTTGGCATATTCGCGCAGAAACGAACGCCGGCGTTGCGCAGGAGCTGTTTGACCTTATTGTCCTTTGCTCCGCGCGTGCCGTAGGCTTGATCATTATCTAAAAATAAGACATTTATCCCATCACCAGGCCTATACTCCCATCCGTTGGAATACGGGGCATATTCCAACAAAATTAAGAGGGCCGTTCCAACAAAATCTTAGATCGACTTTTTAAGCTCGTTTTCGCTCGTTTTAAATCCGTTCTCTATCTATCTATTAAGATTAGACGTTAATAAAGCCGATCTAAATAAAAAATAATTAAAACTAGTCTGTTTTAGGTCTTAAAGTTAAACACTTCCGATTTCCGTTGAGTATACCCTAAAACCTCTTAGGGTAACTTCTTCCTAAAATGGGAGGCCGTCGAGAAGTTCACCAAACTTCCCATGTGCACCGGCATATTACCATCTTCGCCTAGTCGATGCCTCGATCTCGCCTAGCTTGTCACGCTGCACTTCACGCGTCGCTTCGACTCGCAAGATCGAAGGTATGTAGTGACAGGATCTGTATAGCACGCTGCTGTACGCACAAACTTTATATCCTGTACCATTCCGGGATTTGCACCACGGTAGCAGCACAGCGAGTGTAAAGCTTCAACGACTGTGATGGAATTTGTCTTGGAGAGACCGTGAGCAATCACCGGTGGTAGGGACCAGTAGACAGTGGGAATATCGACGTTCGGTGGTCATATTCAAGACATTCCCACCATCGGTCGCGATTGAGATTGCTGTGGTTGAATGTGATTTATATGATGATGTTCTGAGGGAAGCAACGGATTAGACACGAGATTGTTCCTCGAGTGCTGAAGAGCGTGATCGTGATCGTGAAATGAGAGTGCCTAATTATTCTTCGAGCTGCCGTCCTCTTTTTTGCATTCGTCCTGCTCTTGCACATTCAAGGCTGGATTGCGGCCACTGCCAGTGGCTATGGCTGCTGTTCCACGCCAAAGATCCTAGTGCCTGTGACAAGGAGATCATCTTGACCTTACGTATACTGTGAACTCCCTTTTAATTTAAGCATAGGGCTACGGAGTACGTTGTCCATATTGGCGTCACCTCCGTACTCGCTTAGACTGTGCTAAATCTCATTAAATCTCATTTAGATTATCCGCTAAACCACGCTGAGTCACCTTCATTGTTCAAGTTCACCATCGATGCCGGTGCACTGCCCACAAAAGACATGGTTATCACAGTTTGTACAGCGAAATTCGCTATGTGAGAAGCCACACTGCATATTGCACTGGCAACAGTAACCCTTCAATTCTTTAGCCCATGTGATAGGCTTTACAACCCACCCTCGCCTTTGAGCTTCTTCCCGGCCCATCTGCCTGTTCTTTCGCGCTTTCTCTAGCACGTCATCTAGCTGTGTCATGTCTTTGTACCTATCGTCGTCATCGTCGACTTCAAGTATGTCCCTCCCCGGGCCGGCTTGATCTATTCGCGTGGATCGTGTTATCTTGCTTATCAGGGTCTTATCGAATTTGATATCCTCCCTTCTGCTCCTTTTGACCTGATCGAGTCTTCCAAATGGTGTTGAATTCTGCCGCTTTCTTGTCCTCGCCAGGCTTCCGGCTCCAGGATTTTAGTATGGTATTGGTCGACTTAGTGTGTCAATATTATGGTTATCACCTTCACTTTGTGACGGATGTTGCTCTGTTCGTTCATGATATGTCTGTTGCTCAGGGGACGCCGTGGGTAAGGCTCTCTTAAAGGATGAAATTGATACAGATCATGGTGATGGAGGCTTGCAGACCAGCGCTTTCAAGACTCTTAAGCCTTCCCCCTTCCGAGTTTTGACCCATTAGGCTTCGTATCACTTGTTGTGATGTGATTGACGCTGATGCTTTGTCGTAACGTAATGCCGCTCAACTGGTGGGTTCTTATCGGGAGTGACAGAAAAAATAACAGTTGCTACTCCCATCTGGCTCATGAAGGAGGTAGCCGGTTCGGTAACAGCCAGCGGCGTTCTGGTGGACGAAAGCCATCTACACCAGCTGGATCACCTTGCGTTTAGAGTACTAGTGTCGTAGGACCTCGAGTCCTAAGGAATGACTCCTGCATCCGGCTGGGTGTGGCGGCTGCCCCGGCACACTCAACTCGTACAAGTCTTGTGGGACTACGTCCTCACCATTATCACAAGCCAAGTATAGCAAAGAGTTTGTGAATCTCGGGCCATATGTGCTGAGCCAGGCTAAAACTGAAGCGTTGAGATGTGCTACAGTGGTGTGCAAAACCGGTGTCCGCCAGAAAGAAGAAAGTGGTTCATGTCTAACCGTGCCCAAGCTTAGCCGAATTTTGCGAAGTCCGATGCGTCTCGTACATTGCAATGTAGCCGTCATTTAAAACCTTCTCAAGATCGAAACCTTTCACGGTAGAGCGTGCTTCACCTTAATTGACGCAGGTAAATGTATCAAAAATACCCGGCGCCATATCCGATATATCGCACACACCTCTTTCAACTCAATAAACTCCTTACATCGTTCGGTGGAAACTGTGATTCTACAAGCTGATTAGTGGAAATCTCATTACTGCAACAGGATGGCTAAGACACTTCACGATGCCATGAGTCCAGGGAAAGGGAAGGAGGTAGAGCTTTTGATGCGGAGTGGACAAGACCTCAACGAAGAATTTCCTGCTCGTATGAATCCAATGCCGCTACAAGCCGCAGCCCTCGAATACTACGAAAACAAGTCGATGGATTGGAAACCGACTGTCAAACTTTTACCAAGCAATGGCGCAGTTTTCAAGCAATTCAATGTTTGAGACGTGATGCAAAATGAAGAAGGTAAAAAGATAGACCTTCAGGTAGAGAGAATGCTTGATGAGCTAGGCTTGCACCGCTCAGCTACCAAAAAGCTAGGGTTGCTAGATGTTAGTCAAAGCAAGGACGCTTCATGATTATACACTTGCAGGGAACTCGGTAGCTTTTTGCACGAGAGATAACGATACCTCAAGCTCTGCCTTTGCATTGCCCTCTTGTCCCAGAAGAGAAATTACCATCAAACACCCTTGTTAGGACTACACGCATCACCCTCGTCCGCAACCAAGACAGGACGTGCCTCCGAGCATATCCACTCCGGTGCTGCAGAAAGTCAATGAATTGTGAAACAAAAGTCTTTGACAGACAAACATCCGGTAAAGAGACAGCGCATGGTCGGGATTGGTCCTTTAGCTGCCTGAACTTGTGAAGTACGAAAGTTTGGTGTGTTGTGGTATCCCGGAAAGCAGGTATTATGATGCATGAAAAGTGGTCAATTGGATCCAGGTATTGGACAGGGATGAGAAGACGAGCTTCTCAAGCTAGTTCCCGATCGGGCAGTAGTTTGATTCATGCATGAATCAGTCACGGCCGAAATGGGATTAGACGATTAGTGGCGATCATCAGTGGCTATCAAGTAGTAGCTGTCCAGCTTGCCTATATATCTTGTTTTCGTTGCCCGATGTCCGTTTTCCGCTTCATGATGTTGCACTTTCCGCTTATGCAAAATGGTTCTCCCAAACACAGTGGAAGCGCAAACGGCACTGACTACTCTCTGTGAGCAATCAGACCAAACCCTTCGTGATCTTCTAAAGGAGCGAGTACAATACACTGCGGCAGTGCGGATCTGCCGCCTGTTCATTCAAATACGCTATCCTAGCTGGTCGATCTGTATCGAGCCTCCACCAGAAGTAGTCTGTGCCGAGGACAGGCACAGAAGCGTGCAGCACCGAAATCGAACTTCGAAGCGACAACATGACCTTGAGCACACCGAGAACAACGGCTACGTTGATGTAGCAGCAACATCACCACTATCCGCACCATCATCTGTACCATCGACTGCACCATCGTTACCACCACTGTTACCATCACTGCCACCACCATCGACTGCACCATCGACTGCACCATCGACTGCATCATCGTCAGCATTATCACTGCTCGAAGCTATACGTACAAAATCCGCTGCTGTTCGCGCACTCACCAAGTCCGAACCTCTTGTTGTGGTTGGGAAGCATTCAACCTCGATCGACCCACGACTCACAGATCTATCTCATTCAGGGCTGTGCGATGGACAACTGGAACAACGTCAGCTGCGACAGATGTTGGGTGAAATGTCGCTCGCTGAGGAGTTCAATGATTTCGAAGTCGAGCATCACCATGAGTCGTCCATATTACGGTCAGTTAAGGAGATAATACCAAAGCCACAGAAGAACGGGGCTGTTCGGAAATTCATCACATCTCGGGGGCTGAGCGAACACAAACTCGTCGTGCAGAGAGCCATCAGAAACGGCAAGAAGCTATGGTCGCTCCTGCTTTCCGCGAACTCAATGCTAGTGTTGCCGTTACTGGTAGGGATGAGTCTGTGGCATTCTGCCTCCGAAACACCGAAGTACGAGGATCTTCACAAGCTGGTCGAGCTTGTGAAAGAAGAAAGGCACAGCGACAAGATGTGTGAGGCTATGAAGGAGGTTCTCGACAGCTCATGGCTGGCCAAGACCCTGGTTGTGTACGAATGTAATATGTCTAAGTAACGTTCCATCATGATGTCCTTGCCTAACAGTTTACCAGCCCAATGCTTGGATCTCCATACAGAGCTTGAACGATCGAATAAGTTTGCAGCAAGGCGGAAGATGTTGCTAGGTTCGCGAAAAGAGCTCGAACTTCGAGATTGGATTCAGGCACCAAAACGCAAGCCCGAATGGGTGTCGATAAGTTCAGTCAGCCTCGTCGAGAAGAGACGTCGGGTCATGTCAACCCTCAAGACTTGCAATTGAACACTCATTACCATATCAGCACGCATGGTTACCTCGGATCCGCGATCAGTATCGAGCTGAACGATAGCGTCATCCCCGAGGGAACTATGAATGGCCACAGTGCTGATGTGCCTCCACTACAGATTGGTCCTACGAGCACTAACAGATTGGTGGGATTGATCAATTGAAGTCGACTGCGTTGAGAAATGGATGATGTAGCTTTGCCAGAAAATTTTGCCGTGACTGTAGATGTTTTGTACCTTTCGCGACAATTCAAGCTCGATTGGGAGATGACACCCAAGAAGAGCGGTTTGCCGTTATATAGCGTGTCTACTTTTTGCCTTGCTTTGCCTTGCTTTGCCTTGTCTTGTTTCGCCCAGCTATGATAGACAAGCAGAGTGTTAGAAATCGCCTGTATTCATCACGAGATTGGACGACCACTAAGTCAAAAGTTTGCTCAGTCTGTCGCTAAAGCGGGGCCAGGTAGGTTCATGTCACCAACCACGCATGTCTACGTCCGTGAAATTAGCAGCAAAGCAAGTAAGAGGGTGAGGTGGAGATTGCAGATGGTCGAGTCACCTTTCTCATGGCTTAGACGGCATCCATCGTGGATCAAGGATCGCGTCCAGTCGAACGCAAACTATCAGCGGCAGACATGACTTCCGGATCAAGTCGACACCAGCTGTTACCAATACGCTCTGTCCGCGCTTCCAGGTCCGTACTTTGCATTGACATCTTGGTCTCGATCTTGGGTGGATCCCATAAAACGAGCATCGATACTGAGCTCTACGGTCACAAACTACCAATACTATATTATGTCTTTGTCCCTCGCCTTGTTTTCTGCGGTATCTGTCTGCCTTACATCCGCCTTTCGTTGCCTCCGCTCTTGACCTGCCCGAAACTACTTATCACCTTGCCTTCCACCCATTCATCCTACACGAACACGATAGACCCTCGTGCGCCATGTCCGAGGTCCTGGCATGTCTTTGCTCTCCTTTCCTAGTTTGTCTCCAACCTCTTTGTTCAGGACGACGCTCATGGCTATGTTGGTTCAACAACACAGACGAGGGGAAGGATGAATATGGTACTGCCGGTGTAAAGCCACCAGCGAGCCATCCTGAAACACCAACACTGGCATTGCCAGATTTTGAACCTCACCAGAATAACCAGGAACCACCTACAGGCTGGGATTCATGTTGCCACGATCGAGAATTCTCTAGAGATTCATACGAGTTCTCGAGCTCACAGGCGCCTCAGATACCACCAAAAACACTGGAACTCGTTTACATCTCGGGTCGTGCCCATGCTGAACATGCAAATTGCGAGGGAACCACGGACAATGAGAAATTGGGTGCGACGCTGCCGGTGCACAGCGACCATCGAGCATGGCCTCAATAGAACTAATGCTCCAGAATGATTGCAAGCCTGAAAAGCTCGGAAAGCAAAACATACTTGAACTGGTCCCAGAAGCGTCTGCACGAGGATATTATTCTTGAAGTGAAGAAACCCTATGGTACGCTGAAATCAGTTGACAAAGGGATCAGCAACGATGGCAGACGTCTTTGCGCATGGACCAGTGACTACCACGTTCGGGGTTACTAGACACGGATGAGGGCTGTCCTATCGAACCTAGGCTTTTGAATTACATCGCTTTTTCTTGTCTACTCTATCCTGAACATCAAATCTGCTCCCTTAACCTTAGCTTTCTCAGTCTGTTCCCCGAGAGCGAGTGCATGCAACATTGGACGGAGGGGTGGATGGCAGTGCTGTCCACCGGGCATTAGGTACAACTAGTTGCACGCCCTCGACGCCGTAAAACCAATTGTTCATCATACTACAACATGGACCACACAACTGAGAGCCTCAGAGCTCGTATCTCTTCATGACACCAAGGGTCATCACCTCCCAGCTGCGGTTGAAGGAGATCAGGATGACGACCATGGCATTGACCTCAGCCAACAGGCGATATTACCGCCCGGCCATGCTACGGTCATTCATGACAAATTCAACCTCTCTGTAGGGCATGCGCTCAGTCTCCCCTGCAGGCGCGTCTAATGCTGCATCTTCTCCTTTGCCATTCTCCACTGATGCCGCCATCAGCATGTCCATTCCCGTCTTCATTGCCGGGAAGGAGTGATGAATCGCTGATTTCGAGCGTTGCTGACCAGGGTCTTCGTCACGCCACTTACAGTGGCAATGGTCGCTCAATTTGGAGAAAACGTCACATGTCTACATGAGAAGAAGGCGAGATCGAGACACGGCGCTCAGAATCTAGCGGCGGGGATCTTCATTGGCGGTGGCCGCCCTAAACAACCACTTCCCGGGGCATCTGTTTGCCTTGCATTGGTCTTGTTATGCCTTCTCTCCAATGCGCCTGCCGCCTTTCGAGAGATTTTATCTTTATCCCACCAGACATCCCAAGGCATGAAATCACAAAGAGCCTGCGACCAGTGCTACAACATCAAAGAAAGATGTGTTGTTGGTCCGGCCTTACGAAGCTGTGCAAGATGCACAAGGCTAGGTCATGTTGGCCGCCCATGGCAAGCGACTCAGCCTCGAGCACATATTGCGAGGGTCCACGGTCTAGTGATAACGGAAACCCGCCCTCTGGTCACCCGCACCATGTCTGGAGCAAGACGACACAGCTGTTATTTGTGCCTTGGCAACGGCTTTCCTCCATACTTGTGGGGATGTCTACCACAGAACCTACGAAGTGTGGATAAGCATAATATTTCATCCAGATCGGTCTACGTTTCGTCCGAACCGGAATCCGGAAAACTACTAATGGTAGAGAATGAGAGAAAGCAAGATTCGGCCATAGCCTAAGAGCTGGTCGTCACACGGACCAGTTTCAGCACAATCGACCGACTGTAAATAGACACTCGAACAGGTCCGCTCGCTGTGCTGCCAGTGGGAAGAAGAACGAAACGTACACCCTTCACGAATCTGGGGAGGGGACCACCAGTTGTGCTCCTGGTCGGCTTGCTAGTAATCGTCCAAGGAATACTCGATTGGTCACTGGACGAAGAAGCAAAGCTTATCAGATATCTAGCAACAGCAACACCGTTGGTAGAAATTAGTGGGCATCGTCTTCAAAACGTAGGAGCCTGTCGGCCACGTTATCCCATGCTGCGTCCGCGAGGGGTCAAGCAATTAATGGCGGTAAACGTTGGAAAAGCAGGAAGAGCAGGAAGAGCAGGAAGAGCAGGAAAACCACCAAAGAAATGGGTTATACCAGAGGAAGACTTCAAACTCAATGAATATCGAAGTCAGGATGTACCATGGATACAGGTTAGCAAGGATCTTCAACGAGATGCCAACTGCTGTAAGTCTCGTTGGAACTGCTTATGGAAAGCGGCGATATTGAATCTGAAGCAGAGCAAACTATGAACACTCAGGAGAAGGAGACACCGGTTGTCGTCTTTTAGATGCCCAGTGTACTAACAGTTGGCGGTCACTCCTGAGTCAATCGAACTACAAAGCCTGGAATTGAACAATGAATGCCTATCGCCAAGGCAGCCGGGTTCCTCACTAGGTATTGTACTTCTCGATCGTCAGGCAAGAGCCAACCTGAGGGGCTGCTTTGGTCAAGTGCGATGCAGGTTGTGTCGTCCGTAGAAAGATTCGTGGATGAAGATGCATAATCTCAGTCAGCGCCTTATCTTATTTGTCCTGTAAATAAACTCCAACCAGTCGAATCGACGACGAGCACTACCAGGACATTATATTCTCGGCTTAGCATTCGCTCGAGATATTGTCGGTTACGGATGTGCGATGACACGCCGACGCTCGCAATCTGTTCCCTTTCACGGTCTTTCACGTGTTCCACTTCATCGTCCGATAAAACACTTCATTCAGCTTCACAGTCCGTCCATCGGAGTTTCTATCCTGACATTATTCCGTGCTATATTAACGATGAACACACACGTAAAGGCATGTTTCCTTGGCGCCAAATTCCTAGCGTCACAATCAACACATCTCACAATCATTACACACGTAAAATCTTCCCACCTCGAACTTCTCACCTGATAAGTATTCGCACGTGAAATGATGGTCATTTCATACGTAAAGCGGTAGGTCTTGGCAAAAAAAGTGCTAGCGCCCATTATTGTTTCTCTGATGATCGTTTCTCACACAAATTTGGCCCCCCTGAAATTCTTGCCGGCGTAAAGTATTAGACAAGTAGTACGAACATTGTTAACCACCACATCACTGAACAACGTTACACTATAGAGCATCGCTGTCGCATAGCAGTCTTGAACGCAACAGACAGTTTCACATATGGCTGACCAACAGCCTTCGGCCCTGAGTGGACCAACGCTCCCTCTATATTTGCGCATCGAAGCCCGGTATGGCGTGGTGATATGTACTGAATATCGCACCGCTTACACCGTGCGAAACATCGCTACGCATCCCATCCAGTCTCACAAGGCTTCCCAAACCCTCAGGAATTGTGTACAAGAATGCATTAGCGAGGCAGCGGTTGCAACAGGAGTCACTGAGCCACCGCATGGCTCGGCGCCCATTGCGGGACCGCAAATTTATTCCGGATGGCAATGTAACATCGAGACTTGTACTACGATCAACTCGCTTAGTCAGAGCCGAAAGATCGTCGAAGGACACGATCAAGCTGCGTGCCATCCTTTTGGAATGGAATTGAGACATGGTCTACACGAACTACTACAATGGCCAAGCGCAATGGGCGTTTGATGTTATAGTTAACTGACTCTTCGTTGATTCGAGTATTCCAATTGCGGAGCACTGTAAGACAACTGGAGGCCTTTGTGGTTTACCTCCGTAGTGTATTGATGCTCAAGCCCGATGATTCTATAGTCTACCATCGCCGGGTTCGGTATTTGGCGTTGCAACACAGTAAGCCGGTTGTATCGCCCAGCGTGATGTAACCGGGACACCTTAACAATCGGTGCCGCCAAGATCGGCGGTTGCTTGTGTGTGGCGGGTCGTCGACTACCGTGAGCCATCCTTGTAAGAGGTAGCCCTCCTTAACATTTCTTATGTATGACCACTCCGAAGCACGCTGCTCCTCTGACCTCCTTTTCCCAAGGGCGCTCTTGGTAATCGTGTTCGAGCCTTGTCCAGGTGATACAAATACGTCCACGACCTTCAAATGACTAACTACTCCAGACCCTATGATCCCCACTGTGACATTGCCTTTAAACTGAAATGCTTGTTCGTCTACAAAGAGTGTTGCACGTAGCGTTTTGTCTGTAACATTGCAAGTGGCGACATAGCGTCGAAAAACATGGGAACAGTTAGGCTCCGTTGATGAATTGTAAGCTGTCTTGCCTGTGTAACAGCTTCTATCCGTGGAATATTCTAGCTTTGCGTCTTTGTATAATCGACGTATCAGCACCTCGACCTCGGCAGCCGATGCAAGATAGCGATGGCCGGCGTCAACCACAAAACGTAACTCTCGAACGCGAGGAACGCGTATGATTAGTTTACGGAAGGTTGCCTTTGCGTCTTCGGAGCACACAAATGTCTCGAGTGTGCCTTGCTTTGGTGTAGCATGCAGAATTAGCAAGGAAATCTGACCGTTCAGCGGTGTCGAATCCAGTTGGGTCAGGCCAGCATGTTGAACAACAGGAGATCTAAGACCTAGGGCGTCCAACAAGGAACGGTCGAATGCCTTGCACACGTGACGCAACCTTGAAAATTGCTCGAGATTTGATAATGGGTCGTCAACGTCTTCAAGGACGTTTTTGAGAATCTCATTCAGGATTTCTGGTGGAAAATGAACAAGGTTTGCAGCCGTTACTTGAGTTTCTGAGCTCGCAGACATTGATTGGCCCTGCTCGGCCATGTTCCGTCCCGTCTGGCTCCTGGTTGGTATTCCACCCGAAACACGGTCTCTTGCCGAGGCGAAAAGGTAGTCTGTCGGTATGCGTGTACTGGTAGAATGCCGGGGACGTCGTGCTTACAAACACATAAAATGGCCTGAAGCCCGCTGTGGTCTACCGCACTGTAGCCTGGAGTTAATGAGGCGAGAGGGCATTTTGCCTGACGGAGGAATTTTCGAAGACGAAACAGCCGAGCAGTGACGTGTCAGCACCTAGCGCTTTGACCTTGCCTAACAAGTACTGCACAACAGGGTCCGCAGCGCTGGACGCCTATGGGGGCCATGTAATGTACAAGGTATAGGGGATAATTCTGGCCATTTCAAACCACGGATCGTGGCTGATATCGGCAACAAATTTTCGATTCTTTCCAGCAGGGTTTATTGACGGATTTAGATGCTTATCTCCCAGACGCCAAAGGGTCCCGCTGCAGACTAAACGAAATGTCCGGGTCGTAATAGTACATTCAGACGACTTAGGCGGAACCTGGCTGCTCGTGACAGCCTTTCAAGACAATAACTTTTACCAAAGTTATCCCAAACACCTTGTACGACAGGCAGCATAGTTTGATGATGCCTAGTGACGTGTCGAACCGCTACAGCATTCAAGTCTTCAGTATGTCATTCTACGGGAACAGCACTATCCCGTCTTAAACCTAACCATATTAAAACAACACGGTCGATGGCTTCCTGCACCACTGGGCTGAGGAGTTTAGGGTGTAGTGTTAGAGTTAGGACACACTGAACGGGAGGTCTCCCGATGCGGTGGTTCTCCATGGCAAGGTATCTCGATAGACGACATTATCGGTCGAAGAGCACTAAATAGCGTTAATAAGACACAAGTTGTATTTAGTCCAGCACCTGTATAGCCGTAAAATACTACAGGATGGACTCTAAACGGCGTTGATGTTCCTACTATCAGCAAGGCCGAATACATAATACTTGTCAAGACGATGTCTGCTGAGATTTCTGGATAAAAGTAGTGGAGAAAGAAGACGATCCGACGAGAGAAGCGGTAGAAGAAACATAATCGGACTGATTTATTACTTAACACAAGGGCAGTCGTGGTAACGCTTGGGTTAAAAGTGTATTTTCTAGCCCGGTATAGACCACTACGCAGTATTGGTTCCCTAGGCGTCTTGAAACCTCGCTGCTTTCCTCCGTGTCTGTAGGAGAGGTCAAGGTGTAAGGCAGGGAGCGCTTGTCCCTACACTCGATCCTTCTTGCGGTTCTCTTACACCTTTTCGGGAACGTTATAGGTTCAGGTATATATCTACGTCATCTCACCATCATGTTGATTGACATGAATGTATGACCGAGGTGACACATCCTCCACAGAGCATTCTCGTACGACTGTGACAAGAGTGAAGGCCGCCGTATGATGAATGGGGAAGTACGATCGACGTGTTCTTGCAAGACAGCGAACCTCAATACGATGCGGTCGTTCCCCATGGCGCCGGTCGAGGAGTTGCTCTAGCGGTTTATTTCGGCTCGTAATCTCGTTTTCCTGCTTCTAAGTGCTTGGTGTATTGTATGATGCTCCCCGATCATTCAACGGTCGCTGTAGATGTAAATCCGTGAATTGGTATGATGAACGGGTCTCTTTGGACTCTTCGTGGATGA
>Ga0068618_1000039_pt1 | contig 21822 bp, 31 predicted proteins | sample InSIn2SAF170_2_FD_77423 | JGI IMG/M metagenome (GOLD analysis project Ga0068618, IMG submission 77423) | Clean room microbial communities from NASA Spacecraft Assembly Facility at Jet Propulsion Laboratory, Pasadena, California, USA -... ...
CGGCTATGCGCTCGTCGAAGCCATCGGCAGCAGCGGCTTGGCGATGTTGGCGACGTTGGCGACGACGACGACGACGGGTTCCTGTCGACCTATTAGCATGGTTTCAGGCACGATGATAGCTGCGAATGGTGCTTTGTGGAGGGCATCATGATTTTCCAGCACAAATACGACAAGGAGAGTTGATTGCCGAGATATGTGGACACAGCTTGTAATATGCAGCCTTGAGCAGCTTTTGCAGACATCCGGCATGGCATGACAATACATGCAGCTTTTCGACAGTTGAAATGTGTTGCCCGGAAACCGGGTAATCGAACGACTCTAAGGTCTCCTTGTGAAAGGCTTGTGTTTCGCAGAGCAGACATCGACTATGTAGGATACTGTGGCAATAGGAAAACTTGGCGAGGCAGCACAGGTAAAGGGGAAGGATAATGCTTACTGGAGCGTGCCATTGCGGCGGCAGCGGTATTCGCGGCGGTGTGGCTATCATCATTGTTAGTTGTCGGTCATCTCAGCACCATATAATATGTTCTTACGCGGGCGGCATTGACTCAGGCAGCGTGGAGGCTTTCTTTGGGAATTTGTATTGACGAGAAGATTGAAAGGGTAGCTGAGTGCACTAGGTTCTAGATTTTATTGATGAAAGACGATTTGTTTTCAGAAGAGGTTGTGGTTGGTGAAGGAAATGAAAAGATTTTTTCTGCAGAGGACGATTGTTATGAGCTACTTGTCGGAAGGGCACCTGCCAAAGTATTGGCATTAACGTGACTGCTTCTTCCTGAGCATGAACTACTCATCACGTATCAAGCACTTTGCTTACATACCTAGCAGAGCCAATTCCATCTTCTCTAGAATATGCATCAGCGTGACGGTGCGATTGCCATATAACATGCTACTTGTACCGTTGGTGTTTGATATCAGGGTCTGGAGAGAACCTAGAGCAGAGCTATCATGAGACCAATTACGGCATCCGTTAAAGGAGGAGGAATCTCTCCCGGTGTAGGCAAAGATAACTTGTCCGTTGGCAGCCATCTCGAAAAAAGATAAAAGAAAGGTCCTTTTTGCTAGGACTTTGAATGGGAATTGGTGTTTGTTGCTGATGCTGGTGCTGTGCTTTGAACTTTGATTTTGAACTCAGTTCGCTTTTAACTCAGACCGTGACTATGTCAGTGGCCTGAAGAGCACGAAAACATGTCGAGATCGGCTGCAAGAGATTGATAACCATGACCGAGGTTTGCATGATGATTTCCTGTATCAGTCGGTGCCCTCCAGATATCGCTATGCGACTGTATTATCGACTGCTGGTTCAGGTTCTTACCGAGCTAATTCTACTATGTTGTACCTCAATACACATTGAATTGTAGGATGAATGTCATCCGTTACTGACTGTAGCCAGGAGCCCTCCATCCTTGAAAACAGTCAAATAGGGGACCAAGTGTTTCCAACAAGTTCACTGAATAGTAGAAAGCGAGCGCCCACGTGCAAGACAGGCAGCAGGAATGGCGGCAATGTAGTTGGCAACGGCAGCTTGACAACACAGGAGCGTGGTTTGTAATCTCGTCATGCTGTTCTGCTGTAGCTGAAGTCGATTGACATTCGATGGCGGGCATGAAGGACGTTATCATATCGACACTGACGTCTGAAAGACTTCCACAGCCACGAGTACAGCCCACGCATGTTCGTGTTATGCGCTCTGACCGCAAAAGGACTGAAAGATAGGTAGGTATAGTACACGCCCGGATGAGGGTGTACATAACTCAGCCGAACAACGGGCAGGACGACGCAAAGGTGTTGACAAACTTGGAGTCGGCTCATTACTAAGTGTCCGGATTGGTTGTAGGAATAGCTTGTCTAGAGGATGTTAAGCACTGCATGGTGAAGAGAAACTCGAGTGATGTGGACCACATATGTTTAACGGTTCTTTTGTAGCCTCTTCTCTTCGAAAGATCCAATCAAGGTCGTCGTCTTACCAGTCAAGTTGTTGGCCTACCGTCTAGGAACATCTTAGTTGATGCGATCTTCTTCAACTAGAATGTTGTACTATATGTTTGTAGTCTGGAATAAAGCAACGTCGTGATCAATGGTACCTGAGCAGTCGTTGGTGCTATGATCATCCGACACCTTTCCTTATTGAGACTAGCTGTGAAATGATGTAACCATGGCTTGGCATCTTGAATATGTTCTGCGACGTGTTTTCATCTCTCAAGGTCTTGCACGCAACACACCACACAATCACACCATCAACATACCCTCCTCCGCCGCCACCATGAATCCTGCCGTTACTAATTTGGTGTTGGTACTTGCGTCGATGCAAGGTAGCAAGTACATACCCTTTGAAGACCCGAGCGTGCTTCTCGCAGTGAGAGTGGCGTATATCGTGTCGAATCTTCTGATATTTGGCATCTACTTCTACATTGGGACTCAAATCAAATCAAAGAAGGGCAAGTCTGTCTCGATCCTGTTGTCCTCGCGAGTCTAATGTGCCTAGATCTCACAACACTCAAGTATATTGAGGCGGCATCCCCAGGCTCGACCGAAGAACCCAAGCTCGTAACGACGACGGTCATGGAATACGACAACCAGCAACTACAGTCAGCGTACAAGGCACAGCTTACGGGAGTTGCGATGATGGGATTCATGCATCTCTACTTGAAGTACACGAACCCGCTCCTCCTTCAAAGTATTATGCCTCTGAAATCTCTCTACGAAAGCAACTTGACAAAGGTGCACATCTTGGGTCATCCTGCCGCAGGCGAGCTGAAGCGACCTTGGAAAACCGGCGGGGGCTTCATGAATATGTTGGGTGGCGCGAGTGACTCTACCAAGACTGATAAGGCTTCCATCGAAGCTGCTGAGCGCGCAGGACGAGGAGGTGCGAAAGAGGAGTGATAGTGTTCTTGCTGGGCTGCTTGAACCTTTTTAGAGCAGGAAATTCTGTAGTACAAATGGACACAACCCACATCTCCCCGACATGGTGTGGAATTGTGAAATGCTGCGTCTCCGTGTTTCCCCGAGGTCCCGCTTGGAAAGTTCCCTAGTTGCGACAGACGTGAGGACCAGCCCTTCAAACTCCATCTGTTATGAATAACAATACTAAGGAATTCTACAAATGGCGTTACGTATTTGTCTCCTTTATCGGACGGGAACGCGGCTTCAACACTGGATCATTGATATTCCGTTATAGAATGGACAAAAATCCGGTCAAATTTCTGTGAGACACTACTCTTCGGATCGTGTCACGGTTTGTGACCGGTAGCGATTGGATGAATGAAAGAGGCAGTTAACCTAGCACGGAATGCTTATAGTATACACGCTATTAACTTTGCTCAGGAACAATTTGATCGGGTAGCTGTCTTGTCACTTTCGTGAAGATAAAAAGTCGCAGATCTTCCGCATTCCTCTTTTCGCTTCAATCTCAATCATCGAAATCTGTGTTCCCCAAAAGTCCCTCAGAAGTAAGTGTTGCCTTGCCAAGCAGATGACGTTGGAGGGGTGCACCACTACTAGTTTATTACTCTTCTCAACCAAAACAATAAGTGGGGGAAGCTCATCGATGAAACGTTCACTACTTCGATTATTCACACGCATTTTTTGAACTCGCTTCTCTAACAAGTCCACTTCTTTAGAATCCTTACAAACATCAGACTCAATCTCGTTCAACATGCCTATCTCAGTGGGAATCAACGGCTTCGGTCGTATTGGTCGAATTGTAAGACCAGAGGTGTCTCAAGGATTCCAGCTCAGCTAACTAGTTCGCAGGTCTTCCGAAATGCGTTCGTGCTGACCAGGTCCATGTCGGAGGTATCGAGCTGATGTGTTCTGATAGTGTCGAGCACGATGAAGTCCACGTCGTGGCTGTCAACGACCCTTTCATCGAGCCAAAATATGCTGTAAGAGCTCGGAGAGTCATTATGCAACATCCTGAAGGTCTAACACATCGCAGGCATACATGTTGCAGTATGATTCAACGCACGGCAGGTTTAAAGGCACCATCGAGGTTAAGGAGGATGGTCTCGTCGTCAACGGCAAGGAGGTCAAGTTCTACATGAAGAGAGATCCCGCCGAGATCCCATGGTCGGAGACCGGAGCCACATACATCGTCGAGTCTACTGGCGTTTTCACTTCTACCGAGAAGGCATCTGCTCACCTCAAAGGCGGCGCGAAGAAAGTTGTTATTAGTGCACCATCTGGGGATGCTCCGATGTTTGTTATGGGTGTCAACAACGAGGACTACAAGTCTGATATTCCAGTCATCTCGAACGCCTCTTGCACAACCAACTGCTTGGCTCCACTTGCCAAGGTTATCAACGACAAGTACGGCATGAAGGAAGGTTTGATGACCACAATCCACTCGTACACTGCAACTCAGAAGACCGTTGACGGCCCATCTGCCAAGGATTGGCGAGGTGGACGAACTGCTGCCCAGAACATCATCCCATCCAGCACAGGTGCTGCTAAGGCAGTCGGAAAGGTTATCCCATCGTTGAACGGCAAGCTTACAGGCATGTCCATGCGTGTCCCTACTTCCAACGTCTCTGTTGTCGATCTTACTTGTGTTCTCGAGAAGCCAGCCTCTTACGACGATATCAAGGCCGCCATCAAGGAGGCTTCAGAAGGCAAGCTCAAGGGTATGATCGTTCTATGCTCAAATGTGCTTTGATTAACCGTTCCTAGGTATCCTCGCCTACACCGAGGACGAGATTGTCTCTACTGATCTCATTGGTGATACCCACTCTTCCATTTTCGACGCCAAGGCCGGTATCGCTCTCAACGACCACTTCGTCAAGCTCGTTTCCTGGTATGACAACGAATGGGGTTACTCTCGACGTGTGCTTGATCTCCTTGGTAAGTCATCAATCCTGTGTCTGGTGGTTCTTTAACTAACCGCTCAACAGCATACATCGCCAAGGTTGATGGAAATGCTTCCTAGGGAGTAGATATCTCTGTCTCAGAGGAATGTACTGGTGACAACTCAGCTTCGTAAGCACTCTATACTTTTCAAAAGCGTATCGAAACAAGCCATGAGGAGGTAACATTAGCTTAGTACATAGACTGACAGTCACTCCTGAAGGTGCGTCGTTAGCACATAAATATGAATAAGCTCTAAGCATTGTTGGCAGACGTGTTCAAACCACATCCCGCGTTTCATCGTTGAAGTTGTTTCCATTAATCTATCGTGAGGCTCGAGTTCAAAGTCGCTGCGAGCTTGTACGAAACGATTTATGCAATGCGACAAAACCTATGATGACTATCGCAGAATGATGTTACTAGAGAGAATTTATCTTAGTCATTCAAATAAGGGAAACCGTAGTACTAATGACACTGATTATGAAGCTATGAAAGGTCAAGTTTCGCGAGCAGTACTCAAAAGCACTATAACAGAGCGGCAACATTGATTGAGCACGCATAAACCCCTTTATGTCCTGCCTTGGTATCACTGGACGGGACAAGGCTTGGGGAATGTCTTGGCACGTTTGTTAGCGTGACTTCCTTGCTACTCCTGCACGAGTCCTTCCTTGATATACATTGTTGTGCCCTTCCACGTATAATCTTTCACAAAGTTGTTAAGCTAATCTCGCATGCCCACTTCATGTCACTTCTTGGTCTGATAGGTTCGTAGGACGTGCTATGAACGCGATCATGTTTGCACTCTTTGCAACTCTGTAATCGTTGTTTGACGACAATCAGTGTTGGAGGTGGAGCACAACCTGGCTGCAAGATGGATACGTCTGATGTGAATATGGTTGATCCTGGCAATGTCCCTCTCAATGTTGAAGATCTCAAAGTCGAGACGGGATCTGAGGACGAAATGGAGGACTATGATAGCACTGACGAATCCTCAATCGACGACAACCATCATATACCACAAGGATTACCTATTCGCCAACTACCTACCGGTTTGTGTTACGATGAACGGATGAGGTATCACGCCGAGGTATCTGCACTCTCCGCTGAAGCTGTTCACCCTGAAGATCCCCGACGAATCTATTACATCTTCAAGGAACTCTGTGAGGCAGGCCTGGTGGTTGCGAAAGGCTACTCGCTCATGGTTGATCAACCCCTCCTACGGATCGATGCGCGGGAAGCAACCAGGGAAGAAATCGAGCTCGTTCATACGGCAGAACATTACGATTTTGTGAGGCGTACAGCAGGTAAGCTTTGTCCCGTCATGTTTCTGGATCTGTACTGACATTCAAAGACATGTCAAATGATGACTTGATAGACCTTTCCGAATCACCAATGATGGACTCTATCTACTTCAACAGGCTGTCGTACTACTCAGGAAAGTTATCTGCTGGTGGTGCCATCGAAACATGCAAAGCTGTGATGGAAAGGAGAGTCAAGAACGCCATTGCAGTGATCAGACCTCCGGGACATCATGCTGAAGTTCACCAAACTATGGGGTTCTGTCTCTTCAACAATACATGCGTCGCCTCTCGCGTTTGCCAGCAACTATTTGGTCAAGCATGCAGGAAAGTACTGATTCTTGACTGGGATGTTCACCACGGCAACGGCTGTCAAAAGGCCTTCTACGAAGATCCAAACATCCTATACATTTCACTGCATGTTCATCAGGGTGGCAAGTTCTATCCGTCAGGACCAGAAGGTGGCATGGATCGATGTGGTGCTGGAGCTGGCGAAGGTTACAACGTCAACATCCCTTGGGAGAGTAAAGGTATGGGAGATGGGGATTACATGTATGCATTCCAACATGTGGTCATGCCTATTGCCAATACATTCAACCCCGACTTTGTTGTTGTATCCGCAGGCTTTGATGCAGCAGCTGGCGATGAGCTTGGTGGTTGCAATGTTACACCTCCTTGCTACGCCCATATGACCCACATGCTCATGTCGCTAGCCGGAGGAAAGGTTGCTGTCTGTCTAGAAGGTGGCTACAACTTCCGTGCTATCTCTCGCTCAGCCCTTGCTGTGACCCGCACACTTATGGGCGAACCACCAGACAGACTCGAAGCAACAAGCGCAACGCCATCAGCGATCAAGGTTATCGACGAGGTGAAAAAGATACAATCAAGATACTGGAGATGCATGTATCCCAAAGCCCCTGTCAACGGTATATTTGGTGGTGAACGACTTCATGACATTATCCGTGCTTACCAAGCTCAACACCTTTATGATAGGTACAAGTTGACGGAACTGTACATCTACCGCGAAAAGATCTCCAAATCCTTCAACAAACAAGTCTTGGCCACCTTGGGCTACGAGAACAAAAAGCATCTCATAGTTTTCTTCCATGACCCACCAGATATCATCTCGAACCAGAATCCGCAGACTGTCCAGCAAAAGCCACATGATTCGTGGATGGTAAGCGCTACCTTTCCTTACTGCTTTTATCTGTCTCTACGTACGTGAATTGAAACTCATTGACTTACTGTCTAGCTTGATTCCGCACAGGCCTACATCGAAACAGCTGCAAAACAGGGCATTGGTGTTATTGACGTTAATATTCCCGAACACATCACAATCACCAACGACCGTAACATTGACGAGAATCGTTCGTACTACAACACTTCTGTCGACTACAACTCTCAGACAACGGATATTGCCCGACAAGAAGCAGGCAAACTTGCAGAATACCTGTGGGAGAACTACATCGAACCATATGACTTTGACGGCGGAATATGGCTTCTTGGAGCTGGCAATGCTTTCCATGCGGTGGCCAAACTTTTAAGCGACCATGATAATGTGTATCATCGGCTGAGCGGTGTTATTGCATTTATCTGTCAAAGCTCTATAAGACCCATCAGCAATCCAAATAATGCTTGGGTCAGTTCGTGGTATAAGGAGCACTCGAAGATCTTTGTGGCAAAAGATCACCATGTCTGGCAAAAACCTGAGAAGGTCAGCAAAAGATATGGAAAGCTGATACAGAGTGATGAGGTAAGTCAGTTCTGCTTTCGGGAAACATCTTACACCTCGCCAAACTTGGGCAAATACTGTCCTTCCCTTCCACATACTCCTCTTGAGGCATCCTGATCTCCTCACTGTGTGCGTTCCATCACGCATACATATCCTCAACTATTTCCATGCCAACGTCCATTCAATGAAGACTTCTCGGCTTCGAGACCAATACTGATGACCTTGCACAGACCATTCTAAATCAAATGCTTCTCCACCATCTTGCCGAAGTCTTTAACTTCATTCACGAAACTGGCACATTCAACGATCCAACTTCCATGAGCTTGTTATCAAAACTCGACCATGACGCGACAGACGAAAGCGAAGGCGACATTCAAATGCCGGGTATCACGTTGTCATCTCCCCCTCAGCTTCAATCAGGAAGAGCAACTTCACAGCAAACAATCAGTCCACAACGTGGTGCACAGACCATGTCCAGAGGACCTTCACAGCAAGGCCAAATATTGAGCCCCCAGGCAGCAGCAGCTATCGCCAGAGGGGAAAATGTACGGGGTCAAAGTTTCAGTCCCGGACAGTTTTATGGTGGGGGACACAGTGTTGGAAGAGGAGAAGGCGTGAGGATGCGGACGCCACCGGGAATGAGGGAGGTTAATACGGAGCAAAATGGAGCGGATGCGAGAGTGCCACGCGGTCAGACGTAGGGTCGTCGATGGGGTGAGTGGTGATGAGGGCACGTCATCTCGAAACCGTTATCAATTTTGATAGGGCTCCGATAGACTATGGCGTTGAAAGAATGAGATAGATACTATACTCGGACTTCGATACACCTGCACTTAGCATATGCTTTCTGTACGGGGCCACGACAGTATCGGCACGATACAGAATGAAGGTCACGAGTCATGGCGTGGACCGATCGAAACCACACTGTCCACCATACATCTGTTTAGGCCTAGCCAAGGCCCTTCTTTTCCTTCCTCCCATCATATACACAGTAATCCTTGTTGGAATAGCATACCATCCTGTCCCACACCACACCCACTGTAGGCCCCCTCTATACTCTCAGTACATTCAGCCTCTTCCCGTTCTCACTTCTCATACCTTGACTCCTCCCGCCTAACCACCCCACTTCATATCGCAACTGGAAGTCCGCAGACCACAGCACCTCCAAATCCACCTCGAGCAACCACAGAAACGCTTTAACTGAAATGCCAAGATCAGCATCATCCCTGCCAAGTTCATGTCATCCATTTTGACGTTCACTAAATGAATGATACGCGGCACGACGAACACGCCAGATCCGTCCAGAAACAACCACTGCCCTTGACCTGCTCTGAAGCATTCACGTTGCCTCTGCTTATGAGAGATCTCCACGAGCATCGAGTGTAATTTCACATCTTCCAGTATTAAATGACAACACGACACGACGGAGCACGAATCTATTCTAGTCCGGACCAGCCCAGTCAGTCTCAACTCAATCCAATCCATGGAGATGTTGAGCTTTCGCGTTGTCGTCGTTTTTTTCTTCAGCTGAACGTGAGGATGTGACGATTTCTGCTCATCGTAGCATAGTTCGATGTGAAAACACCTACCTACAACTACCCTTTCGTTTGGAGAAACTAGAGAAGACAGGGGAGCAAGGAGTAGAGAAACGAAGGAGGTAGTTCAGGTTTGATGTCATGGTGTAGCATGTAAGGTGTATGATATCACGGTGAGTGGTAGGTAGGACAAGTTGACTGCTGAGCCTGGAAAATCTACAGCCATTTTTGGAATACGAGATGAGGCATCGTGTCTATCGCTGACTTGATGTTAAGAATCTCAAACAGGACAGGAGAGGAGATGGAATGAAGCATGAACGGAATCAGTAACTCAAATATGAACTTGTACTCGTGATTTTGGGCGCGCTGGGTAAGCTTCTTCAAACAATTGGATGATAGTGGTAGAATTGGATCATTAATGCTTTCATGCTTTCTTTTGTCTACCTGCGCGCTCGCTGTGATTGTCTGACCATGCCGGTTTTCTAGTTTTGAAGCGGCGTAAGGGTTGGGTATGGTTTCATGCTTGCTCCTCTTGCAACAACATGTCTTAATCATTGTTCTTGGAGCATTTTGCATTCATCTTTAACACGAGGCTGCCCGTGTTTTTTTCTTTTCAGGAAATGCAGGTGGTATAGTATGCTTATTCGCTTGCTTTCTCTATTTCGCTTGCTTTTTGATGGGCAGGTCGATTACAAGAAGTAGTCTGGTGTTCTCCTGCTCACCATTGGTTCGCCTGCTCGTGGACATGGGTCGAATTGTAGGCTGTTCAGATGTTAGCTTCTCACTCCCCACCAAGGAGTTTTGCCGTTGTAACTTACAAAGTATACTTCAAATGCTCGTCAATCTCCATAATGGCTGCCTGGTTACCACATCTGTAGCAATAGTTTGGTGCACTGAATATGGTTACCACATTTCTATCCTGGCTCCAATTGTATCCCTCCATCACCAATTGATGTGCACGCGCTACCAGTGTCAAACCATTATTATGATTGAAAGCTTCCGAGATATCTTGTCCGAATGTATATCCTGCTCCTCTTGGACTTATACCCCAACCACATCGATCATCAGGATCAGACCATAGCAAGTCACACATGGGTCCTTCGTGTGGAACTTCTTGAATTCGATCGAGAGAGCGGATGTTGTCAAGGGTATCGATCGAAGGAGAAAGACCGCCATGCAAGCAGAAAATTTGGTTGTCGATCAGAGCTGTAAGAGGTAGGTAATCGAAGAGGTCAGTAAAGTACTTCCATACATTGGCGTTCCCGTATTTTCGGAGACATTCATCGTAGAAGCCGTAAACTTGGGTGATCTGACGGGATTCGTGGTTGCCCCGAAGGATAGTGATTCTTTGTGGGTATCGGATCTTCAGAGCTACGAGGAGGGTGACGGTTTCGACCGAGTAGTAACCACGGTCAACATAGTCGCCTGCAATCGCAAGTCAGTATGGGTGCACACATCGGTGCGATAGCTGTAACAAACCCATGAAGAGATAGTTTGTGTCTGGATTAGGGCCACCAATTCTGAAGAGCTCCATAAGATCATGGAATTGACCGTGAATGTCACCACAGACTGTGACCGGACATTTCTGTAGCTCTAGTCAGCTTCGAGACTTATCACAGCTCTTTCGTGTATGCATACCACTGGCTGAACGTTTGACTCATCTTGTAATACTTCTCGTGCCTGCTCTTGTAAGCTGATCTGCTCATGTACGCGATAAGAAGATGCCATACTCTATCGCATAATCTCAAAACATCGCTTTCTGCCAATTGTTTACAAGTCATCAAACTTTCAATCCAGCCGTCCAAGGTAGGTATGGATTGTGGGTCGGATACTGGGGATAGTCCATGAGGCTGAGCGGGCTTTCCAACATCGACATCCATTTTCGAGTCCATGTTGGACTCTGGTGTAAGAGTAAGATGTATGTGTACGTAAGGTACAAGCGCGTAGGAGGTTATGCAATCTGGTTACTGGAGACGGCACGGGGACAAAATGCGGTCGTTTGGGTTTTCGAGTTGGAATGTCGCTACAAGGAAGTTGGCGTATCGTATGTTGCAGTCGACAGTGAAAGCCAGAGATCTGAACAGGTAGCGGGTCTTTCTGGCAGGAGATTTAGTCTACTTGTTGTTGTCGGTATTGACCACTCGAAGCCTTTGCGCAGACAATGACGCCCAAGCAATCAGTCGAGCCAAGCCTCGAAGGTGGAATGCAGCTACGCCACATGTGGCGCATAAAGATTATTAAGGAGGCATTCCACTGTTTGAAGAATAATTGTATTCACAAACCAATACCATGAAGGAAAATGGTGCTATCAGCGATACAGACCTAGCGCAGTACGCGCACTCTTGGTCTGGTTGTGCTCAATCAAGTCATTCTGAGGAATTCCGTGGTGCTGGCAACCACCATTCTCAGCATTAAATAAAATCCCCTCCACCAAAACCACCAAATGGATTGGGCGGTGCTCCAAAACCCCCCCCACTACGACCACCTGGAAATCTCGGGCCTCCCCTCATTTCTCGCGGTCCATCACCAGGTCCTACGGGGTCATATCTTGCACCTGGAGGCGCCATTGGGTTGTAACCTCCTTGTCCACCTTGTCCTTGGAACAATGGATCATCAAATGTAGGATGCATACCTCCACCACCTCTAAAGCCACCTGGACCCATCCGCAGTGGATCATGAGGTCCAAGTCCAGGTGGATACAGATCTCTATCTCCAATGTTACCGAAGGGCTGGATTGGACCACCAGGGAACACCTGACCTGGTCTCTGCAACTCATATTCATCTTCAAATCCAGGAGGTGCGAAGTCGGGAGTCGGTCTTGGTCGTCGAGGGTTTACAGCTAGAGGATCATCGAATGGGTATGGTCTAGCTGGTGGTGGTTGATCCTCGCGTAACGGATCTCTCTCTGGTGGTCTGTCTTCTCCTCTTCTTGGATCCTGCGTTGACCTTGATGTCTGCCCTCGTTCTTGAGTAGTTTCTGCTGAGTCTTCATACCCTTCCTTCTGTAGGCCAGGCGCTAGCTTTTGTATGATATTGAGCTTGAGTAATGAGCTCAAGTCTGCTATTCGCCCTGAGGATATGAATGCATTTCTGAGGGTTTCACTTGTGTCTGCACCAGCTTTGACATCCTTTAACGAATTCTCGGAAATGTAGTCCTGAGCCTTGACTTCCAGCTGTGCAGTTTTGTCGTCTCCTAGACCCACACCCATGATGATAGCTTTGCTTCCTAGTCTATTGATTTTGATGAGATACTCCATCGAGGACTGCGCATGGGTGTATCGAAACGCATATGAAGAGTGATTGTCCCATTCTGACGGTAACGGTTGTACGTCTGCTGTTTCCGAATGAGCCTCGATCTTGTGGTCTTCTCCTAATCCAACTAGCTTGAATCCGACAGCAAGCATGCAGGCATGGGCGAATATGGCAATGGCGGCATATGGATTCTGAAGCGCTTGTTTCTGCTGGTCGCTAGAGGGAATGCTTTTTGAGATGTAAGAGAGGATTGAGTCGGCGCTGAGAGCGCCTGTTGACGGTGGTGCCATTTCTGCTTGTATCAGCCTACTAACTACTGTATTCAGATCTGTGTTGTGGTGGTGTATTGATCGAACGGATTATGATCATGAAGCAGGCTGCCTACTTGACGAGTTTAAGAAGTAAATGCTAGCGTAATTTCACCACTCAGGGTGCCTAACGACTTTATGGATCCCGCTCACTGGAATCTGTACGCGTTTAATTGGTCTTGACCCTCTACTAAGACTTGAAAGGGACAGTGTCAACCATTACTTTTCAAACTCACCATGGACTGCGCGTGCACAAGGCAGGTTCGTACATCCGCGTACGTTCAAGGGCGACGAGGGCTTGGAGGGGGTCCATGAATGACATGACATCACCAAGAACTTCAGGATATCAGCGCTTACAGTAACACGACTAGTTATCTAATCGGCAACCACCCACGACGCCTGTGCTTGCATTGGCTGAACGGTCAAAGCGGACGGTGGACGGCACCGCTTGTTGCTCCGTTGGCGTTCGCGTTTCAGAATAGTTCATCCGAGTCGCAGCTTTTCCATTCGTCAAAAGCTACTGCTACTGGAAGGTAAAAGTGGGCTATTCACCTCGCGCACCTCAGTTCATCCGTCTCGGCCTTCGCTCTCTCAGAACATCCCTTCTTGAAACTTGCTGTTGACGAGTGATCTATAACGTCAACCAAAGGTGAAAACAATGCATATATATACGAAGGTAGGATTCACTAGACACGCCACAATGTTCATACAAGCAACACCAGCTACATCCAGAAGAACAACAACCATCTTTCTCGATCCACAGCAAACATTTCCTAACAAGCCTTCAAACCAAACTAACACCAACCATCAACTTCAAGCACTAGCACCATCAAAATGTCCAGCCATCCCGCATGGATGACACGCGTTCACGTACCTGAGGGCTTTCCAAAAGTGAATACAGATATTGCACCAACAGCAGTCTTCCTCGTTCTCTACCTAGCATGTGGCATCACAAACTTCATTATCATGCGAAAGAACAATGCTCGCGGTCACAAGTTCATCTTCAACCAACTTAGCATGGGCTTCTGTATCTCGCGAATTTTCACCTGCATTCTGCGATTGGCCTGGACCTGCAATATTCAAAATCAAGGACTAGCTCTTGCTGCCACAATTTTTGTTGCAGCTGGCGTCCTCCTCCTCTTCATCATCAACTTGATGTTTGCGCAACGCGTCCTCCGAGGTCTTCATCCACATTTGGGCTGGCACAAAGGCCTATCAACGGCTTTCTTGGTATTATACGCCCTGGTCCCGTTGCTGCTCGTAATGGTGATTACAGCTACTATTCAGATCTTCAACACCACAACCAAAAACATTGTTAACATTGACCTTGATATGCAAAGAACTGCGAGTTCATACTTCCTCTTCATCGCTGTTCTACCTCTTCCGATCACGGGCTTCGCACTGCTGTATCCCAAAAAGTCTGAGCCAGATCACTTCGGCCGAGGATCAATGACACTCAAAGCAGCCGTCGTGCTAAGTGTGAGCGTATTGCTATGCCTCGGAGCGGGATTCAGAACTGCTACTGTGTTCATCAGCTGGACACCAGAACTCGCAGCACACCCACCATGGTGGAATGCTAAATGGAGCTTCTACTTCTTTAACTTCGCCATCGAGATCATTGCGCTTGTCATGTATTTGACTCTTCGCATTGATCTACTCTTTCATATTCCAAATGGCAGCAAGGGGCCAGGAAGCTATTCAATCAATGCCAAACTTGCGGAGAAGACCGAAGATCAAGAATCGGATACTCAATCCTTGCAGAGACCTTCAAGCGAAAGTTCTTCCACTGTGGGATCAGAGCTTCAGTTTCCAATTGGAGCGCATGTTTCTGAGAAGAGCCAGGTGTGAGAACAATCAGCTCTCCGGTTGAGGTCTATGAGATGTAATGAGATACGGGTTAATGTTTGATTAGCGAAGCGTTATTTACACTAGATACTTGTATACCACGATAGAAATATACTTAGAATAATGTTATATATCAACGATACTCTTTTCCCTCAACTAGCGCTTCAAACCCCCAAGTGAGAGTGCTACTTCGTCCTTCTCGCCTATAGTTTCAACGTCAAAGATGTTACCGTACCGAGGGTACGCCAACCATGCTGCGATTTAGCTTAGTCAGGAATAGCACTAGTCCCAAAAGCTCAAGCTCAAAACGACCCGGTCGCGCTAGTGAACAGACGCGGCTGAAATTCACCACCACATTCTTTAAGTTGCCGTGTAAACATGAGGTGTAGTACCAATCTCGTGGTTAAAGAAAGCTGTCACTATAGGATCAACTGTCTCACAGGAATTGCGCGTGATGATTGTTTAAAAATTACACGGCAATTGTACATTGTGTAACAAAAAGATCGAGTTGCAGTTATCGACACGATTCATTCACGCGTTTTCCTTACAATCTGATGCTACGTTCTGTGCTTCGAGCGTAGTGTTGTCTGGATATGATTCGAAGGCAACATCAGAGCACCTTGGAGGGGTGGAAGGTGGTCACGACTGCATGATTATAACCCTTTTACTCAGGAAGCATTGTCAGGACCCTCCTAATCGATCCCTCACAATACTCAACCATCAGCAAACCGATCTAGAAACCCATGACTGAAGTTGTTTGGTGAGAATACAAAACTCAAGTGTTTACATATCCTCGAAGAACTCTTTTAACTTGCAACCTCTACCGACATTCAAAATGCCGCCACGTTCGTCGATTCGACAACGTGCTGCAACACCTGCACGCTCTACTCGACCGGCAAGCGCATTGCCACAAGATACACCAGGTGCAAGAAGATCGTCTCGTAATGTTTCGCGACAATCGCTGGCACCTAGAGATGCTATCTCAAATCCTGCTTTACCAGAAATCCAAACACAACAATCATATGCTTATGGTTCATCCAAAACGCCGGCTCTACCAGAACAGCTTCAAGCTCGCGAAATGTCGATGCGTGCAGTTGCTGATCGTTTGAATGATGCAGCATCAGAGGCAGAACGAAATCTAGAAGCCCATGCGGCAGAAGTACGAGGTGGTACTCCAGAATCGCAAAGATCGGCGAGGGGAGCGCGCGCACAACGAAGAGCTTCACAAGGGCCATCACAGCAATATGCACCACCCTTAGAGACGGCAGAAGAATCGAGAAGAGAGGACAGAATAGCTGCTTGGGTGGACAGTAGTCAGCTAGAAGACATTGCAGAAGAGAGTTCCCAGCAGCACAGCTTTGATGAGCAACTGGAAACTCCAGTACGAGATCGTGAAACATCACTACCATCAGACTTTCCGACAGGCAGCTTCGCAAATCATAGTTACAGGTATGAAAGAGGAGAGAGAGGGCCAGATTTGTATCTTCCGACCTCACCTGAAAGGGCTGCTCCTCCGGAGAGGAGGCCAGTGCCCGAGAAAAGGGTGTCACTTGGGCGAAAGACAACTCCTATACACACGAAAATTATCTCAAAGCTGGAAGCTACATTTCGGAGCACAATCTCGTTTTGCCGTTTGCTAGTCAAGTCGATAGCTGTATGGCTAATGCGGATGGTTGGTGCCTTCATGAAGTCATTGCAAGAACTTCCCGATAGTCCAGCTTTATCAGCATTGTTCAAAACTATATTGACGATCAGCATCCTCGCTCTGTGCAGCTTCGCATTCTGCTCTACCTGGACACGTTTTTGCGATAGAAACTCAACATCTATCGTATCACAATATGCACAGAAGGTTTGTGGTTCATGCGCATCCTCGTCCACTCCTCTACCATCCTGGAACCTCACCACAGCCGATCCTAACGACTTGTCGCAACTCGTGGCTGCCCTACACCATACACATAATCAGATCGCGCAAATCGAATCCCGCCTCAATTCGCGCATCGACAATTCCCATGCTTCTCATAATTCAGATATCTCAACCTTACGAGCGCATCAACAAGCTCTGCAGCACTCAATCCATGAACTATCACAGCATCAACCGTCTTCAGACTCAGACTCCTCATCTTCTGAAAGTGGCGTTTCAAGTCCATTAATCAACCAAATCAACTTCTTCTCACCCTCAAACAACGCCATCATCCTTCCTCATCTAACATCCCCTACATTAAGCCACGACCCGTTAACATTTATCTTCCCCCTCCGCGTCTTCCTTAACATGGTCGGCGTACAGAAGAGAATCGGCCATCCACCTATCACCGCTCTTGAACCCTGGACAGAAGAAAGTGACCGCTGGTGTGCAGCCGCTCCACAACCCCCCCTCACGCCCAACAACCAAGCAGCCGAATCCGACAACATAAGACTAGGCATCCAAACCAACCAACAAATCTATCCCACAGAACTAGTCATCGAGCACTATCCCAGCTCCGGCAGCCTCGAACCAGAAGTCGCACCCAAAGACATCGAATTATGGGCTGACTTCTCGAAACTACCTCTCGACAAATGGAAGACCTTACACATCCAAGATCTGATAGACCAGTCCTCGACAGACACGAATTTCCTTTCCTGGCTTGCACCACGCTCATCACGCCCTGACACCACACAACGAACTTGGGCACGAATCGGAACAGCGACGTATCATACTACCCTCCCGTCCACTCACTCTCATGATGCAGACTATGACGACGAGCCGCAAGAAGTCAGCGCAGACCAGGCATACCTAGGCCACCAGCAAAGCGGTTCAAAATCGAAGACAAGCTGGGACAGAAGACACGACCGTAACAGAAGAGAAGAAGAGAAAGGCCATGTTCAGCGATTCAATTTGCTGATTAATCAGAATGGATTGATGCACTACAGTGACCGGTTTTTGGTAAGAGTGAGACGTAATTATGGAGGGACGTATACGTGTTTATATCGGGTTAGACTGCATGGTCTGCCTGCTGTTGCTGAGGGAGGGAGAGATCGAGTTGAGACTGTGGAGACTTGAGAAGGGTGGTGATGAGTGGTAGAGTTGTGATACAACACACCAATAAGCATTGGCATGGTTGAGACTGTTACGTGCTTAGTTAGGGAAATTGTATACAAATACAACAGTATAAGTTAATCAATCCATGCCACACACAACACTGCACATACCGGACTCGGACAGCACGACTAAACAATGTTGAGTTGGCAAACAATAACCTTGAGAAGAGACCCGAAATCAAAATTCCCCTTACCCATATCATATTATGCTGTTTTTGTTCCGTAAACCTTGACCTAGATACTACAATTACATGGCTCACCTCACCCACCACCACCACCGCCCATCACTATGATTCAAACTTATTCAACCCTCCCCAAACATCTTCCAAGTACATAACCCACCACATCACGTTATCATGCGTCACAGTCTACAACCTGAATCTCGGAATTAAACCTGCTACCTAAACAGCCGACTTCGCCACCAAGCACCAAGCACCACTATACTACACTACACTACACTACACTACACTACACTACACTACACTACACTACACTACACTACACTACAATATAATATAATATAACACAACATTTATAAATCTTATGAAACACAGTCTCCCACCCGACACAAGCACACACCTACATTCTCCATACCCACCCATCCATCATTACTATAATCCCTCCAACACATCAACATCACAACCTACACTCTCCCTCTACGCGGAAACACAGTAGCAGTGGGCACCTAGGCATGATATCATGATATCATCTCTGCAACCAAAGAGGCCAGGTACGAGGTCCAGAAGTAGTGAGCGGGATACGAGGTTATCATCGGGCTCGGGATTGGGTGTGCAGCAGCGGAGGACGAACAGTGTGGAGAGGGTGGGTGATGGAAGGGCGGACCAGGAGGGTACCAGGAAGAGGGAAGAGAGTGGAGTTGAGGGTGAGGTAGATGATGGGGTTGACAATGGGGTCGGAGAGCAAGGGGATGGTGATGATCGTGAGGACAGGGCGGAACAGGCGAGTCTACGGAATGGATGATTTTTGTTTACAGTGGGTTCTTTCATGTCTTGAACGAGTTGCTTATGATTCAGATTGTGTACTGCCAGCACCATACAGCACAGCATAGCATAGCACGACCATATTCATGTCTACAGCTTCGGTTTCGGCAATTCACTCCCCCGTTCCCGCGCTTGAGCCTTCTGAATACTCCACCCCCTATAAACCTGCCACGTCGCAGCAGCAACCATAGCAGGCGGACAAATCAGCAACAACACCCCCCACCACTGCGGACTATTCTGCCGTATCTTGTCCACCATATCATCGATTTGAATCTCCAGATCTTCTTTACTAGAATCGTTCGACAAAACATATCCCCTTCCATTTCCGTATTTGTTTCTTTCCTCTGCTCTCTTTGCTTTTTCTCGGACATCTGTTTGACTGGCTACGCGGTTTTTGGCGTCTTCTTCGCTTAGATGCGGGTCTCGATCTCGCAGTCTCTGCATTTGGATCTTCGGTTCGCTTACGGAAACGACGACAACTGTGCCGCAGAACATGTCTAGTCCGCTTTCGAATAGTAGTGGGATGTCCAGTACTACTGCCCAGTAGCCGCGCACGTAGTAGTACAGCACTTCGCGTAGCATGTAGAATCGCACGGCGGGGTGGACTATACTGTTAAGTGTCTTCCGGTCTCGTGCTTTCTCTTCGCTGGTTCCGAATACACGGCGACCGAGGGCTGGTCGATTTAGTGGTCGACCTTTGCCGGTTGGACCATCTTCGCGACCGCCACAAATGGGATCGTTGGCTGGGAGGAGGAGATCGGGTGTGCTTGAGCCGAATGCTGCGACGATGCGGTTGTAGCCCCATGTACCGGGTTCTACGGCTTTGCGAGCGAGGAGGTCGGCATCGATGATGGGGAGGGAGTGTGGGCGGGAGGAGAGGATGGCGGAACAAGTTGATTTGCCGGTTGCTATGGAGCCGGTGAGGCCTATGAGGTGCATTGTGAGGTGTAGCTAGAGGTGTGTTGCTACTTTGTGATGAAGCAACCCGGACTATTTGAGTGGCAGGTCGAGGGGTTGGAGTGGAAAACTGGGTGATATCTTGAACTGTATGAAACGTCCCGGACTTTTTGAAGATGGAGGAAGCACAGAGACACGATGTATGGAGGTGGGTAGTCTCGTGCTCGCGGTGGAACAGTACAGTGAACCGTGGGAGCAGTGCAAGATGCGAGCCAAAAGCACCGAGGTACCTGCGTCACGCCGAAATTTAACCGTTACCTTGGCACTAATATGTGGGGCATGTGTTGCCTCAAGTTGCGGAGGGATAGTGAGTGTAATATACAAATGAGTCCTCAGTCCAATTAACATTGATGAAGCACTAATTCACGAACTTGTGTGGGGAGGTAACTTCGTGGAATTCTAACATTTCATCGTCCGAGGACCAGGCGAAAATGGGGGCACTTGTCGGAAGCAAGCGATACTGGTGAACACAAACTAGGCGCCCAGCTACTTGTTCGCTGATAGTGCATTCTAGAGGCAATAAAGGCTCTACACAGGTAAGGTAGCAGCAGTGCTGAACAGTATGGACGAGTCCCGTCAATGGTGCTTACTGTGGAGAAAGTAATAATGGACATATGGTACCCGAGTCATAGGTATATAATGACAGCAATCCCATTGAGTTGATCGATCCACTTTGGCAATGAGGTATAACCTTGAGCCTTATATTCCCGTCGACCAACAGCTCCCCCATTCTGCTTCAAGCAGCCATCTAAGATGCCAGTTACACTCAAAGAAGCCGAGGAGATAATGCAAGCGGTAACCGTTGACGTCTGGAACAACGATTCCAAGGTGGAACGCCTGAAGCTCATGGAAACGTACTGCTCTCCCAAGATGAAAGCCTATGCACCTGATGGAAGTGAGACAGTGGGATACGAAGAGGTTTGTCAAATCACTGATATTCACAACGTTACCACTGACTATTCGAGCAATAGTGCGATACCAATTATGACAAGCTTCATGCCGATGATCGGAAAGACTGGAAATTCAAAGCAGCGGGTGACCTGTGGATGAACTGCAATGCTCTCATGCAGCGCTGGTTCTTTGGTAAGGGTGATGCTGGATGGAAGGGCTGGGACATTATCATTCTTGATGAGAATAATAAGGTAACCAGCTTGTATGGTCTGGTTGAGGGTATGCACAATCATGCAATATGAGTCCAGTCTCTTCGCATTGGAAACAACTTTTGTAGCCTGCAGAATACTGTCATTGAGATTACAGTCATCGTTGTCGAGTCATGGATGATAGGGGCTTGTATTGTCCGCTGATCGAGTCAAAGGCGTGTGAGAAGGTCAGATCGTCGAAATGGTGATAGGCGTCGAGGACGGTGCACAGCGACTGCCAAGCCCGTTAAGCCGGTTGGGGAGGAGCCTTCCTCACTCTGTATAGCGTAGAAGATGTAACGAATTGCTGCCTCAGCACCCTCCACACTTCTTCGGAGACGGAACAACGGAACAGGACAATAGAACAGGACACACACATGAATTTAACATCAATACCATTGCGTTCGAAGTGAACGGAGCAAAGGTCGTGTCAGACGCCGGACACGGTGCAACGTACGCACCGTCTCAAAGCCGAATGATATAAGCAAGCTGAGGGATCACTCCACCAAGAATTACCTCGACGTGGGTGGGCTGCTCAACGCTAGCTGGTAACAGCAAAACGCGAGCCAAGCCACGGGAATAGCGGAGTTAACATGAATTGAACCGGAATCAAGCAGTAGGCCTAACACAACCCACCATCACAGTTCCAAAGGCTCGCATACTACACATCCGAGCCTCTGCTATCGCCGCTCAAATAGTCCGGGTTGCTTCATCACAAAGTAGCAACACACCTCTAGCTACACTTCACAATGCACCTCATAGGCCTCACCGGCTCCATAGCAACCGGCAAATCAACTTGTTCCGCCATCCTCTCCTCCCGCCCACACTCCCTCCC
>Ga0068618_1000040_pt1 | contig 21615 bp, 18 predicted proteins | sample InSIn2SAF170_2_FD_77423 | JGI IMG/M metagenome (GOLD analysis project Ga0068618, IMG submission 77423) | Clean room microbial communities from NASA Spacecraft Assembly Facility at Jet Propulsion Laboratory, Pasadena, California, USA -... ...
ACAGCCTTCGAACAACTTGATATCACGCAATTGATTGCTCAAGTGGACAATGATATAGCTGTATGTCTCCCAGTCTTTATCTTCTTGCAGATTGGTGGTGATTCGGTAGAGCCAGTCGGACGTGTACGGGATTTTGAGAAGATGTTTGACCCACCCCAGGATGTTGGACTTAAAAAGGTTGACGTGGCCTTGTGTTTCTACGATATTTTGACACATCTGATCCCTTATTCAAAGTTGCAACAAAATCATGGAGAAGTCGGACATTTCGGCAATGATTTGGTACGAGCATTTAGATTCGGTGTGCTCGGAAAGTACGAGGGCACAGCCAGAGGTTGCATCCATGCATTGTCGCTCTGTTGCTTCGAAACACCCACAGCTATCGCTTCCGAATATCCTGGAATCGTTTACGATATGTCTTTGACCATTCATCGACCATACCTCCTTGTCCATATTTTGGAGTTTCTCGCGCAGGTTGCTCGATTACCGCAACTGCACTCGAACTTCAATAAGAACGAGATCAGACAAATATTTGGCATTTGTGTCAATGCTCTGAAAACTCTCGAGGACAAGGAAGAGAACAAGGGGAACACCAGCACTCACCCTCCAAGATCTAGCACGCCAGCTCGTGAAAGTGGTGCTTTGAAGAAGTGTACTCCCTACAGAGCTGTGATGCTGCAAGAAAAAGGTATACCAGAGTACTCAACTGCGCTAGCCTACAATACCATGATCTTCTGGTTTCTCTCTATCCCCATCGTCGACAGACGTACTTACGTCAACGAGATTACGAATCTTCTAGTGCGACAAGATCCATTGGGTCAAACCAAAGTGCCCGAGCAAATGCAGGTTTTCATTGACATGATGCAACGTAGTGCGTTCTCAGATCTTCCGGAAACAGCTCGCAATGAAACGCTCAGCGGTGACGATGTGAACACGGCTTCATATGTTGATGGGAACTCTGTAATCACTATCGACACTCACAGAATTACTGGTCATTCACAGATTACCAAGCGACAAGCGTCTGGAACCACACATGCAGAGTACCATCCGCTGATTCAAGATCATCCCGATCATTATGATCTCTCCTTTCTGCAACAACGAAAGACTGACGATCGAGTATTGCCATCCCACACGCTTCTGAATATGAGAGGCTCAGCTGTGCCCCTTCAACTGAGTGATCAGCCGCTCAAGCTCAATCTTAGTGAGGATTATGTTAGAAGAGCCATCACAGCGATCGACCGTATCCCACCTGTGGATAGCCATGGTGTTGGTGTATTGTTGGCAAAGAATGGACAAAATACTCAGGAAGAATATCTGGCCAATGACTCCGGAACACAAAGTTTCGATGATTTCTTAAAGTTGCTCGGAACAAGAGTATCATTGCAGAAACCGTGCAGATTCGAACCACACCAAATGGAATATGAGGTCGATGGGAAGGAGACAATCGCATGGCGGGACCGAATTAACGAGATCGTATACAAGATCTCAACCTTCATGCCCACGGTTGAAGGCGACATCTATCAGATCCAAAAGATGGGTCTCATCGGCAATTGTAACGTTGTCATCGTCTTCAACCAGTCCAATCAGCCATGGAAACCGTCTAACTACCGGTCAGAAGTTGTGTCAGTTCACATTGTCATCTCACCAGCAAATCGTGCATCAGTCCAAAAGTCGTCGGATGATACTGACCACGACTTCTATCATCTCGAGGTACTCACAAAAGAAGACTACCAGAACATCTCTGCGGCCGCGGAGAAAAAAGTGGTCTCGAAAGCCACGCTGGGTCCGCTTGTGAGGATGTTGGCACTCAACGCGAACATCTTTGCAGCGACCGTTCGATCCCTGGCTAGTGGCCAAACCGAATTCCCGTCCTCGTGGCGAGCTCGGTTCCAGGAGATCGTTCGATTGCGCGAGCGGACTCAGCAACGTGTCCATGACAACGAGGACTCGCTGGCTCGGCGATATGACTTTTCTCGTTGGACTTGAGTTTGCGCTTTGCTTCCGCGTCGTCGTTCTAAGCATGGTGTTGGGTGGGAAACAAAAGTGTTTTTACATAGCTGATGCAAATCGTCTCATCTTCTCATCGATCTTACCTTTCCATCTGTAGATGCTCGTAGGCTTAAATAGAAACAAAAGCCACATGATAGGTGCTACCTACTTTCCGAGCACAAGCGTTGCTTTGTATTGCCTCCACACCTGCATCACCTCTTTCGCGGCTATTGCTGCCTCAGGCATTTATTTGTATACAGACTCCGTGACCCCGCCAGCCACACTCGTACGTCACCTGCAACAAGGCGCCAGAATTCCCTACGAGTAAACACATGTTTAAGACTCCCACCGATGCCACTTGAATGCAGCCACAGACATGAGCAAGACGTTACCAGGAATCTTCGTGACCTGAAATCATGCCCCGACGTGCCGGATCCCTCAACGATCCTCCATCACCGTCCGCCTCTTACTACGATGTCTCGGACGATGAAGAAGGCGGCTACAACACTATTGCGCACGCCAACACCGGGCGCGGCGTGAAGTTACTCTATTCGAAGAGTAAAGTCTACGTCCACCCATCACCTTCTGCTAAGGACAATATCTCGGGCTTCATCGCTCTGGTGCAGCAGAAGTCAGCTCCCCTTGCTGCCGACGAAAGATCAGAGACTACAAGCTCCCGTCAGTCACAAAGTCACAATGATGCATCAAAGTACCTCCTCGCTTGGGTGCCCGAGTCATCCTTAGCGCAAGATGACTTCAGCACATATGTCAAGGTCGATATGAAAGATACAGAATCGCCGCCGAAGCAAACTTACCTTGTTCCACCCTTACCAGTGTCCTCTTCCTATGATGATTCGAACGTAGGCCCTTACGCCTTTTCTCTACCGTTGTCGCATATATATTCGATTCTAATTCGACCACCGAATTTTGGATGGTGGTTCGGCAGCATCATCATCAACACTAAGTCCGGTTCGAGCCTGCCCGCCTTGTTCTTTCACGACTCAGAATGCGAGAGTACCATTTTGCAAAAGAAGAAGAAGGCCAAAGAGTCGTTCGATCCGTTTGGGGAAGGAGGCGATTTGTTCTGGGGAGGTGATGAAGTTCTCAAATGGCTAAAAAGATACGTGACGGTCGAGAGAAGCACCGCAGAGCCGTCAGTATATCTGATCAATCCTTCAGAAGAGGACTTATTCGGTTTTGGCCAAGGCAGAAAATCACTCGAAGGGCAAGGACCCGAAGGTGACAAGTCGCAACCGAAGAAAGGTCCTCAAGGCCCCGGTATGGACCCCCTAACCAAAGTTCTAAAGGAAACCAGATGGAAAATTCTGGAGAACTTCTCAAAGATCACGACATTCACGAGACGAACCGCGCAGGATCTAGTAAACAACAACAACCTACCCCCGCAAGTTCGCAGATTATTACAAAATCCGGAAGTACAGACAATACAAGATGAATTTGACAGTGCTCGACTATATCTAGCGAGGTGGGCTATGGGCATCGCCGAGCAAAGTGATCGCGAACGAAGACAACGGATCTATACCGCAAGGGACGTCCTTGAGACCGAAGATACTGATGTGGGTGAATTTGAAATTCTTGACGGCACAGAGGGTATGTCTGGCCATGATGGCAAGAGAAGACCTGTAACTATGAATGAATGGAAAGGTTACTTTGACTCGAAAGGCAGGCTACAAGTTACCGAATCTGAAGTCAAGGGGCGAGTCTTTCACGGTGGTTGTGACATGGAGGATGGCGTTCGTAAGGAAGCTTGGCCATTTTTGTTAGGTTTGTACGAGTGGGATAGTTCCACCGAAGAACGCAATGCTATGATGAACAGCTTGCGAGACCAATACATTCGAATAAAAGGTCAGTGGTGGGAACGCATGATTGATGGCCAAGCGACGCAAGAACAAGAAGAATGGTGGCGGGAGCAGAAGAATCGTATCGGTAAGTTTCACAACTCACGTCTTTGACTTCTGCTCACACTTTACTGACCTCGGTGTCCGGCATATAGAGAAAGATGTCCACCGTACAGACCGTCACATTCCACTATTTGCGGGCGAAGATATTCCCCACCCAGACCCCTCCTCACCCTTCTACAACGAGAACGGTCCAGGCACGAATGTCCACATGGAACAGATGAAAGACATGCTCTTAACCTATCTGGAATACGACACTCCACCGCCGGACGGCCAAACCTCCACATCAATCACAATCAATCCTAATCCTCAAAATCTAGGTTATGTTCAAGGCATGTCCGACCTCCTCTCACCTCTCTATGCGGTTTTCCAAGATGATGCTCTCGCATTCTGGTGTTTCGTCCACTTTATGAAGCGCATGTCTCGCAACTTCGTCCGGAGTCAAGCGGGGATGCGCGCACAACTCAACAGCATTGATCAACTTGTACAACTACTGGACCCGAAACTATATCTTCACCTGCAAAAACTTGATTCAACCAATTTCTTTTTCTTCTTCCGTATGTTGCTTGTCTGGTACAAGCGTGAGTTTGAATGGTCAGATGTCCTAAGACTCTGGGAGTCACTATGGACCGATTATTGGAGCAGTCAATTCCATTTATTCGTTGCAGTTGCCATTCTCGAGAAGCATAGAGACGTCATCATGGATCATCTAAAGGGATTCGATGAAGTGCTGAAGTATATCAACGAGCTCAGCGGCACCATCGATCTACAAAGCACATTGATAAGAGCAGAGAATTTATTCCACAAATTCGAGAAGATGGTTGAAGCTATCGACAGAAAGGATCATTTCCCAGCAGCTCCGATTGATGTCAGGCAGCGGCCAGGAAAGGGTAAAGACGCAGCAGACGTCCCGGAATCATCAAGAAAAATCACACAGAGCTCAAGTTCGGGAAACGACGCCAACCACCAGCGGACAGCAAGTGAGTTGGAACACGAGAAGGTCATATCCACGGAGCTAAGGCTTCTGTTAAGCAAGAATATCGTGACGCTGGAGGAGAATGCGGATGCTGGTGCAAGAGTACGGGCAAGTGGTCTGAAGGATTGAGTGTCAGTTCTCTCGTGTTCTAGTATGCCTTTACGCTACGATATAGCTCCTGTTAAGCCAGAGCTTGGCTATGGGGGTACTATGAAGCAATGAAAGTCACGTACAATAAACAATACGATTGTCAAAGTCTAATGCATTCAAAATTCGGTTTCTCCTTTTAATATTTGATGCCTGCCTCCAACCCCGTCGGCCCAGTTTGCCTGTACCGGAATAAGGAGAATAAATCATGTGCAACATGAATCCTCTTACATGTTCCCCTCCCTGTACCTGTTCATATTCCTAAGCCCTTCTAATAAATGTAACCTAATCAACACGTAGCGTTGATGATAAAACACTCAGTACGTACAGTGCGTATGTAGTTCAAGAATCTAACCCGAGATTTCGCATTTACAACAATTTTATCCACTATCGCTACGCTTCATCTCATCTCATCTCATTCATTGCGTTTTGTCCGTACCTGGTCTTTGAAGGCCAGACGTCAGAGGTAGCAAGTAGCATGGGATATGACAATTGTACATAGTGACAGAGCGTCAAGAAGAATTGATTTATTATGGTGTACGGTGAGTGGTATGACTTCTTATGCATGACACTTTCCATGAAAACACGCATGCTCGCTGAATAAACTGCAATGCAAATGCGAAAAGAAACAATTAACTTAATAACGTGCACTAGTCCTCCGCCTCCTCTTCTCATCTTTCTCCCTATCCCTATCTCTATCTCTATCTCTGTCACGATCCCGATCTCGATGACTATCCCTGTATTCATCTCGATATCCATCTCGCCCCGTTCCTCCCCCACCAATAACACCAGCACTAGTTTCTCTTCGTCTATGCCGTCGTCGTCGCCCATCGCCTTCTCCGTCTATTGGGGGTGCGAAGTCATCTGGTACTGGCACAGGGACCGGTACAGGGGCTGTACTTCTTCTCCTCTGGTCGTGGTGCGGCCGTCCTCCATTGACGACTGCGGCGCCATCATTCATGGTATCGTTGTTATATCGTTTTGGTCGTCGTTTGCCGCTGCTGGGTGGGCGCATGAGTCTGATATAGTCGTCTACGGCTTGGAATTGGCGCAGGAGAGCGAGTTCCGTTTCTAAGAGTACTGCTTCCGGGATCCTGGTTTGACCATCGTGGTCTTTGGAGCCGCGATAGTTCCAGACGATCATGCCGCCGTTGCTGAGGTTACCGCCTTGGCCGGCTGGGCCAGCGCCGGGTGGTCCTTGTTCGGTGTCGAATGTCCAGTCTGCGAGGGCGGGGGGATTGTACTCGCCTTTGTCTTGGGGGCCTGGGCCGTGGAGACCGACTCGTGCCCGGACGGAGGCGTGGATGTATTCGTTTGTGTTTTTGAGGCGTTTGCCTGTGCTGCGGCCGGTGAAGTAGTCTAGGCGTTGGTAGGCGCCGGGAGTGCGGATTTTGCTGCCGGTTAGGGCGTAGGGACCTTTGAGGGATTTGTAGATCTCGCCGAAACCCCACCAGCGTGGTCGTTGGTCGGTGTCGCGGTAGTATTCTTTTATGGCGTCGAGTTGTGTTACGAGGAAGTCTGGGCGGAAGTCGAGGAAGGGTTCGAGTCTGGACATCATCCATGCGAGGGTTATGTTGGCTAGTTCTTGGTCGTCGTAGCCTCCGCCGATGTTGGAATGGACGCCGGGAAACCAGACTTGTTTGAGGTTCGTGCTTTGGTTGTCGTTTTGTTTTTCCCAAAGAGCGGGTGTGAATGGAGCTCTATGCTCATCGAGCGCTAGAGCCTGGAAAGCGTTTTCGACGCATGGATGAATCCGGGTATCATTGAATTGGTAGTCTTTCAATCTTCTCGGAATAACTGAAACAGCTTCCAGCCATGGTGTGCGGGGGATACCGAGAGCACCAACCGTGTCCCAAACGCAAATTGCTTTGATAGGAATCTGCATACGGGATAGGCCTCGTCTTTGGAGTTCACGAACGTAGTGCTCGTCAAAGGGACCTTTGTTCTCGAACGGCACATCTGGATATGCTGAAACATAACGGGTGTCGTCCCTATGTTCCCAATCTTCGAAAATTTCACTGAAATAAGGTAAGCCTTTTCGTGTTAATAGTCCAATTTGGCCTATTATACCACCGACCGAACGAGCTGTAAATGCGCCGCGGCTAAAACCGACGAGAAATATTTCATCTCCTGGGCGCCAGTTTGTCGCAATATACGTATATGCTTCTCTGATATTTTCCTTAATTCCTGCTCCAGTGGCGCCCCCATAAACTTTCGAAATGCGGCCACCGTGCGTACCAACGCCGGCTTGATAGTTGACAACCTGTGGTATGCCGTCTCTTGACGTATCCTTGATTGCCCAGCCTATTCTGCTGACATTAGAAGGTGGCTGTTTCTGGCCGTTCATTAACCCGTTGTCCGCATCCAGCCATGTTCCATCACAGGTGATGATCAGTCTTTTCTTCGGACCGTGTATCGGTCGTTCAATGGTGCCAGGCATTGGCCCTTGTGTTGCGCTTAGTGGTGGAGGTTCCATACGCGACTGTGGAATTGAAAGCGCAGAAATGGCAGCAGGATGCGACAGTGGAGGCAGTTGTACATACGAAGCATGCCCACTTACAGGTCCAGATGGAAGTGGAGGCGCGAACGAGGTCTGTGTTGCTGCAAGGTGCGGTGCAAACGGTGATGCCGAGGGAGCAATAGAGATGGGTGCTGCATATGCGCTTCCATGGGAGACACGAGCCGGATCGTGCACCAAGTAATTCGACATCACAGTGCCTACTGTTTTTTATGTGTTATCGCTGCATTTGCGTCGATTTCGTCAGTCGTTGTCGAGTTATAGCGCGTAGTTCGACAATTCAAAGTAGTATCACAAGCTGTGCCGGTCAAGTCGCTTGATCTCTTCGTGCATATCGCGCAGGGACAAGGATGGATCGTGGATCCCAAGAACTGTATCGCGCATGCATGGGAGAGTGAATGTGTTGTGTGCAAAGTAGTGGAATATCATTTGAGGCTCGCCAGCCATCGTATTTTCTGATTAACATGTCGAACAGGTGGGCTGGAAATGCTTTGCTGCACGGCCGAATCAGACGGCAACAACATCATTTGTCCTTCCAGCCGCTAACCCTGGCTACGGCTGCGCCCGAGAGTCCACTCGTTAAGGCATAAAACAGCTGTAACAGGTAAGGTGTAGGCTTTCCATGCCCTGCTTCGAGACTAATGCAGCCAATCCATACAGTACAGTAGAAATTCGGAGGATTCTTGTTACACGTAGGCAGAAGAGGGCGAATTGCCCGGAACATGAAATGGAGTTTTGTGTGATGGTAGAGTACGATTGATGATCAATCATTAGCAAACCACTATGGTAACTGTCTGACATATCCTCACATTGAGTCCCGAGGGCACTGGCCGTAGCTTTGCCCTGCCATTGGAGCTGTTCCTTCATCCATAAACAATCCACAATCCGATGGCGCATGTATTCCAATCCTGGAAGTAATGCAACCAACTATCGGGGCTGCTCAACTTCCAGCTCAGCACTCCTCCAACTCCAGCTGATCCGGCCCAAATTTGGTAGGCGTTGCCAGGGGTTACGCTATTGATGATAATAGGCCCATCTGGTCCAAGTGGTGGTTGATTGTTGCCGGTGCTGCTGCCTGTGGCCCCGACCCCATACTGATATTGGACAAGTTGAAGTGTACCTGGTCCTTCGGTACCCGTACCCATTCCATTCCACTGGTAGTCGGATGTGGTTAATTGGTCGTGTAGTGGGAATGTGAAGTAGAGTGAGCAATTCTGTTCGGCCCGAGACTGTGGTATATCGAAGTTGAATATCGTTGCGCCGTTGTTTGGGCTGACGTCGACAGTGTAAGAATGGCCCATTGCCACATCCGAATTGTTGATAGGAACGATAAGATGCGGAAACTCGTACTTTCCTTCCGGAAGACAGTATGGACAGTTCGAGATGTCTGCATGTTTAGATGGTGCCGGTGCTGCTGTAGCTAAACTCGTGATGGCTGCTAAGAGAACGAAAGCCTTCATTCTGGCTGACTTAGAACTCTGAACGAGAATGACATCTAGCCACCGGAGATGGCGCTGATGCTCCAGATTCATACTTGACTTCTTGCATCAACTTTATACCCGTATCATCTAATTTATTAAACAATCTCAAATATTGGCAAGTCATCTCTTGGAAGCCACATTAGGCACATCAGGAATGAAGGACTGGCAGTGAGAATGCAACATCTTTGCAAGTTGATCGTACAGATAGCCAATCACAATCCGCCTTGTGGTTGATCAAACGGCTGCCAGGCGTGCACAACAGGGGAGTAACAAACAACGTCGCCTCGTGTAACCTACCGAGTCAAGCGAGGATGGCAGCTCCACTGACATGCCTGGTGTGTGTTGTGTCCACGCAACAGTTTCACCCGTGCATTGCCGTCCATCGAGACTTATTGATCGGGAAAGTCGCCCATGTTATGTATGCTGATGTCCATTCTGGTTTTTACCGATGGACTGTCTGCCTCGTGATCGTGGGTGTAGTCCTGGTACGACGCCACTCGTGAAGTAGAGTCTACAGGCTCAGCAGGTCGGACCTTGCCTTTGCCATCGACTACGGCACCATTCGTTGCGACTTTGTATTGCTCAATACCTGCAGTGCCAGAGGCAACGGCTCGGCGAGCTTCGGATTCCACCTTGAGTTTTCTGCTTTGACCACGGATCTGCTCGAGATGATCAAAATAGGTGTGATCAACAGGTGTGATGTAAGTCCCACAAAAAACTCCGACTTCAAAATCCGAAGGGGCATTGACACCGCCAGAATCCTTTGCTGCCATGTTACAGGCCTCCTTCAAGTCATCCAGAGATTGGTATATCACACTGTCTGCTCCAATGTGCTTCGCAATTGCCTCGGCGCCGTGATGGTTGTGTGCCACAAGCTCATACGGTGATGCCAGATCAATTCCATATATATGGGCATGTGTAATGGGCGGGGCACAACTTGCAAAATGTACCTTCTTGGCCCCAGACTCCCTAGCCATGGTCACTATCTCATGACTGGTGGTACCCCGAACAATGCTGTCGTCGACCAGAAGCACATTTCGATTCTTGAATTCTATTGCCATTGGATTGAGCTTTCTTCGTACACCTTTTACACGCTGCTTCTGCTCTGGCATGATGAATGTTCGGAACACATAGCGGTTCTTGATAAAGCCACCAGTGAACTCCTTGCCAAGCTCTTTCGCCACAACTGCAGCAGATGTGACAGATGTTTCAGGTATCGGAATAACCACGTCAATGTCGGCCAAATCTTGAGCACTTAACACATTTTTGATGTTTCTTGCCAGCATGACACCCATCTGTTGCCGGCTTCGGTGAACACTAATTTGATCGATGACAGAATCTGGTCGCGCGAAGTACACGTACTCGAAAATATCTGGGGCATAAGCCTTTTGCTCTTGCACTTGTCTGAAGTGCGGCTCGCCACCCTTTTCGATAACGACTGCTTCGCCTGGTAGTATGTCACGGATAACTTGAAATCCCAACTGTTCGAGAGCAACTGACTCCGATGCCATCATGTAGTCTTTGCCGACTCCACTATGTGAGACCCTTGATCCGAGCACGAGCGGTCGAATCCCAAATGAATCTCTGAAGCCGATGATACCATACCCAGCGAGCATAGCAGTGCATGCCCAGCCACCCTTGCACTGTTCGTACATTCTACTCAATGCTTTGAATATGTCGTCTTCATTTACTCTTGCTTTGCCTGTCTCATTCAATTCATTCGCGAAAATGTTGACCATAAGCTCGCTATCAGAGTCCGTGTTGATGTGTCGATGGGCTTCAAGGTCGAGAAATCGCTTCAGCTCCAGAGCGTTGATCAGGTTTCCGTTGTGTGACAAACATATTCCATAGGGACTATTAACATAGAATGGTTGCGCTTCAGCATTGGCACTGCTTCCTGCCGTAGGATACCTGAGATGTCCAACACCCATGAACCCAAGCAAATCGGCGACTCTAGCGCCTTCCTGGAAGACTCTGGCAGCCATTCCATTTCCTTTGCACTGGTATATCCTGCCACCAGACGCACATGTTGCGATACCGCAGGCATCTTGACCACGGTGCTGCAGGAAGTAGAGGGCTTCGTGGAGATCGGCCGCAGCACCATTCGACGCCGAATCGGCAAGTATGAGAGCTGTGATACCACACATTGTGGTTGTCGGATCGAATTGGATCTGTCTTCAATGGGTACTATTAGTGGTACTGTTCAATTATACCAAGACAACGGTGTTTGCGATATGGAAAGCTTGAAGTCAGAGCGATTGTTCTCGACAAATAGAATTCAGTAGTCTAACATCTTTTTTGCAATTTGTAATCATCATACGGATTTCCTTCAAGGTATAGGCTTCATTTGAACTTACCAGTAGAGACAAACAACTCCAGTATCAAGAGAGGATTGTGTTAGGGTACTGAGATAGCTGGGGAGCGACAGCAATTATGTCTGATGCATGGTAACCAGAGTGTACTTGAACTTCCAAGGTACAATTCAGTAAGGCAAACATCCGACTTGTTCATCTTGCCAATCCTAGGAGTAAGGTTGCTATCGGCTTGCGATTTTCGCGTTTTTGCGTGGCTCATCCGAGCAGAAAAAGTTCTAAATGCCCCACAACTGTTCCCTGCTCCGGGTTGGGGTCCTACTGTTCAGTCCTGCTGAGTCAAGTATATTCATCGCCTGACCTTCCTCAATGATGACTTGGCCAAACATATTTCTCGCAAAACCTTCCTTCAGGATAAATTTCGGCTTCAGGTAGACATCTACTCCATTATACATCCATGATCTTCTTTGTCGTCTTCAATAGTTTGTAGTAGTAAATAATCCTCAATAGCACGACAAGTCCAATAGAGGTATGTTCTGGCAGCAAGAATGACAACTTTATAGCAATCGACAAAGACTTGGTCAAAGACCATACCTAGCAGTCATGGGTTGATGACAGATTGAGACGCTTCTGCGTGGCCCAAGATAAGGCTTGAACGACAACATGGCCTGCTTGCTCTGGGCCGTCGACACGATGGTAGGCACAAGAGCTAACCATATCCAGAGACTCATGTGTCTTGTCTTGAACTCATTCACGCAATGTGAATGAAATGCTTCCACTAGAAACAGAGGACAGGTTGAACTCTCTCAATGAGAACGTCGTCGAACTATTCAGTTCCCCTTCACCGACACTATCATCAAGGGTCAACGATGAGGATCTAGTGAGAAGCTAGACCTTACCAAGCCATCTGTCCAGCGACCGACTTATGGTAGCCGTGATACATAAATCTACCTTCCCTGCTCTCCGCTTACCTTTTCACATTTCTACCTTTGTATTCTATCTTTTCTCGCTTTACCTCTTGTGGTTATAACACTCTCCCAATCCTTCTGAAGATTGGATTAATGTCTGTCAATCTATCAAGCACAGGATACCGTTGACCATGCCAGACGAAGAATTGGGGTGGATTAGCAGACGGAGAGAACCGGCCACTGACAACTTCCCATCTATCAGACTCTCGTATCCCCAAAACATCATTGACCTTGACGACGAGAACGAAGATAATGCAGGCTCTTCTATACCAACGGCTGATCCCCGAACACCTATCACTCCACTACTCACAGCAGGTATAAGAGATCTTAGGCTACGAATGGACAGACCAGTGGACAAGACCGACGCGTTTACTAGAGAACGAGCCACTTACACAAAACGTAAGAGGGAGTACGATGATGATAACGACGATGATAGCCTCAAAGAGATTTCAGAACACCAGTTCAAAAAGTTCTTTAACAGAAGTCAAAAACCATTTCAAACATTATCCAGCCTACAGGTTCGAGAGTCTAGAAACAGTGGTACAGCTTTTATACATTGTGCAGAAACCACACCCACTAGCTCCCTTCCAGCGTTTCCGGGCCTCACTGACGTTATCGATCTTGACACAAATGACGAATCACGACGACTATCTACAGTAACAATCTCTAGTCAAGCATCTTCTGGCCTGAACTTAGTGGACGACTCTGATAGTGAAGACGAGGTTGCGTTTGTCCGCACGAGAACTATTTCGAAACGAAAGAATGCCTATCCAATGATTCTAGACCCGTTGACGACTGGATTGCCATCTGCGACACAAAACGGAGTTGAGTATCAAGCAGGCAGTTTCATCGAATTCAAAGATGGAACATTTATGAAGGTGAAGACTATATATCATGACAAAACCCATGGTTCCCTATTGATAGGCGCTATGTTCACTCGTGTTGGTGTACGAAATCCTAGCATGCCGACTCGAAGAGACGCTACAGAATGGAAAGTGAATGATAAAGACAATGAACTTGACACAAGACTTCCACTTTACCACGAAGGATATGAATTGGTTAACGAACTTATCCAGAACATTAGAGTGGGATACAGTGAAGATAAAGCAGATTATGGACTATGGCGACGACCAATACGAGATGTTCTACGACATCGAGAGCTTCAAATGACAAACGGCAACTACGACAACAACTGTCTAACTGCAAAGGATAAGTTGTATTCGAGAGATCTAGATGATGCTGGTCCACTTACTTGCCGCTGGAAAGATATTATAACCCATGACGAATATGGTAAGTGGAAAGAACAGCGATTGGAACGAGTCCCCCAAATAGACGCCGACGAAACACGCAAAGCAAACGATAATGATCTTAGGGATTCCTGGTCGCCGCGTCCTATACTAAAGAATCAACCTTATAGCTTCGCCGACGGCTTCTGTAGAGCAGGAGGTGTTTCGTTCGGAGCTAAACAGGCTGGATTATCGATCGAATACGCCTTCGATTGTGATGAAAAGAAGATCTTCACTCACAAAATCAATTTCACCTCTTGTCGGAGTTTCGTGATGGACGTGAGCAACTTCATTTCCTGGGCCAAACAACAAAGATTTCACGTCACTATCCTACATCTCAGCCCGCCTTGCCAGCCTTTTTCGATTGCAAATACTACTCCAAATGAGGCAAAGAACGAGCGGAACCAACCGCCTTTATTAGGCATCAGCGAGGTCATCAAATGCCTCAAACCTCGAATCGTCACAGTAGAGGAAGCACCCGGCATCGTCAGCCGTCACAGCGAGTGGTTTTTCGCACTCCTGAATCAGTTCACCGACATCGGCTTCTCCCTCCGCTGGACCAACCTCAAATGTTCAGATTTCGGCGTCCCCCAACAGCGCCGACGCTTCTTCATCATCGCAGCCGCTCCCGGCGAAACCCTTCCTCCCTTTCCCGAACCAACCCACGGGCCAGGGGACTGCTCGATCCAGCGCACGCTGGACGAGCTAAACCACATCGGGCAGTCCCACCCGTTGACTCACCACGAGCAAACGCTCTTCGCCGCGCCCAAGCCCCGCTACGACGCGAACCGCCTCGCCAAGACCATCACTACTAGTGGTGGGGATAACTACCACCCTAGTGGTCTGAGGCCGTTCAGCGTGCGGGAGCTTGCGACGCTGCAGACGTTTCCGTGGAACCTCGAGTTCGGGGTAGGACGGGATGGGAGGCAGTTTGCGGTAGTGGAGAAGAGGCTGCAGGTGGGGAATGCGGTGCCGCCGGCGGTGTATGAGGCTGTAGCGAGGAGGATCGTGAGATCGTTGAGAGAGAGTGATGAGCGGAGAGTGGTGGTGAGGAGAGCTGGGGCTGAGGGTACGGTTATGGTGGATTGAACGAGGGGTGGACGGGGCGTGGACGGAGAGGTGGACGGAGGGGGAAATAGAGGATGTGGGAGGCACGGGGGCTACCAGAAATTGATCTTAGATGACAATCGCAGCTGGCGATATAGCACCAAATTGATATCAGGTTTGCTACGATAAGTGTCCGTCTTGGCCAAAAACTTTGCCTGTACGAAAAACTCCTGGCCCCCTCCCTTATCAGAATGATTGCGGACGGCGTGTAGAATACCATGGAAGTATTGACGTTCTTCTGCTAAGCTCAGCAGCGTCATGAAACATCATGCAGAGACTTCCCGGTGGCCACTCCACTACTCGTAGTAAATCAATATCAACCAATAAGTCGGACGAAGAGATGCTACAGGGGTGACGCTTGAAAGTTCGAAGGAGCGGGTTCCAAGCCGTTGGGATCTACACCTTCGTACATCCACTCAAGTGCTGAAGTGGCCATACTCGCTGATATTTTTGGTGAAGTGTCAATTCTGGTAGGAAGCGTTGATGATGAGAGTCGTGTTTTCACTAATAGCGATCCAGAGCTAGGGAATGGGTGTGCTTTTGGGACATCCCATTGAAAGTGGTTGTGGAAGGCCTTTTTCTCCGTATTGATAGCTACTACTTAATAGTCCCATCCCATGAAATGTTGCCGTTACCAGCTCATCATCAAGCTAACCTATACCACCATGAACACGACCACATCCTCAACTCTCCTCTTGTCTCCCACCAATTCGCAACATGATAGATCACCGCATCCACCGTTCCCTCATTTACATTACAATCATCCAGAAACTTATTTGTTCATCTCAGCAGCCTTAGCCTTAAGTTCATCCTTCCCCTTCGCCTCCGGCAACTGATCTGCACACCACCACATCATTAGCATCCATCCACCGCACAAAGCCACTTCTACTTCATCAACACCCAGACTTACCAGATGGTATCTGCGGACCCTTGGACGCATGGTCTTGAGCCGTAGCCTTTACAGGGTCTTTGTTCTCGTCATGGAGGGGGTGGTCAGAGGCCGTGGAGTCGGAGGATTCTTGGGCGACTTTGTCGGTTAGGTTGTCTGGGGCTGTTTCTTCGCTTGGGAGGTGAGGCATTGTGAATTGATGGTTCGAAGGTTGAGTTTTCTTCAGAGGGTAATGGTTTGGATATCTGGGGATGTTTAGGGGATGGTTGTGATGTGACAGAATATAGCAGGTTTCACTGTATCAAGTATGGTGGTTATTGAATTTGTTTGCCTTGATGTTTGCCCACTTTGGGTTCGTCATCTTAGCTGCATTGCGGCAGATGACGTGTGATGGCGGGGCAGGTGGTTGTGGCTAGAGAGGTTAGCACGCGACTGTGCCTGCAGTGCTAGCATTGATAATGTTTTTGCCTTATTAATAAGGCAACAGAGTGTGTGTATGAGATACGCTGACCCCCGCACGCATCTGCAAAAGCGCCAATGAAGTTGACACGCCTATTCCCTTATCATCTGGCAAGAAAGCTTACTGTAAGCATCCCTTGAGAAGTAGCTTTGAGGAGCGGAATCATGGCGCGAGGCCAGGCCTCTATTCGAGCTCGGCTTCCGAGTCTATTACAACCGCAGAGCTGGTAACACTAATGACTCGGATGCTCTCAGTGTACAACAATTATTCACAATGACTGAAGCAGCAGCTAAAAGCACCAAGAACTCAAAGGTTCGGGTCGCCGTCGTTCAGCATGAGCCCGCATGGCTCGATCTCGAAGCTGGTGTCCAGAAAACATGCAAGCTTATCGAGGAAGCAGCCCAAGCTGGAGCGAAGCTGATAGCATTTTCCGAATGCTGGATTCCAGGTTATCCAGCATGGATCTGGACACGTCCTGTTGACTTTGGTCTTGGCGTCAAGTATGTCAAGAACTCACTCGTGATTGATAGCTCACAGATGCAACGCATGTGTGAAGCCGCAGGAACCAACCAGATCAACGTGTCCTTGGGCTTTTCAGAACGAGACGGCAATTCCGTATACATTGCCCAGGCATTGATTGACGAGAGTGGCAAGATCGTAATGAAGCGAAGGAAGATGAAGCCAACTCATATGGAGCGGACAATCTTTGGTGATGCTTCAGGAGAGTGCCTCGCATCCGTCGTCGCTTTACCCGACGTTGGCAGAGTGGGAGCTTTGTCTTGTTGGGAGCATATGCAGCCGTTGCTGAAATACTATACCTTCTCCCAGAATGAAGAAATTCACGTTGCGGCTTGGCCGGCTTTGGATAGCTTTGTGGAAGGTTCTCCAGGTTTCTGGTCTATGTCGGTCGAAGGTATGTATATCTCCGAGCTGGTGTGCCGAGTCTGACATTGGAGGATAGGCTGTCGAGGACTGGCTCAGGCCTATGCAGCCGAAGCACAAGCCTACGTCCTGCACGGAACCCAAGTCATCAGTGAAACCGGACTCAAATTGATGAGTACCGAAGGCAGCCCAATCATGGGTCACCCAGTTCAAGGCAGTTCCGCTGTCATAGGGCCGGACGGACGCGTCTTGACTACAACAACAACAGCTAACGAAGAGCTCATCATCTTCGATCTTGACATGGAACAAGTTGTGAAAGCAAAGACGTTTGCTGATGCAGGTGGTCACTGTAACTTTTTTCCTGAATTTGGTTCTGAACCTCGAGCTGACAGCTACACAGATAGCCGACCCGATATGCTTTGGCTTGGTGCAGATCCGAGTTCGAAAAAGGTTGTTCGAGTGACAATGGCACCCACCACTTAACGACGAACATCCTATATTACGAAGACGGTCGTGGAATAAAGCTGGGATATCCTGATATTGCCGAGGCTACCAGAGCATACGGCAACTGAAACAGCTATCCCCATAACCAGCAGCAAGCTGAAAAGGCTTGTGACCTACAAGGACAAAGACGATATCGACTACATCGACACTGGTCTGAACGCCATGCCTGCAGATACCATAGTTTGATGCATCTCTGAGATAACACAAGCCAGTATTGCTCGCATGACAGAAGAGGAGCTGAACATTCCAAGTCGTGGCAATAAATCAGAATCCGAAGTCAGTGCCTCAGGAGCCAGGACTCACATGGATATGGTTGCAATACATATATCCTGCCGTGTCCGATCGACCAAAGTCAAGAGGAAGTAACGTACGTGCATGCATTTATTCAGGGTGGTGAAAACGTTCAGCTCTGGCACCTAATAAGAAAGGTTGTAATATCTGTCTTTGAATGAGCGATGACTCGATGCAAATGTGAACTTGTCAGATCTCTTTGTTGATAACATAGCACGAGAGCACCAGGCAGGGTTCCTGAGAAGGAAACTCGATATATCCAGATATTCTGTAGTCTCAAAGCTATTGTCTGTAGGGCTGTGAAATTAAATATATCCTAAGTCCACAAACGAACTTTAAAAAGCTGAGGCCTGCAGCAAAGCGTCATTGCTCCGTGTCGTTCCTCAGCGGAGCACCGCATTTAAGGCACGGCTGTTTCCTCCACTTACAGTAATAATTGTATCAAAGGACCACCGGGCGTCTTGTAGCATGCGACCAGCACACCCACACCCAATACTCGGCTTTTGCGATAGAATCTGTGTCCACCATGCCTTCCGTTCTATCGGACCACGATAAAGAAACAGTTAAGCGAATTGTACCAAAGGCTTCCAACAAGATCCAAGCTGTTGCTGTTGCACGACTGTACGTTGTTCTGCCGAATAGCAACAGATGGACATACACCGGCCTCCAGGGCGCTGCTGTCCTTGCCAACGATCTGGTTGGAAACACCTTCTGGATTAAGTTGATCGACATATCCCCCGGTAATCGCGGTGTGATATGGGACCAGGAGATCTATGATACTTTTCAGTACAACCAGGACCGAACCTTTTTCCATTCCTTTGAGCTCGAACAATGTATGGCCGCGCTATCCTTCGTCGACGAGAAGGAGGCCAGACAGTTCAAGAAGAAGATGGATGAACGGGAGAAGAACGCTAGCAAAACGACCAAGGCAACATCTTTTGGCTCGGCGGCAGGAGGTGCTCAGGTTGCTCAAGTCAATGGGGGAGGGGGAGGACACCACAAAAGCCATGGCTTACTGGGTGGACTATTCGGTAGGAATAGAAATACTTCGAATCCGTCTACTCCGGCACCACAACCAATCCATATTGCGCCGCAGCCAGTGTACAGCTCAGTGCCTACGGGAGTAGGAGGAAGTCGACCACAAAGCAGTGGTGGCATCGATCTAACGGATCCGTCGTGGCGGCCCATACTCAACGAACTATTAGAAATGGGCATTACAGAAGATCAAATTGCGCAAAATGCGGACTTCATTAGAGCATACGTCGAGAAGAAACAAGCCGAAGAGATGGCTACCGGTATTGCTCAAGGCCTCTCGCGCGGTAATTCTGGTTCTACTCGCCCACCGCCTCCACCTCCACCACCATCGTTACCCAGCGAACTGCCTGCTCAACGTCTGACGCCAGACAATACTGGCACAACCACTTCAAGCAGACGAGGCCCACCACCTGCACCACCACCATCCCGAAGACCTGTAGCAGGCCGTGCACCATCTCCACCACCTGCTCCTTCCCCACCACAGACTCCGTCTCCGCCCGCAACACCACAGCCACGCTTCAGAGCACCACCACCACTTTTAGACGCCGGCAAATTTGCTGTCAAAGAAAGTTCAGCCACCACCCCTCCAAGCCGTCAACGCGCCTCCTCAGGAACAACACTTGCGAACCCGGGTCCGCCTCCCCCACCGCGTCCTCCCAAAGAACCAGAAGATGATCACATCCCTGGTCAAGCATTCCGAGTTCCGCCGCCCTTCACAGGCAACCGTCAGTCATCAGCACCACCTCCACCACCCTCACGTGGTCCTGTTCCTCCACCTCCTCCGAGCCGCAATACAGAATCAAGCCATACAGCGTCATCTCGTGGTCCAGTACCGCCACCACCACCTTCACGCGCCAATGCAGTTCCAATCGCACCATCCTTACCCCCTCAAAACGCTCGGCCTCTATCACAATCTTCCATCCCTCAGCCTCCACCACCACCCCCTATGCCAGGTCTAAACAGCGGCGGCCCACCACCACCACCTCCATTACCACCAATGTCATCCGGTCCGCCTCCACCACCCCTACCACCCGGTGGCCCAGGCTCCGCTCCACCCCTCCCCAAAGCCACAGGCGGAGGCCGCGACGATCTCTTAGCCTCCATCCGCTCCGGCGGCGCCGGTGGCCTCCGAAAAGTCAGAGACACTGAGAAACGCGATCGAAGTCAAGCTATGGTGCCAGGCTCCGAGAATATAGCCGCAGCAGGTGGTTCTGGAGGCGGGAATGCAAGTCCAGCGCCAGGTGCGGATACCGCGGGTCTTGCGGGTGCGCTACAAGCTGCGCTGAACCAGAGGAAGAAGAAAGTCAGTGGCTCTGGTATGTTTGTTCCCCTGTCTCATTCGGTGTTCAGATTTTGCCTTTGATGTGAGGTGATGTGCTAACCGTGCTATAGATGACGAAAAGTCCGATGACGACGATTGGTAACCATGGTCATTGCACGTCGCACCTGAGAGGACACAGGACAACACCCACAGACGGCTGTGCTCACAGTCACACAGTGTGTATTGAACACAGTCATATCAGTCGGTCAGTCGGTCAGTCTTGGCGTCGTACTTATGTAACTAGCTACGTGTCTACTGTACATCGCTGGCTAAAAAAGACCATCTGTCTTCCCGTGCATGTAGGTAAGGTCCTTCTTCGAGTTCCTTTAGCGATCGTTAATGTATGTACGTTGCGTGCTGTATTACACAGCGTGTATGGAAATATGGATAGAATGCATGAAACTGAAAAGTACTCTCTCTCTCATCCACTATACGTCCGCATCAAGGACACCGGAGTAACCGGACGAGGAGGATGCAAGTCGAATTAGAGCACTGCATCAAGCAAGCAAGCAAGCTCCTCGAACATGCAGGTTTCGTGATTAGTGAGATGTCATTCCGTGCTAAACCTGACCGAATCTATTCTATACCGTGCCGTGTCTTTTATACAATAACAACCCTTCCCATGCCCTCCCTGTGCTGCGCCGTCGCTGGTCTATTCTATTCAATACTGTTCACCTGGTAACGCCATAGTCGTGATGTGGTATTATGTTGTATGGTGGAGTATCGTAGATATGGTATGGTAGTACACTCACTACTCGTGTCGTATATTGTTCCTTTATTGGCTTCGCCGCTGATATCTCGGTTTGACTGGCTTCCTGCTTCATGCAGAGACGAGATGTGTGAAAACTGGTTGAGGTAGGCTGGTACGTAGCGCAAGTGAACAGGTAAAATAGCTCAGCTCATTTCCCCTTCCTATCCTTCCCTCCCCACGCCGTGCCGTCCGGCACTCTTACGTTCCGCGATCGCCGAGCCAGTCGTTCCGAATCGGAATCATCAGCATCAGAATTCGTAGGCTCAGGTCCATCACCACCATCAGCACTAGAATTAGCATTAGTGTTCAATTTATGCAGTCCCAAGCCCTCCATGCCAGGCCAGAGGACAGGACCTGCGCTAGAGCCGGCACTGCGTTTCATACTGTTCCCCTTTCTATCTGGAGCCATGATCTCCAACGCCTCAGTCCTCCAGTTTCCTCTGTTCGATGAGCCTGTGAATTGTGGTCCGCTGCGCAAGCTGTGGTTGTGGTGGTTGTTGTACAAGTTCATGCTGCCCTCGCCCCACATGCGTACTTTCTGGACCTTGCGTAGTTTGCGGAGGCCGTAGACGCTGACCAAGCCGCTGAGGGCGAAGGATGTGATGGTTACGGCGCCGAAACCCCAGTTTGTTTCTTCGATGAAGTTCTCTAGGTTCATGCCGTAGAAGCCTGCTATCAGGGTGCCGCCGGCAATGCCGAGGGTTACGATGCTGACTTTGATTTCGAAGAGCATCAGCTGGTTGCGATTTGCGTCGAGGATTGCTTTGACAACTTCTTCGGTGTTG
>Ga0068618_1000041_pt1 | contig 21512 bp, 20 predicted proteins | sample InSIn2SAF170_2_FD_77423 | JGI IMG/M metagenome (GOLD analysis project Ga0068618, IMG submission 77423) | Clean room microbial communities from NASA Spacecraft Assembly Facility at Jet Propulsion Laboratory, Pasadena, California, USA -... ...
GTTAGTTTGAAGCTTCGGAATTTTGTTTCGAAGGATTCTCACATTGATGGTAGCCATTTTTGCGGATATTGATCAGGGTTTTGCCAAAGATATGCGAGAGCCACAATTTGAATGGTTCGATTCAATACAGGGCTGGATACTTGTGTTTCTTATCGGTATACTAACTGCTCTTGTCGCCTATTTCATTGACGTGAGCGAGTCCGCTATATTCGACATCAAGAGAGGCTACTGCTCCGACAAGCCATGGCTGAATCACAAGAATTGTTGCCTTGGTGGTACGAGCTGCGCCCGTTGGCGGACTTGGTCAGAACTGGTCAAATCAGATAATGATAGAACCGTCTGGATCGACTACATAGCTTTCATCCTCTGGATCGTTCTATTGGCTTGTGCATCTTGCTGTCTCACACTCCTTTCCAAGACTGTCGCTCCATCCTCGATTGCTGCCACGTTTGACGAGAATTTAGGGGGCTGCAAAGAGGTTAAGTGCCCAACTTGAGGACGACAAGGACAATTCCTCATCACGGCCTCTCGTCGGAGGCAACTCTTTACCAGCTAGTATATACTACTCAGCCGCCGGCAGTGGTGTTGCGGAGGTCAAGGTCATTTTGTCGGGGTTCGTCCTCCATGGTTATCTTGGGTTACGCACTCTTGTTTTGAAAATATTTGCTCTTATCCTCAGTGTGTCCTCCGGCATGAGTCTCGGCAAGGAAGGGCCATATGTTCATATTGCTACATGCATTGGCAATGTTGCTTGTCGACTCTTTGCCAAGTTCAACGACAACGATGGCAAGCGAAGAGAAGTTCTTTCAGCCAGTGCATCCTCTGGTGTCGCTGTAGCGTTCGGTTCCCCGCTTGGAGGTGTCCTTTTTGGTCTCGAGGAAGTCAGCTACTACTTTCCACCCAAGACACTATTTCGCACCTTTTTCTGCTGCATTGCTGCCGCCCTTGGACTTAAATTCCTCAACCCGTACGGAACTAGCAAAATTGTCCTTTTCGAGGTCAGATACATTACAGACTGGCGAGTCTTCGAACTCTTCTGGTTCGGGTTTCTTGGCTTCGCAGGTGGTCTGCTTGGCGCTCTTTTCATCAAAGCCTCAAAGTTCTGGGCGACAACCTTCCGACGCATCCCCACAATCAAAAAGTACCCAATTGTCGAAGTCATCCTCGTGGCCCTCATTACTGGTCTCACAAGTTTCTGGAACAGATATACCCGCCTCCCAGTCGCCGAACTTCTTGCCGAGCTAGCCAGTCCTTGTACGCAGGGCTCTGCTGGCATGACAGGTCTTTGTCCTGCTGCCGAAGATATTCCCAGCGTAATTTGGTATCTCTTCATGGCGTTTGTGATCAAAGCCATCCTCACAATTATCACCTTCGGTATCAAAGTTCCTGCCGGTATTTACGTCCCATCTATGGTCGTTGGCGGCCTCATGGGGCGCATGGTGGGTCACACTGTTCAATACCTTGTCTATCGTTTTCCTAATTCCTGGGCTTTTGGTTACTGCACCAATCACTCTAACGGATCCATTGAAGAATGCATCACACCTGGTGTCTACGCTCTGGTCGCAGCTGGTGCAACCATGTGTGGTGTCACACGACTCACAATCACCCTAGCGGTTATACTCTTTGAGTTGACTGGTTCTCTCGACCATGTCCTTCCTTTCTCGCTAGCCATCCTCATCGCAAAATGGACAGCCGATGCGGTTGAACCATATTCCATCTACGACTTGTTGACAGATATGAACTCCTACCCATTCCTCGATAATAAAGCCAGTCCTGTCTTCGATTCGGAACTAGGTGACATCGTCCCAAGACTACGCATCGATAAGCTTATCGACGTTACCATCAGTCCGTACGTCAGGGCCAGTGAACTGCGCACGAAGCTGAATCAGTTACAATCAGCCGGCGAACTCGATGGTGGTCTACCAATCGTGCGTGACAAGATTCTCATTGGGTTGATTCCAGTTCCCGACCTGGAATTCGCTCTGGATAAACTCGAAACACCAGACGAAGAGACGATGTGTCTGCTGTCTACATCTTCGCATCCGCATCATCATAGCTGGCCGGACACAAACAGAAACCTACACGCCAGTTACGATTCCGCAATGCTAGCCGACGACGAAGAATCCGTATCAGAAAACAGTGTCACCGAAACAGCAGATCTAACACCCTTTATCGACCCCGCACCGGTGGCGCTCGACATTCATTCTCCCATGGACCTTGTCTACCAATGCTTCGTCAAGCTAGGCTTACGATATGTCTGTGTGGTTAGTGACGGCGAGTACAGGGGTATGGTCCACAAGAAGACATTCGTAAGGTATGTTAGGACTTGTGAGAAACGGAGCTAGAAGCATAGTGCAGACAACGATGAAGAAGATGAACAAGAGGAAGGATGGATCGACGAATCCCTAGCGATAAAAGGACTCGCATGGCACGGCACTGGATTCGCAACAACGAATTGACATTAAATCGGCAGCAGGTTGAGTCCTTTGCAGTACTCTCTCTCATTGTTGCTCAGGAACAGTCGTATGGTCGTATCATTAGCGTAGAGTATGTACCATGTACACAGATTAGAATTGAGAGATGAATCCGTGTTTCTGCAGAATCAGTATCCTTAACATCCATGCTATCTTACACCATATTGTTTATATTGCATGGTACTAATACTGCTTCGCTGATAGATATATGCATGATTAGGACTGCGCACGAAGGACACGGTTTATGCGTTATGATGTGTTCTCTTGAGCGTAGTCTGAGATTGGTGTTATAGTGTTTTTTAATAATGGAGGGGATAATAGCACATGTGACCCTTGATTCTAATATTCTGTGACATGAGGTATAGTTGGATCAGTACGAGCGTGGTAAGGAAGAAAAGAATACGGTGCACGGTTCAATACCCAACATTTCGAAAGGGATTAGAGATTTAGTGTGGCAAACGCAATCTATTTTTTTTGGAGCTACCTATCTATCAAGCTTGGAATTTGAAGACGAAGCGAGGAACTATCTGTCTAGTTTGAAGGAGTGGCATGTAGGTCGACACTGATTACTGAATGAGCAACCGTGTGTTGTACCTATCATTGGTGCGAAGAAGAGACCGAAATCAGGAATTGAGACCATCGACATTACTGGAGTAGAGACCTTTGTGCTGAGAAGAGATGATGATGTGCTGATCGAACACATGGCGAGAATTGAAGAAGGTGAAGCTAGGAGACTGTGAGAAGAAATGTCCTTGAGGCTTTCTGAAGAAATCCAGGACAGCCCCTACTCGTCGTCACTCTCCTCTTCCTCACTATCAGCCTCTTCGAGCCACTTCAAGAAGGGTTCGGCAGCCTGTCGGACCTTTCGGCTGATGGCAATATCGACGTACTTCTTACTTGCTTTGCCGCCCCATGGCTTAGCAATCTCCTCGGTAATGACATCGCTCTGGTAAAGAGTCATGAGAATTTGAGGCACTTTAGGAATGAGCTCCTTGTGGTCGTTACCGACGAAGCGCTCAATACCGCCAAGGAAGGCCTTTTGGTGTTTCTCGGAGTCGCCGATCATCTTGTGCAACATAGCAGCTCGCTTGGGAATCTGTGCGACGATATTGTCGTCAAAGATGGTCTGAGCAAGAACTGTAAGGGTCTTGTGCTTGCTCTCAATGCCGAGCTCGGCGGCCTTCTTGTAGACATCGACATCTTCAACGTTACCAACACCACCTTTTTCTTTGGCTTGCTCATCTATCCAGGTTCCAAGTTGGTCATAAACACTGGTTCCATTCTCTTCACCATCTTCGTCATCGTCCAATGCAAGGGATCGCTTGAGATCGCTGGGCAATTCTTTGGCACGAGCAGCAACGGCTTCAGCAGAAGTGTCAACAGCCCATTCCTCTTCCTTAGCATCACCATTGGTATGTGCCTCGATGTGCTTGGCATCTTCCGTAATTTGCTTGGTAAACTCATCATCACTTCCAGCAGCGATTTCTTCATCACCGTCGTCATCAGCACCTTTGTCAGAGTTGGACTCGTGAGGGCTGGTTGTTCCATTGAGTGAACCATTCTCCTGAGCTTCAAGCTTGGCTCTGTCACGACGGCTCATCTTCTCCTTCTTTCCCTTTTTACCTCCTTGTGGCTCGTTCTTGAGGATAAATCCGCTAAGTTTGTGCCTGATGTCTACCGCCGTTCTCTGACCACATGCCTTGCAATCAAGTAGAATTCGGCCATCTTTGATATTGATCTCAGTTTCGGGGTTCTTGCAGTCCTTGCAAAGGACAAATTTGTTGATGAAACCATCAAGAGACTCTTGAAGTTTGTCTGATTGATGAGCTCCGTTGATGATCCAACGGTCATCCTTGGGGTTCAGCTTAGTTTGGGCACCGAGTTCGAGACCGAAGTACTTGATAACGTAGGCAGGTGGGCGGGCTAGCGATTGAGCGACGCTTGGGAGGTTGGCCACAACAGTCTTGATACCGTTACCCTTACCCTCAATTTTGGAGACAATACGTTCCATCTTGTAGCGGTAGAAGGGATCGGCGACATCGCGACGAATCTGGGAGCTGTTAGTTTGAAGCTTCGGAATTTTGTTTCGAAGGATTCTCACATTGATGGTAGCCATTTTTGCGGATATTGATCAGGGTTTTGCCAAAGATATGCGAGAGCCACAATTTGAATGTTTAGATTTAGAAGAAGGAAAGATTGCTGTTCGTTGTCGACTTGTGACTAGACATGCGTGGAGGATTACCACTGATTGTCTGGTGTAAACATGAACCTTTGTGTCCTGGGTTGACAGAAATCAACCATAGGTGAATCTTGAATGGTTTCTACGAGGTTTCCTCGGAAGCGGTAATAATTGCGAATTTTGAGGAAATGAGGTCGACGGGTGGTAACGATACATAGACAATCGGCGGCGACTTGTCTATCTCACAGGTTGGGTGGTATCGAGTAGTGGTTGCGCGACGGCTCCAACTGAGCAATTGGGCGAGCGAGTTTATCCTTTGCAAAGGCGCAGTAGGGGACAACAGATACGATATCGAGATCGAATGCACTCGATTGATGGAATGATAGAGTGGTTGGTGGTACCGCAGAGAAGGGAAGAAAGAAAAGTTGTTAGCGGAAGAGGCTAGAAAATAAACCACCGACCACGGGGAGCGGATATTAATGATGATGACTCGAGGAGGCGAACAGCAAGTGAATGGGGCATTTTCCAACCAACGAAAGAGTCAACTATGCACGCCCGGAACGGGAACAGGTCCTGGGACAGCCGGACTGGGTTACGGGTCATCACCTAAACGACGCCTAAATGGGCGGAATTGTCGGCTTGACTCGCGTGTTGCAGGCATGAACGGTGAACGTTAATCCGACAAAACTTCGCTAATGCAACACTCACGAACTCAGCCAGTATCTTTGATAACCACTCAGAACGTGCATTTGAACCATGCATGATCGGTGCCTACTTGACCTGTTCGTCTGACAAAGGACAGCTTGAAGCTTTCAATAACTCCTCAAACACTGGGATTATAGTTTGCCTTCCCGTTCTTCAGTGTCACGAATCCATATCGTTCTGTAGATCTGGAAATGGCGAGCATAACGATATGTTGTTCTTCAACGAATCGTGTCGAACTCGCATGTCACAACCGCTTCAATGCTAAACACGCTCCACAGCTTGTCTTCTCTATTCATGCTTCATCGAATTTCATCTTGCCTTGTGACTCCCTGTTGCTGTCAAGGTATCTTGTGTTCTATACTAACGAGCTAGGTACTCACCATGAACAGTACCAATTAAAAATGCAGATCTGAGTTTGCCACTACCTTGGGACCAAGACCAAGCACAGACTTCCTCGTCCGATACAAGTCGACGTGCTCCATCCAATTCATCTTGAAGAGCGATTGTCCCGTTGTCACCATGTCCGCCAAGACGAAACTTGACCTCAGCCTATACCTTGTTACAGACTCTACTCCGGAAATCCTTGGTGACAAAGACATCTGTCATGTTGTGGAGGAAGCACTCAAAGGAGGTGTCACCTTAGTACAATATCGCGATAAACATGCCGACACCAGCGTGTTGATCGAAACGGCCTCCAAGCTCCACGCAGTGACCAAACAGTACAACGTTCCATTACTAATCAACGACCGGTTGGACGTCTGTCTTGCTGCTGGTGCCGAGGGGGTGCACATCGGCCAAGATGATATGAGTCTGTCTGAGGCCAAGAAGTTACTACCGCAGGATGCCATCATCGGCGTAACGGCATCATCACTCGAGGAGGTCGAAGCTGCTATAAAAAACGGAGCTGATTATCTAGGCATTGGAACTATGTTCGCCACGCCAACGTAAGCATCACTAGAAACTCACGATATTCTTACACTGACATGGTCTAGTAAGAAAGATACAAAGTCTATTATAGGTACCAGAGGTGCACAATTTATCCTATCAAGATGCAATACAGGTACGCAGCACAACGTTGGATGTGTTGCAATAGGGAGCATCAACGAAGCTAACGTTCAACGTGTTCTGCATCAATCGGCGTTTGGAAACAATAAACTCAATGGTGTGGCTGTTGTAAGCGCCATCATGGCTGCATCAGATCCTCGGAAAGCAGCATCCATTCTGCGAGAACGTATACAAAGTGTCGCAGAGAAATTCTACATCAGCACGCGTCCTGGTATTGTGGCAGCTACTACTACGGAGGAAGTACTCAAGCAGGTTCCCGATATCATTAAGAAACACGTTTCATCATCCGTGTTGTGCCACAATATGACCAACACAGTTGTCCAAAATTTTGCAGCCAACGTGTGCCTGGCAACAGGTTCGTCTCCCATCATGTCAATGAACGGAATAGAAGCCCCTGATCTGGCCAAATTGGGAGGAGGGCTTGTTATCAATATGGGCACTATTACGCCAGACATCTTAAGCACCTACCAGGCTGGTGTTAAAGCGTATAATGCTGTCGGAAATCCCGTTGTACTCGATCCAGTGGGCGGCGGTGCCACCTCCGTGCGACGAGCGGCCATTCAAACATTACTCACTGCAGGCTTCTACTCCGCGATTAAAGGCAACGAAGGGGAGATTGGTGCAGTATCAGGATCTTCTAGCATTCAACAACGTGGTGTTGATTCAGGCCCGTCGACGTCGAACGAGCAGCAAAAAGCAGATGTTGTCCGATCTCTAGCTCAACGAGAACGATGTATCGTCCTCATGACTGGTGCTATAGACTACTTGTCGGACGGGTCGCGCACGGTAGCCATATCCAACGGCAGTAGTCTTCTTGGGAAGATTACTGGTAGCGGTTGTGCTCTTGGTAGTGTTATTACAAGTTACATGGCAGTACACCGCGATGACAAATTTGTTGCTGCGCTGGCAGGGATTTTGCACTACGAGCTAGCAGCCGAGAGGGCTGCTGAAAACCCATCGTGTCGAGGACCGGGGAGCTTTATTCCTGCATTCCTAGACGAGCTGTATCTATTTGGACAGGACTATCAGAACTGGAATTTCCAGAGTCCAGCAAAAATCAAATGGCTCTCTTGAGTCGTGATAACTGCTTGGCTCGATTGCTGTGTGAGAGAACTTGACCATAATGATCAATTTCATGCCAATCCACTTCTTTCAAACAAATTGTCGGGCTCTGTCTGGGTTTGACTCTGCATATCTACCTGTGTCCTGCCCTATGTCTATTACGTGCTTTGTGAAATTGATGTCTACCACCTGCTGTGAAAGGATAGATGTTGAAATGATGAGGCTCCTTCGGAAAGCTTCTAGAAAATCTTGGCAGAAGTATGCGGAAGGATGATCCTCGATGCAGCAACTAATGTCAATATGTATTTCATACATTTCGCAGTGATTAGAGCTCTGCAGTTGTCACTATAGTCGACTTTTCCTACTTCTCTCAGAATAGACAAAGGCTGCGCTGAAATCCCATCACTATTTTGCGCTTGTACCATCACCTTCACCACGTCCGCAGCGGTACCTCGCTTTAATTAACCCACTATCATCATCACCCTACTGCAAGACACTAAGTTGGTCTCTCTACTACCACCAGCGCTGCCCGCGAAGACGAACCTTTCCACCCAACGAACCCTCCACCACGACGGTTGGCTTTTTGAATTGCCAGTTGAAATCGCACTATTTCAGTGTTGATTAAGTCTTGTAACCTGGAGAGTACACATTTCACAGCGCAGTCGTTAACCCTGGCCTAAACACAAGAGATCTGTTGAAGATTGTCACCTCGATATCAAAATTTGTAAAAGCCTGAAGACGGAGAAAAATATTGATTGCGACTACCTAGCAGCGAACCTGCTCGGAGGGCGTCTGACTTGAGACAAGACCTTGCATACCAATCTTGTTTCACTTCTCTGTCGAAGGCTTGGTCAGTTTTGATCTCGGATGTGCTTTCTTTTGGCAGATCAGATCTCGAGTGAAGAATTGGCTTGTGAGAGGCGGCTGCGCTGTTAGGTTACCGGGCAATGGATGGGACAAGCTTCGCTACAAAAGAGGATTTCTGGCGATTGCAAACTGCTGTTAACGACTTGACCACAGCGCAGGCACAACAAGGTGAGCGCATTATGCGCTTAGAGAAGAAGGGTGAGGATGGCGTCAAGTCGAAAAGTCTATGGGGTTCTTCCTCACCCTTCCCATCCGCTTTAGGCTCGTCTCATACTGGTAAGTATCTACTTCAACCCTGAGAAGTCAGCTGACTCTGAGTATTATAGAGTCGACCCTCAATCCTGCAGCTGAAGCTTTCCGAAATTTCGACAACGATACCCCAGGCGGCATGATCTCTTCATTGACGCTGAACACAGACGACGACGTGAGAAGATTCACATCTAGAGCGAACTCTGTGCGATTTGACGAGAGCGCTAATCACTATGCTCCTTCGAGACAATCGATAGATCTCCCAACCCGGACTGCCAGTGGGTTGGGCAGTCATCCACTGTCCGAAAGATCGTTGTCGCATCGTTCTGATGGGCGAGGCAGCACGGTGGGCTTTGGAAGAGCCAATAGTTTTGGATTGGAAAACAGTCGTCTACTAGGTTCGATACACAATTCACCAAGAACATCCGGTCATCCTCCACCAGGCTTGTTTGCCCTCGGTCCATGTCCTGCTATCATTCGATGCTGGCTCACCGAAACATTTACTAACGATACTTTGCTGTATGCTGCTATATGCACGGGCGCAGCTGTCTCCTCCATAGGCCTGCATACACTACAGCACCTTGGACTGGACGGTTCGATAGTGGAAGAAAACGGTTTGCGCAAGATTCGACTGTTAGTGTACATGACTGAAGCAAAGATCAACATTCCGTCATCTCGATCAGCTAGTCCCTCACCTCAAGTGCCAACAGTTACAACGAAGTTTGTGGTTGACGACCGGCCCTCACAAGACAAATCGATACAGATCGTTCTCGGTAGTGATATCCTCCGCCAGCAGAGTGCTGATCTTCTCCTGTCACAAGATAAACTCGTGATATTTGATGATGATCGCAATCAGCTGTCGATTCCACTTGTCAGACCAGAAGACGATAATGTGTACCGCTACCTTGTGACCAAAGCCCGAAATCGAAGTGACTCCACAACCTCGGAGGTAGTCCCCTCTGACATGGTCAGTGACACCTCCGTTCCAGGAATAATAGGACGACCAAGCAGAAGCAGACTGAGCTCGGTTCACGGTCCAGCATCACCAACCACAGATGCTCCACCTAGTACAGGAGTAATGTCTTCAAGTGCATCAGATATCCAGAGATCAGATACGCCTCGGGAGATTCTAACTCACTCAAGCACAGACCTTGCATCTCGACTAGGGCTGAACATTGGTGATGAGCCAAAATCTGGCACAGAGAGTGAAAAGTCAACCACAACGCCAATCAGTAAAACCAACTCCGGTGTCTGGTCTTCGTCCTGGCGAAATGCTACAAACAATCCTGCTCCATCTCAGTCGTCAATCGACGGAAAGTCGGCTGCAGGTCAACTACGACACAATGCGCCAAGACCAATGAAAGTGCTTCGACCGGGTGGAAAGTCAATGGCAAACGTTAACAGAACAGCAAGCAATCCAGGTACACCGACGACAACCAATGGACCAGAATTACCAAGAGTAGGTGTGGATGAGCAAGATGGGAGCAAGACGATAGCACAACCGACTCCTGCATTGCGGACCAACCCAATTGGCTCAGGAAGTGCTTTTGGATGGTTGAACAGCGGGACGCAGCGGAAGACAACCACAACTGGTGGACCATAACGTTGAATCTCGTCTTTTCGTACTACCAGTACCATAGGTGTAAATGCGCTGGTCAATTTAGCCGATTTTATGTGCGAAGCCTCTTTCATTGAATGTGCATGGGTACTTAAATAAAACCAAAAGTGTAGCCCTTGTGCAGCATGCTTGTGTTATTTACCATCCACATCCTGTAATTCAGATATTGCATTTTTTGACCTCATAGTCTGTACCGTAGAACCGCCATCCATATATCATACATACGAGATCGATGCCTCACATTTGACCCTAAGGTAGGTACTGCCGCCGACGAAAGGAATTGTATTACGTATAAGCACAGCCTGGCGTAGGTTTTATCGTGTACCACTGTACCTACACTACGTGTTTATTTCCTTTCTTTTTGCGACAGGTAACAGACTTGGTAGATCGTTTGTTGACCCACTAAGCTAGGTAGGTATTGCCCTGCGTAGTATATATGTATATGTATATGTATTGAGAGTAAGATGAGATCGGATAAGATAGGACAGGATATAGGTGTTTGGTTACATGTATGTATAGGTATGGAGGGATAGCTATATCTTGCAGTCTACGTCTTATGTCTACTGCAAGAACGGTGATTGGCATTTTTCCTTCGTTATGTAATTCGGACGGCTAGATAGACAGGTGGTACATTTAATACCAAAGGGCATGTAAAGTACACTATGTAATTCAATGTACTTAACGTGATGCAAGATAAGATACGTGACAACAAGCCCAATGACGGTGTTGGTTGTTGTTTAGGTAAACCTATGAGGGTTCTGGCTGTAGGACATGCCCTCTTGTTTCTGCTTGCTATGTATATACAGTAAAGCCGTATGATCGGGATCTTAATAGCCCTTGTCTAATAACATGGTGTGTTTGGTTGAGTCTGTGCTCTTGATGATTGGATGTGTGCATCACCACCCAAACGCCTCCTCAAAGTACGCAGCGCTAACTTTCTTCCTTCTCATAGCTTCGGCAACTGTAGCTCTGGCTTCATCTGCCATGGCAGCTGGACCACAGCATAACACTGCGATACCGCCTCCTATGGTGCCCGCTTCCGCGACGCTGTCAACGGCATTGTAGATCGTGCTTGGTATATCGGGACGGCCGTATGCTATCTGTGGTGCTGTTTCGGAATCACGGTGTTGTTGTTCCGATACATCCTTCTGAGCGGTGGTGGCTAGTGGTTTTCCGGTGGCGAAGAAATGGAAATCCATGTCGGAATGGGCGAGTGCGTGCCGGAGTTCACGTTGTGCGATGGTGTGGATCATGGCTGGTTGTTTAGTTGTCCAGACCAATGTTAATTGTCGCGTTTTTGTGCTGTCGGTTTGCTTTCGGAGGATGTGGTCGTGGATGTAGGGGAGCGCTGCCGTGATTCCGGCTCCACCTACGATGAGGAGGACGTTTTCGTGGCGGTGGAGTGGGCTTTGGTGGCCGTAGGGTCCTTCGAGGAGGATTGTTGGGTTGATCGAACCGGTCGGTGATTTGAGGCATTCGTTGCGGAGGCGTTGGGTCCAGCTACCGTAGGGGCGAGCGTAGAAGGTTAGTGCGTCATGCGTGGTTGATGGGTTTTGAGCGTCTGTGGGGATGCTAATTGTGACTTGTAGGTCTTTGTCGTTTGCTGTTGCAATCTCAGATGAGGAAGAGCGAGAGGAGTCTGGCATCTCTGTTGCTGTCCAACTAGCTAAGGATAGTGGATGGTTCTCGTATCCTTTCCAACCCATTGGCTGGTAGAGGAAGTAGTGTTGCCCTGGCTCTGGTTTGAGCATTCGAGAAGTTTGCGTCACCTGGATCCTGACAATATCCGCTTCCTTGTCATATGTTGCTGTTGTATGTGTACTAGTGAGATGACCACTACTGAGTCTCAAGTTGCAATAAACCAATCTTACAAGTCGAGCGAAACGTTCGAAGATCCAGATTGCAACAACAGGCCATAAGTACGGTTCGTACGCGCCTTCGAAGATAGCAGTGTGGCTAGCAGAGGTTAGTCCGGCATCTATCATAGGTTGAAGAACTTACTAAAACAATCCAACAATCACAAGGATGGAAAAGACAATGTGGATGACAAGGAACACTTCGTAGGCTTTTCGTCTTAACCACACAGATGACAAGACCAGCAACAAGCTCATACAGATAGTGGCCATGCCACCCATGTAGAAATAGTTTTCTTTCCATGAAGCAGCAAATGATTGCTCTGTTATGCATTAGCGTTGGTAGAAACGAGGAGAGTATACTGACCATCCACCACAAGGACAGTGTAAGCCACCGAATGCACGATTGCTTCGATAGTTGTAATTCTGGCAACATGGCGATGGAAAAGGTTGAAAGTTGCGAAATTCCAACCTGTCAACCATTGAAATATATTGTTTCGACCTGATAGCATCCATAAGATCGGAAGATTAGCATAGCAGATCATTCCTGTGCGGTCGGCTACGTATCGCCATACTTGTTGAGCTGAAACGTAGCTACCAGATTTTAGCTTGGAACGTAACTATTCTTGGTGAACATACTAGAGATTTGGATAAAAGACGTCATATGTTACGCAACACAGGATCAAGCTTAGGATCCAAAACGCTGCCACCACGATCGTTTCAGCGCGAGTCGGAATGGTACAGGCGTAGAGAAGACGCTGGTGATGCGAACCGAAGGCGGCTGGGATAATCAAATACGTCTGGGTCCAGCGACGGATAGCACCCAAAGGTCCTTCTGTGGTTATAGCAATTGGTTGATGCTGTTCAATATCACGACGGTTGTTGTGTCTGGAAGTCAAAACAAGAGTGATGATGCGGTTCAAGATGCCGATTAGCACAATTCCTCCCCAAAAGCCATACACAGCCCAACTGTAGAACGTCAGACAGCTGGTAGTAATCAAGAGAGAAGCATACCTACCCGTATCGTGTATGAGTGGGGAATGCCTTGTTCCAAGTCGTCTAAATTTTGTCAGCTGAAGCAGCTTTTCTTTTCGAGTCTGACTCACAATGGTTCTGGAGCTGATATTGAAAAAGGTATTCGAAGGCAGTATAGATGTATTCCATACATTGGCGATTGCAATATCTTTAAACTCGACCACAGGAAGGGTGGCAATGAAAGCATCACTGAGCACAGGAAGAACATCTTCGTAAGGTGTCAATATAACTTCGCCATACTCGATGCAATAACCGTTCCATAGCTCATAACCAGCCGCAATTTCAGCATCAGTACAGTACAATTTGGCAGCTGCCCAGAGGGAGGTGACGCTCAAGTTGGTCGTGCAGTAGTTGATATAAGAAGCTCCGGGCACCGTATCAACGAATACAAACTTCTCCAGGACTTCTTGAATACTAGCAACACAGATTGTATCTTTTGAACCATCACCGACTGAGGTTCTGATGATAGACAATAAGATCAAGAACAGCTTGAACAAGCAGAGAGAGGGAGTGAGGAGCATGTTGATCGCGAGAAGTTGCAACGAATTTCGGAGGAAACAATGGTCAGCTTTTCACTGGCAAAGTGCAACAAGTGACCATCTTATCATTGTCGGAGGAAGACGCTATAGCAGCTTTCAGGGTTCTACCTAGCAGGGGCATGTTGGGCTTGTCGGGCAAGGGCGATTGGGTAGATTAGATCATGGTCCCGCTGTATGAAAGGGAGCAGAACAGATAGGTACCAAGGCGCTCGCAGAGATAGCCAATGTAGGCTCTGCGGTGATTCGACCCCCGGTGGTGACTGAAGCTGTATCTGTATATCCACACCAATTTTTTGCTGATCATGTCTGCTTGGAAAGCATATGCCATGAGGATAGAAGTACTGTATGTGATGCTTCAGGGTTACACGGCATGTCGACTGTATCTTGGCGTGACCCATTGTTGGCACGACGAAGACGGGATCTGGTTCCAAGGGCTGGAGCTGGACGACGTTGGAAGCTCAAGACGTGGACGCGGTGGAGCAGGAAAAGTCCACTAGGTGGATTCCTGGATCTTATCTGATCATCTTATCTGATGAAAATTCAGTAAACTTTCCTGCCAACACCTTGGCGAGCTTCATCATGCCACGAAACTCGTCTCCGACTTCGCTCTTACGTAACTGGGCTGGCAGCAGATGCAGCATATCCGAGAAATGATTAGGTGAGAAGATCTTGTTTGATGGAGCGGGTGTCAATTTTGCTGGCCTCTACCAAAAACCTCCACTTTCGGCACATCCACGGCTGCCTTCACCATCAGGCTTTCCAGCACATTGACTTGAGCTTGGCACCCGGGAAATCCCTCATCATCGAGACCCTTGTGACTTTCAGGCTCGTCCAATTATTATGCCAGCGGTGCAAGCCACAACTTCCACAACCTCCACGAGCCACTTGGTGGTTCCTTAATGGCTACACATCGTAAATGCTCGGTACGAAGAGGTCCGGTGACTGGCGGAATTGTATCGAAAGTGTGGTAAATGATTAGGACTAGTTCTCCCTTCTCTCTACAACTCTGCGATATCATCTACAATTTGCAAAACGTTTCTACAGCACCCTTAGTTTCCTCCTTCATCTCCTTCACAAGCCCACTAATCGCCTTGAAGTTGCCACTCCCCGCGTCCCCAACCAATTCAAACAACAGACTCTCACTCGTCGTAATCGTAGCCCCCTCCCTCGCCAACCTCTGCAAAGCGACCGGTCTCTCATTCGCATTGCAACTACTCACCCCATCGGCCAGGATATACACCTTGTGCCCCATACTCAATAAATCGAGCGTTGTCTGCGTGACGCATATGTGTGATTCAATGCCCACTATGATCACGGACACGGGTTTATGTGGCGCAGCAGCGGTAGATGAAGGGTCGGCTTGCGATTGGGACAGTAGCGACTGTGTGAGTTGGGGGACCATCATGCTGAAGGCTGTCTTATCGATTTCAGTTTTGTGACTGTCGGGAAACAAGGAGCTGAGTTCGGAGACTGTGGGACCTAGACGAGCGGCATTTTGGGTGGTTGTGTAGATTGGCATGTCGAGGATTTTGGCCGCTTTGACCATTTTTTGGGCGGTGGCGATGCTGGTTAAAAGAATGGTTCAGCTTGAGGTACTACTGTAGCTTCGTGGGTATGCACATCGTGGATAAGGCGAAGCGAGCAAACGGGTGTGGAGCGGCGAGATGAAGGAGTTGAGGGAGGCAGGAGTTGTTGCTTACACCTTCGGAAATTCCCATATTGCGCCGCGGAACTTTTCCTGAATGTCGCAGATGCTGTGGTGTTGTCAGTTCGCTGCGTAACGAGCTGCTATATCACCGTCCATGATGACATACAAGAGCGCTGGATTTTCTAGAAGAGTCATTAGCACTCGTAGTGTACCGGAAACCCGGGTCTGGGAAATGGAGTGCTATGTGAGCTCACCTATCCTCGAAGGCATTGTGGAAATTGATCGTCTACCGTATACTGATAACAAAGACTTCGTATGCGAGTAGGCAGGGTATCTTAGCATAAGACGTGTGGTTGTCAGAGTTGTATAGAAGTACTCGTGAGAATTGGACGTGTATCAGGGACCACTAGTGCCGAATGGAGAGAAGGACGAAAGCGTTCCGCCCGAGAAAATGGGGGACAGACGGCAGAACGCCGGCTCATCGATTTTGAATGGATCCGGGATGCGGGGAGAGCTGCCCAGCACTTTGCCAAGCATTCCCTCAGACCTCATTGTCGTCTTTACACGCATCTCAACAGAATCGAGCAGGACTACCTGTTATCAAAAGCTACCTAGCAAACCTCAACATGAAATCTGTCCCGTGGCACATTATGGCATGAATCTGGAAGTGCCTCGGTTGTTCTTCACAAGGGCCATTTGTGGATAGCGAGTCGGAGGAAAGATGACCAACCAACAGCCTTGTGATACGAGATACGGCTCGTATTCAACAGAACACAGCGTACCAACACATGTCTCAAAAGACGAATGAATGAATAAAAGCATCTTACAGACCACCTCACAGAATTCGCCATGGCAAGCAAGAATCTATATTACCATCAGCAACAATGGAGAGTACGCCGGCAGTATCCCCGCCAAACATTCTGAAGGCACTTGGATTTCAGATATTGAGTCAAGGCATCTCTCTATACAAACCAACCAATGGAGCAGACGCCATCAAGACCACGAAGCAGAGCCCAACATTGATCATAATCTGCTCATGGGCATTTGCGCAGCCCAAGCATATCGCGAAATACATTCGGCCTTATCTCGAACTATATCCAGGTGCGGCAATCTTACTCGTCCAGAACGAGGTTAGCAACATGATCTGGCGACCAGATAGCTGGCAGATGAGCTTCTTCGAGACGGGCGCCGTAGCTATACAAGCACATCTGGCTGTGACTAAACATCCTCAAGTCTTGCTACATGTCTTCTCGAACGGTGGATCCCACGGAGCAGTTCAATTGTCACAAGCATGCCGAGCGACGTGTGGTGGTCTCAGGTTACCAGTCGATGCAATCGTCTTCGATAGTTGTCCAGGTCAGCCCAGATTTGCACCAACAATCAAAGCATTGGTCCAGGCCATTCCGAGTCGAAATCTATTTATCAGAGGTATCGGAACCACCGCAGCATATGCCAGCGTCACCAGCACGGGCCTATGTCACATATTGGGAATATCAGAACTCGCAGCATCGAAACTATACAGAAAGTTGAATGACCCTTTGGACGTGTTCCTGCTGAAGACTTTGCCGGGAGAGAAACGCCCCAGCAGACCGGTGCCAAGGACTTACATATTCTCTGAAAGTGACGATATGATCATGGTCGAAGACATCATTGGCCATGCTAGGATTGCCAGGGACCAATTGCTAGTTGTGGGAGTAGAAAACGCAGACGTCGAGGATGTCGTTCAACTCGAGCAATTCTCTGGAACAGGCCACGTCAATCACATCAAGGATGGCGGTCAGAAATACTGGGATATCGTCCAGGATACGTGGTCGAGGACTGAGACTGTTTCAAGCTTCCCCAGCATGGCAGGCTAGAAGAAATATTGCAACCGACACAGCATCCATCCTGTTTCCCTAAGCATTGGATCCAACTGGTTCAAACTTGTTGAAGTGTAGCTTTCATTGAACACTCGAAGATGTACCTCATCAGCACATAGCATACAACAAATGAGGACTACCGTGCACGCCTGACATGGCTGAAGGTGTAATAGACGCAGATGGAATAAGTAGATTAACATAATGATTTCAGATTGTGCTAAGGACAATAGTGTTGGCACAGCCATTCTGTTGTTAACGTGCTTGCATCTGATCACGCCACGACACCTATCTTCCCAAGTGCTTGACCATGTACTCCACATCTCCCTTCGTGTACATACGCGTTCCGACCACCAGGTGGTCTGCTTGTTCGCAGGTGATCTTCAATTGTGTAAACACTCTTGTCACTCAATGTCTTCAGACCATTCCTGGCTGCGTACTCCGTCCGATCTCATACAACATAAACAAGATGCCGTCTCGGGCGTGCTACTGAGCAAAATATGGCGGTAAGCACAGTAACATTCAAATGGTGGCTATTACTCGCCCACGCCAGCCGAACAAGTCGCCTGATGCGGGGCTCGCTACTGCTGGAGATGATGAGACCAGGCCAATCCAGTTGTGCAAAGTATGCCAGACTTCATGGAACTCCTGGCGAGCGAAAGCAATTGACCAGCATCTTGACGTGGAAGTTCGTTGCGTTAATGCTTATTCTCTGAATCGCATACACTTCCCGCTCTGACAGCAGCTCAAGCTTCCTTCCGTCGAGCTATACCAAATACATACCTCCGTCCTTGACTCTCCAGACGACCCGACCTAGCCATATTGACAAACATAGACGCAGTCTCCCTACCAACTTCCTGCTTCAGCGCATCTTCACGCCCGATGAGTCCCTCGAACACGCGATCCTGCTGCTCCTTCGCATTTAGAACCGTATCATAGGTCACGATCTCGAAGCCCGCCTCCTCAAGCAGCGGACGATAATCCCGCACCTGTTGAGCGCCCAATCGCTCACTAAACCCAGCCTGTTCCCACGTCGTGAACGCGAACAGACCGCCGGGCTCCAAGATGCGGTGCATCTCCGCGAAGACGTCGCGCTTATCAGGCAGGTAGAGCAATACGTCCAGACACATAACAACCACACAACTGCTATCCTTAAGCTCCGGGATCGATCGTGCGTCCGCGACCCAGAATTGCGCATCGACTTCCATGTACCGCTCCACGGCATTCTGCTGCGCCAACTCAATACTAGCACTTGACACGTCGATACCAAAGAGCTTCATTTCCAGACTCTGCGCGAGATATAGGCCCGTCATACCATGGCCACAGCCGATATCAAGGAGCGACTTGACTGAGCCCGAACTCCATGTGCTGAACTGCTCTCCGGCAGTGGTTATGCGTTCCAGTACAGAGAGTGGGTAGAACCCATCTGGCCTCGCATCAGCCGCGTAGTCTTGACCGTAGGCTTGGCGCCAGATGTCTTCGAGGATGGGGCTTGAGAGACGAGCGTGGTTGAAGACGTCGAAGGCATTGGCGATGGGGTTAGGAAGTGGCATAACTTTGTTTTTTTGTTGGTTAGTCAGTTGCTTAGTTAGTACAGCTTGTGTGAGGAGGGGCTCTGTTAGAGCGGGATATATATGTCCCCACAGAACTCTACCTGCTGACCAAGCATAAAATTATTGACCTTACGAGTAGAGTCCGTGATGGGATGGGAAAGTGAGGTTGACTTTTGCAAATTGGAGGCCTAAGATCGTGATCCTCGAAATTAGACATCGCCAGCGATATCATGGCAACTCTGCCAGTGTAGGATACGAGTCGAGCAGTAGATATTACTAACTGCATGTACGTGTGACTACGGAGTACAAATGAAGATGAAATGAGGCCGCTGTCAAGTACTAACAATACGCGCTAATGCACGTGCTATCACACCAGTACGAGATACGTCGGTGAACACGGAGCACAGGTCTTTATTTCCAAGTTACACTACGCAAACACCCCAGCAGTACTTAGTTGGCACTTTAGTTTGTAAAACGCCGCGTGTACTGACTCCAGTTCGCTACTACTGTAGTAGGTCTGGACAACTCTTTGCAATGAAATGCTCTTCGTTCTCAATTCATGACTATCTGATCTCGATCATAGCGCTCGTTACTGCGGAAAGAATGCTGCAGAGATGAAAGTTATATACCTAGGTATGCATATCAAGACCTTCACCCGCAATATGCAAGCCTCGCATCAGCGAAAACCGAATAGTTGAACATCTAGTAGTTGCTAAACTGCTGGGGCATATCGGACTGGTTTCTATCGACAATGTCAGCACACGGTGTTGTTCTGCCGGAGACGCATTAAAAAACTCACGGGTCGTACTGATCAGCATTTCCATATTGCTGGTCATACATGTTCTCGACGTTGTCCTTGGCCTTACGCTTGGCCTCCTCTCGGTCGACGGCGTCCATTCCCTTTGTCTCGGCTAGCTTGTCGACCTCACCGCCTGCAATACCGGCGAGCATCTCCTTTGCGAATTGGTGCGAGACTGGCTTGCCTATTTGATGTCGAGTGTTAGTGACCATGTGCTGTTGTTAAGGTATTGACAATTAGGTGTTGGTGTTGGAATGGAAGACTGACCTTCAGCTCGTTGTCTGTCCTCGAAGATCTTGAAGGCACCGAATGAGGCGGCTCCAGCTAAGGCCTCGTGACCGAAGCTGGCTTGATTTCCGTCGTCGTTTTGGACTTGGTTGTAAGCGTCCTGGGATTCACCTAATGATTTGTTAGCACAGTGCTGGTTCAAGAAGGAAACCAGTGAGTGAAAGAAAGAAATAAGCATACCCCAGCCGAAGACCATCTTGAATTGAGTCGGAAAGTGGTAGTTTGTTTAGGTGTGTATTGTGTAGACGTTAGGGAGTACTGCGATGAATAGATTGTGTTGTGGTGAAGATGGTATGGTAATGAAGAAGATGGAAAGGAGGGGCAGCCTACAGTAGAGGGGTTTATGAATCAGGCGTTTGCTTCAGGAACAACTCAACCTGCTCAGACGACTACGTCAACTGCTTGTGAGTCAAAGCTTGCAAGGTCGCAGCTTCTGGCTACTTGGTAGGATGTTTCACTAACGTTGTCGTTTCAAGTTTGTGCAACCCCACATGTTGAACAACATCTGGAACTGGATTGTATCTACCCACCACGAAGCAAGATCATATCCACGCAGCACATAGAACGAGGTGAACAGCAGTGAGTTTCACTACATCTAAGGACAGGGCTAATAGTATTGCTGCTCACGTTCCTCTGTGATTGTTGTGACTGCTGTCTGGTAAAAACATAGATTTGTAGTTGAGAATACAATCAACCAAGATGAGGAAAGCGTCCCCACTCTCGTGATTCCGTGGTTGGACTCTAGCCCTGTTTCCTGCATCAACAACCAATATGATTAGCTCCATGCTACGTAACCACAATGGCGGGGGGTGTGCAACGAGATTCCAAGTTGTCGGACAGATAGTCCGTACAGTAAGATTGATTGAAGAATTGTAAGTGGCCTGACGCCTTTAGCTGGTAAACGTCTTCAAACACTACCTTGCTGGAGTACAGATTCCAGGCATGGCCAAGAGACTGTCATGTGTTTTTAAGCATGCCGAGCAATGCTTGAACAGCTTAAAGTTGAATGTGCTTCTCCCAATCGAGTCTAGTCATTTGAACAGCCCGCATTCGTAAATCCGCTAGTAGACGATGAGTAATACATGAATCTTGTGCAACTTCTTGTAGGCCTGATATGCCAAGCAACAGTGGAATTCAACAGTGGGTAGGATAGTGTAGGGAAGCCGTAAGCCAATATGGTTTCAAACCAGGCGCTGTAGTAAATGTATTGGTATCTTTGCTCCAAAGAGATGCGCGAAAAGTCATGTTCGATACATGCCGGCCTGAATGGAAGCATAATTTTCGAGCCCACTGCTGCCTTGGTGCTGTAATAATACCATCCGATCACAGGGTCCCAGTACACCTCCCTGTCCACAGTTGGAGATGCGGCCAAGTCAACTTCAATACTCAATAAATCCTCGTGTTTTGGTCGATAGACTGGTCTTCCACCAACTTGGAATCAATATTTCACGTCTTTGGTTTCTTCTTCGGTCTTGTTTCCTCGTCATCATCTCCGTGCTCATCGTCACCACCATCTGCCATTTCGGCATCAGTATCTTCCCCACTGCTCTCGTGCGATGAGTCGAATTCTTCAGCTACATCACTATCGGAGCCAGCCTGGAAATCTTCATCCGGGCTTTCATCGTCCTCATCAGCAGATCCTCGATTTACACCTTCCTCATCATCCGAACTAGCAAGGTCCTGATCCATAGCCGCCTTAAGCAATGCCGTGGATTCCTCCAA